>Ga0209550_10000925_pt1 | contig 28395 bp, 26 predicted proteins | sample LauGreSuBDMM15SN_2_FD_187567 | JGI IMG/M metagenome (GOLD analysis project Ga0209550, IMG submission 187567) | Freshwater lake microbial communities from Lake Michigan, USA - Su13.BD.MM15.SN (SPAdes) (version 5) | ecosystem: Environmental > Aquatic > Freshwater > Lake | place: Lake Michigan... | reverse complement strand
ATCGGATAGGTCTTTTTGTTGCGCCAATTCAAACATGAAATCGGCTAATGGTTCTGGGTTAATGTTGGCTTTTAGCAAATAATCAACACTAGTCATATCGGCCTCTTTTTCCAATGATCTGTCGTAAGCGGAAGAGGAAAGTGATTTCAAAATTTCTTTAACCACTGCGCTTCCTTTTCCTCCAGTACTTGCCGAAAGCAATACCGATAGCCCAATTTCTTTGGATAGTTTTTTCATGACATGATTGTTGGCAATGTGAGCAATTTCATGACCTAAAACGCCTTGTAGGGCTTCTTGATTTTTACATTCAGTTATTAAACCCGTGTAAACTACCAAGTGATTATTGGGAAGTGCAAAAGCATTAATATCGTCTTTCTCAATAATATGAATCTTCAAGGAATCTCTTTCTATTTTGTTGTTTTCACAAATAGGTTCCAATAATTTATCTAATGTTTTACTAATGGAATCATTGGTTATCACTTTTTCAGTTGATGAAATTTCGTCCCAAATTAAATCACCAATTTTATTTTCTGATGAACTTCGAATTTGTTTCACATGAAATTCAGTTACCCAATCAATTTTTGAAAGCCCATAAAACAGGCCAAAAAAAGTGATTATCAATATAAGTCCTGGTAGTATGATTTTTTTTACCATTATGATCTGCAGATTAAATTAGTCACATTTCCAAAAAAGAAAACTTCAACATGTTTGCCTTTTCTTGTTTGAACGGCGCAATATATTGTTGAAATAATTTCTAATACATTAAAAACAATTACCGTAAATAAATAAGCAAAATAATGGTTTGTTGCTTTTTCATCAGTAAAAAGGATGGAAATAGTCCACCAAAAACTGTAACTATTTGCAAAAAGCAGTATTATTTGCGAAAGCAAAGCCTGAGTACAATGCCATCGCACAAAATAGGTGCTTTTTCGATTTCCAATATAGAAAAATAAAGTGGCCAATAAATTTATTATTGGCAATGGTAACCCTGCAATTACTGCCACTAATGACATTAAATAGCTGTTAGAGGCTTTTTCTCTTTCGTGCTCTGTAGGGTTGTATGTAAATGTTGTTTCTTGTGTCATAATTCTTTATAAATGATCCAAATCCAGTTGAGAACAACTAGAATAATTAGAGGAATAGCAACTTTTTTTTGTTTTAATACGGTCTCCATTTTAATATAGGTTGCATAAAATGATTTCCTTTTTGTTGCTAAATCAATACCAATCCAAAAAGGCAAAATTAACAGACCCAAACTCCCAATTATACCAAATGGATTGAGCATTAACGAACGAATCAAATCACCTTTAAAAAGCGCCTGAACCGCTCGAGTTGTGCCGCAAGATGGACAAGAATAACCAGTTGCATTTTTAATCATACAAACAGATATTTGACCGTTTTCTGAATATTGAGTAGTATAAAATAAATAGAGATATCCTGAAAAACAAGCTATTAATACAATTAGGTATAACTTGTTTTTGGCCATTTTTAGTATAACGCATTTTGGAAAATTTCCATATTTTTTTCGCGAGTAGCTCCCATAATTAGGAACCAATCGATGATAGTCCAAATTCCAAGTCCACCGCAAGTCAATAGTTTCCCAATACCCATTCCAGTATCACCAATAAAAAAACGATCAATTCCTAAAGCCCCCCCACCAACAATTGAGATAATAAGGCTTGTAGTTGGATCTTTTAATTGTAATGATTGAACTGCTGGCCATCTTTCGTCGTCCAATTGTACTAATTTTTCTCTTACTGCCGGTAAATGATAGCTCTCAAAATACTTTGCATTCATCATCATAAATAAGTCCACTTTTTGTGATTCCATAGTTTTAATTTTAATTGGTTATTAGAATGCTAATTTATTAATTTATAATAACACATTATCAATAGGTTCCCAAAGTTCTATTTTATTTTCTTCGGGATCTAAAATCCAAGCGAATTTCCCATAGCTGTAGGTTTCCATTTCCCCCACAATGGTTATACCTGCTTTTTTCAAATCGATCATTAACTTTTCAAGATCGTGAACTCTAAAGTTTTGCATGAATTCCTTTTTACTTGGATCAAAATAGTTGGTATCTCCCTGAAAAGGAGACCATTGTGTAATACAATCTTTTCCATTTTCATCTTTCCAAACAAAACTGCAGCCATAATCATTGGTATCAAAACCTAAATGATTCGCATACCAATTGATCAACTCTTTTGAATTTTTAGATTTAAAAAAGAAGCCGCCAATTCCAGTTACCCGTTGGTATTTTTCTTCTTTAATTTCGGGCTCGATATAAAGTGATTTTATTTTATCAGCGATTACTTGAGCTAATTTCTCATGACTTTCAAAGGTCCATCCCGCAATGTGTGGCGTTAAAAGGACATTTTTTGCTTGAAGCAAATAATTAAATGCTTCAGATTTTTCGGAGTCCAAAAACAAGTTTTCGAACGATAATTTTTCATATTCCAAGACGTCTAAGGCGGCGCCCAATACTTTACCTGATTGCAACGCGCCCACTAAATCATCCGTCACCACAGAATTTCCCCTAGCCGTATTGATAAACCAAAATGGTTTTGCACAGGAATTTATAAATGCCGTATTGATCATTTTATCGGTAGTCGAATTCCAAGGCGTGTGCAAACTTATTACGTCTGATTTTTCTTGTAGTTCTTGTAATGAAACGGGTTTGGCATTGGAATCACCCACGTTTTCAAGGATATCATGAAAAAGCACTTCAACATCAAAACCGCGAAGTTTTTTAGCAAAAGATTTACCCATATTTCCATAACCAATAATCCCCACTGTTTTTCCATCCAATTCATGTCCCCGATTTCCCTCGCGGTTCCAATTTCCTGCCTTTATTTCAGAATCGGCTTTGCTCAGGTTATTGAAAATCGACAATAACATTCCTAGTGCCTGCTCACCAACTGCGTTTTTATTTCCTTCGGGAGCTGCTATTAATGAAATATTTTTTGAATTTGCATAGTCAACATCAATACTTTCTAAACCAGCGCCCACTCTTGCAATGAATTTCAAATTAGTCGCTTTGTCAAGAAAGGTTCGGTCAATTTTAAATCTACTACGAATTACAATTCCCTGGTAATTATGAATTTTCTCCTCAATTTCTTCTTTTGAAGAGGCAAAATCTTCATGGTTGGTAAATCCCAATTCTTCCAATTGATTCCATAAAATGGGATGGTTACTATTGAGATGCAATATTTTTATTGATGAAAAAGACATAACTTATTTTTTGAATGTTAAAGATACTTTTTTTTGCGGAAGTTTAATTTCTTAAATTAATTTGAATGATAAAACTTAACATAAATTTTCAAGTGCATCCAACATCTTAGTTTAAATTTGTAAAAAAATAGACCATGTTAAACTTTGAATTATTCAACCCTACCAATTTAATTTTTGGAAAAGGGCAAATCGAAAAATTAAGTACTTTAGTTCCTAAAAATGCTAAAATATTATTGGCATACGGTGGAGGCAGCATTTTCAAAAATGGTATTTACGATCAAGTTAAATCAGCATTAAACGGCTTTGAAATTGTTGAATTTGGAGGTATTGAACCCAATCCGCATTTTGAAACTTTAATGAAAGCAATCGAAGTCGTAAAAGAAAAAAACATCGATTTTATTCTTGCCGTAGGCGGCGGATCCGTAATTGACGGAGTAAAATTTATATCGGGAGCTACTTATTACGATGGCGATCCGATGGAAATTCTTAAAAAGAGAATTTTAATTAAAGTAGGTTCAAAAGTCATTCCCTTTGGAACCGTTTTAACTTTACCAGCAACCGGAAGCGAAATGAATTCGGGCTCGGTGGTAACTATCAATTCCACTCAAGAAAAATTGGCTTTCGGAGGAAGCGCTCTGTTTCCAAAATTCTCCATTTGCGACCCAACAGTGATTACTTCTTTGCCAGAAAGACAAATTCAAAATGGGATTATCGATGCATTTACTCATGTCATGGAGCAATATTTAACTTATCTTCACGACGGGTATTTGCAAGACAGAATTGCAGAAGGTATTTTGCAAACCTTAATCGAAATTGGCCCTAAAGTTGTCGAAAACCCTTCAGATTACTCCTTGGCTTCCAATTACATGTGGTGTTGTACTATGGCGCTCAATGGCTTAATTCAAAAAGGCGTTCCATCCGATTGGGCGACGCACATGATTGGCCACGAATTGACGGCGTTATACCAAATAGACCACGCGCGAACTTTAGCAATTATTGCCCCAAATTTGTACAAAGTGATGTTTGAAACTAAGAAACAAAAATTAGCACAATACGGAAAAAGAATCTTCGGTTTAACTGGCTCAGACGATGAAATTGCAGCTCAAGCAATCGATAAAACCGCCGATTTTTTTCATACTATGGGAATGAAAACCAAATTGTCGGAATGCACTGAAGATTACAGTAAAACCGCCGACTTTATCGCAAACCGGTTCAAAGAAAGAGGTTGGAATGGATTGGGTGAAAAACAAAATATTACCATAGAAAAAGTCCGTGAAATTGTAGAAATGAGTTGTTAATACTCTTATTATACCAATAAAAAAGGCGTTCCTGATTTACATTTAGAACGCCTTTTTATTAAAAACAACCAAAAATTTATAACTAACCTTAATTACATAAATCAATTGCACACTTGATTTATGTTTTAACAACGCAAATTACGTCTCGCTATTGTATTGAAAATCATAATTATACGTTAAATTTATTTTATGTCCATTTTATTAAATTGTTCGTTAAATCATATTTTAATTATAATCAATCAATTTTCAGTATTTTTGGCTCATAATTTTTAGAAGCTATTCCCGCAATCCGCTCTATCTCTTGTGGCGAACACCGCCACAACAGGATGCCGCTACTGTCGGGGCTAAAATATCATACAATGAAAGATCATCCAAAATTTGCAGTTATAGGAGGAGGAAGTTGGGCCACAGCAATAGCAAAAATGCTCTGTGTGAATTTGCCCGAAATTGCTTGGTACATGAGAAATGAAGAAGCATTAGAGCACATTAAAACCCACTTTCACAACCCCAATTATTTAAGCTCCGTAGAATTTCATATCGAAAAATTACGATTAACCAACGATATAAATAAAGCCGTTGCTTATGCTGATTATATCATTTTTGCAATACCATCGGCTTTTTTAAATGACGAATTAAAAAATTTAACCGAGAGTTTAAATGACAAAATAATATTCTCAGCAATAAAAGGAATCGTACCAGAAACTAGCTTAATTGTAGGCGAACATTTTAATACTACTTTCGACATTCCTTTTGATAACATTGGTGTCATCACGGGCCCTTGTCACGCCGAAGAAGTTGCACTTGAAAGATTATCCTATTTAACGATTGCTTGTGGCGATTCTAAAAAAGCTAAAGTTGTAGCAAAATATTTAAGTTGCGATTATATCAAAACCAAAATTAGTGACGATATTATAGGTACTGAATATGCGGCGATGCTGAAAAACATTTATGCAATTGCCGCCGGAATGGCCCATGGTTTAGGCTACGGAGATAATTTCCAATCGGTGTTAATGAGCAACGGTATCCGTGAAATGAAGAAATTCATTCGAAAAGTTCATAAAATGAAACGAAATATTAATGACTCTGCCTATTTAGGCGATTTATTAGTAACCGGATATTCTGTATTTTCTAGAAATAGAATGTTTGGAAACATGATCGGAAAGGGCTACACTGTAAAATCAGCAATGATGGAAATGAGTATGGTTTCTGAAGGATATTATGCTACCAAAAGTGCTTGGCAATTGAACCAAACTTACGGTGCGAAAACACCAATTATCGATGCTGTTTATGATATTTTATATGACGGTAAAGACGCTAAAAAAGTATTCAAAAAGTTAACTGAAAGATTGGATTAGTAGCACAATCAAGTTCGAAAACAAAAAAGTAAGCAATAAAACTTATCTTACAATTACGCCATCCACAAATAATATAGGCACTTCTTCCACATTATTTTCTGAAATGGAATTGCCGGTGAAAATAAATTTTTTATCGTAAAGGGTATTTCCAATGAAAAAAGTAACCATAAATTCGTTATTAAGTGTTGTCACACTTTTTTCTAGCATTTCCACTTTTACCACAGAAACAGCGGGAATTTCTACAAATGCGTGACGCAATAAAGAAGTTTTTTTCATTTCGCCATCAATAGTTCCAAAGGCTTTAGAAACTACCATTACGCTATCCAAGTTAAAGTCGCTGTCGTTTACCAAATAAATAAACCAAACTTTTTCCATAAAATCGTCGCTCCATTCTTGAACGGCGGCCACGAATACATTTTCTACTTCGGGAATTGTAATGTCTTTTTTCATGTCATTGTGAGGAACGAAGCAATCTTTGGTTTCGTTCGAATTTTTAATTTTCCTAAATGGTATTCTAAAATCAAATGCCATAGCCCAGATAGTAGTGGAAATCCTTTTTAAAACCTTTTTAGGTTTTTAAAAAGATTGTAACGGATAGCTGGAAATAGCTCCAAAAAAATTAAATGGACGCCTTAAACTGCTCTAAGAAACGAACGTCATTTTCGTAGAACATTCTGATATCGCCTATTTGGTACAATAACATTGCGATTCTTTCTACCCCCATTCCAAAGGCAAAACCATTGTATTTATTGGTGTCAATTCCGCAATTTTTCAGTACGTTTGGATCGACCATTCCACAACCTCCAATTTCTAACCAACCCGTTCCTTTGGTAATTCGGTAATCGGTTTCGGTTTTCAAGCCCCAATAAATATCTATTTCGGCGCTTGGTTCGGTGAACGGGAAATAGGACGGGCGCAAGCGAATTTTTGATTTTCCAAACATTTCTTTGGTGAAATACAGTAACGTTTGTTTTAAATCTGCAAACGAAACGTCTTTATCAATATAAAGACCTTCAACCTGGTGAAAAATGCAATGGGAACGAGACGAAACTGCTTCATTTCTAAAAACTCTTCCAGGAGAAATCGTTCGAATAGGAGGTTTGTTATTCTCCATATAGCGAACTTGAACTGATGAGGTATGGGTTCGCAATAAAATATCAGGATTGGTTTGAATAAAAAACGTGTCTTGCATATCACGAGCCGGATGGTATTCTGGCAAATTTAATGCGGTAAAATTATGCCAATCGTCTTCGATTTCTGGACCTTCAGAAACGTTGAATCCGATGGTTGAAAAGATATCGATAATTTGGTTTTTTACTATTGAAATAGGGTGGCGAGAGCCAATAACTAAAGGTTCGGCAGGTCGTGTTAAATCGCCATAAACCCCTTTAATTTCAATTTTACTTTCTAGCGCTTCTTGGATTGATTTAATCTTTTCTTCAGCAGTAGTTTTCAATAAATTGATGACTTGACCAAACTCCTTTTTCTGATCGTTTGGCACCAATTTAAACTCAGCAAAAAAGTCGTTTAAAAGTCCTTTTTTTCCTAAGAATTTGATGCGAAAAGCTTCTAATTCTGCTGCATCTTGAGATTGAAAAGCTTGTGCTTCGGCAATATATTCTTTGATCTTATCTGTCATTTCCTTTCAATAATTGAAGTACAAATTTAAGTAAAAAGTTGTAAGTTGAAGGTTGTATGTTATAAGTTTTTCAAATAAATCGACAAACCTTAATCAATAAATTCTTTTTCGAGAAAATAATTTACAATGGCTTCCTTCATTAAAACCGACTGTTCGCCTGCTTTTAGTGGAGGCAATTCTTCTTTAACGGTATAATGGGGCCACCCGTCTGTATCTACATAATCAAATTCATAAAAACCATAAGGCTCTAATAATCGGCAAATGGCGATGTGCATCAGGTTTAATTTTTCGTCTTTTTTATAAGTTTGATGAATTTTACCCAGCTCCTGAACTCCGATTAAATAAATGATGGCATCCAAATCTAAATCTTCCCCTTGTGAAAATTGTTCTGAAAGTAGGGACACCAAATTTTCCCAGCGCTCTTTGAGTTGTATATCTCTTGACATTTAAAATTAATTGTGAATTATAAATTATAAAATCTGAAATCTGAAATCTGAAATCTGAATTTATTTCGACAAAGATAGTAAGTTGGAATTTGACAACACACAATCGATACTGGATAATTCTTTTATCTTTGTTCTTTATTCTTTTAACATGAGTTATTTAGACATTTTTCTGGGTGGATTATTAATTTACGGATTTGTTCGTGGTTTTTGGAATGGTTTTTTTGTTGAATTGGCTTCGTTTGTTTCGCTTTTAATTGGAATTTATGTTGCAATAAAATTCTCGTACCTACTGAAATCAATTGTTGGTAGTCATGTTTCCTGGAACCCTAAAACCATACAAATAGTAGCATTTATTATCACCTTTATTTTGGTAGTCATTGGAATATCGTTTTTGGCCAAATTTCTAACTAAGATGGCCAATTTAGCTCGTTTGGGAATTGTAAATAAAGTAATGGGAAGTGTTTTTGGACTTTTAAAAATGATTTTAATGCTGAGTGTACTTTTGAGCTTGTTTCAAAAAATTAATTTTGATTACACTTTTGCTAATAAATCGACGATTGACAAATCCTATTTCTTCAATCCGATACAGAAAACGGCCGAAATAATTTACCCGTCAATTGAAGAATGGTATAGGGAGATTAAGGTAAAATCGATAAAATAAATCCTACTTCAATCGCTTTATTGCGCTGTTTTCAATCCAGCCTTCGTTTCCATCGGTAAGTTGAATTTTGTTCCAATTGTCAAGTGTTTCCAAAATATAAACCTTGGTTCCTTCGTGCAACATAAAAGCATCAGCAGCGCCCACTTTAGGTTCGCTTTTCACCGATATTACTTCAGAAAATACAATAGCGGGTTGGTCGTTATTGAATTGATTTTTTTCAAAAATAGCCGAAGAAACACTCACCAATAAGAGTAACATGACCAAAAACATTCCTAGGAAAAACAATCTTTTGGAAACGGTGATTTGTGAGAAATAATACCCCACAAAAAACAATAAAAATACAATTGATAATCCAACGGTTATTCCACCCCAAGTATTGTAATGAAAGGTGTTGGTGAAATCTTGAATCACCTTATTAAATCCTACTTTTTCAATACTTTTTATATCGTCAATTTGGAGTTTTTGAGCAAATTTTAGGTTGTTTTGAATTTCAAGATCGTCAGGATTTAGCAATAATGCTTTTTCGTAATTGTAGATCGAAGGCGCTACTTTATTCAATTTATAATAGCAATTTCCAATATTAAAATACAATTCTGCCGATTGTTTATTTGCAGACAATTCACTTTCATAAGCTTTGATTGCTTCTTGGTATTTTCCTTTTTGATACAACGCATTTCCATTTTCAAAGCCCTTTTGAGCAAAGAAAACTTGCGTTGTAAGTAATATTATATAAAGTAAATTCTTCATTTTTGTTTTTTTAAACTGCTATTCTAACTTCTTTAATTTAAAATTTGTGCCAATTAGTGTAATTCGTGCCCCAATTTTTTTAAAATCTTTGTGCCTTTTGTGGTTCAAAATTTAAACAATTTGCTTTTCTAATTCTGAAATAATCGTTACCGCTTTATCGTAATCTTGTTGAATTGCCGTGCTTGATGAAGGCGCATATCTTGCCAATTCACAATTCTCAGTCAGATTAATAAATGCTGAAATGGATTCTGGGTTGGCTTTTCGTTTTAATAAAATTTCACTGATTTTTTCTTTACTCATTTCTGAAGTTTCAATATTGATTTTGGCTTTCAAGAAATTGTGCATTGCCTTTTCTAAAGCAATATAAAACGGTTCTTTATTTCCAATTTCTTTTTGAGCTTCCGATAAATATTTCTTAGCTAGTTTATTGGATAATTTGATTTTGTTACCTGCAACATCGCCATCAATCGCTTCTTTTTTCTTCTTAAATAGAACAATTACAGGTATACATAAAAAAGGGAATATGGCTAATAGATAATACCATGTTGAACCATAAAAATCGCTTTGATTCATTGAAGTCAGTTCGGTTTTTAGTTTGATGAATTTAAATTGTGCCGAACTTAAAACTGCAGCCTTTTTTGTGTCGGATGTCGATGCAACCATATTATTAGCTGCGTTTGGACCTTCCAAAACATTGATCATAATTTCTGGCGATGTAACCGTTTTATAACTTTTTGAACCCAAATCAAAATAGGTGAAAGTCATCGGTTTTATTGGGTATTTTCCTTTGTATTGTGGAATAATTGCGTATTTATCAGAAATTCTTCCCGACATACCCGAAAGTGGAGTAGCAACTTTTTCGCTATGAACCGGATCATACATTTCTAAAGCTGTTGGAACAATTGGCTTAGGTAAAGTAAACAATTTTAAGTTTCCCGTTCCTGAAACACTCACGTCCAAATCCAGACTTTCTCCTGATTTAATATTGGTTTTGGATGGAGTAACTTTGAACGCAAAACGGCCAACTGCGCCGGAAAAATCGGCAGGTTTTCCAGCCTCAGGAAGTGCTTTTACGTTAATGGTTTTTGCTCCAGCTGAAACCCGTTTGTGATCTTCAACTAAAAGAACTTGTCCAAAAATATTTCTACGATTCGAAGGCAACTGAACATCAACATCCAATGACAACGGTTCAATTACTAATTTACCTGATTTTTGAGGATATAAAACCGTTTTTCTAAGGGTTACAAAACGGTATTTTTCGCCATTGTATTTACCTTCTTCAGCTACTAATTGTTTGATGTCAATATTCTGACTCCAAAAATCATTGTATTTTGGTTTGTCTAATTCTCTCCAATTGGTAATTCCGATATTATAGCTAAAATAGATTTTATAAACCACCGTAATTGGCTCATTTAAATACGGATTCGTTTTTGAAATTTCGGCTACTAAATGCAACGACTGATCCGCAGATACTTGAGTATCATTGGGATCCTTAGGTTGTTCTACTGCTGCAGTAACCGTAATTCTAATGGGAGAAGTTTTATAAATTTGTCCTCGAATATCAATCGAAGCCTGTCGAATTACCAAAGTTCCTTTTTGCATGGGCAACAAGAAATAGGAATACGTTTTATTAAATGAACTCCTTCCGTTAATCCAAGATTGACTCACTTGTTGGCTTGGACCAGCAACAATTTTAAACCCTTCAAAATTGGGAGGGGTAAAGTTATCGCCATCATCATTCATCGTGAAATCGATACGAAGACGTTCGTTCAATCCAAGAGTTTGTTTGCTGACTTTAGCCTCAAATTGTACTTGAGCTATCATCGCTTGAAAACTTAAGAATAATAGAATTATATATCTTTTCATTTTTTGTTTAATCGTTGAAATGTTTATTTGTTTAATCGTTTAACTGTTAAATCGTTTAATTGTTTTTTGTTTCGATTAAACAAATAAACGAATAAACAACTACACTTAATATTACCAATCTTTCTCTGTTTGAATTGGTTTGCCCTTCACTTTTTTGGCATTTACTTTATCTTGAATTTTCTTTTCTTCGTTATTGACAGCGTCTAAAAGATTTTGAACGCGTTCTTTTTGTATTCCTCCAGGTTTCGGTTTTGGCTGACCCTCTTGGTTGTTTTTTTGATCGTTTTTATTTTTTTGATCTCCGTCTTTCTTATCTTCTTTTTTCTTTTCGTCCTTCTTTTCGTCTTTTTTGTCTTTTTTATCGTCTTTCTTTTTGTCGTCTTTTTTCTTATTCTTTTTGTCTTTTTTATCGTCTTTCTTCGGAGGATTATTCTTTAGCATTTTTTTTGCTAGAGCAAAATTATATCTGGTTTCTTCGTCATTTGGATTATTTCGCAAGGCATTTTTATAGGCTTCAACAGCAGCTGAATAATTCTTTTCTTTCATGTAAATATTCCCCGAATTGTGATAAGCCGGGTGTTTTTCTGGTCTAGCTGTAGCGTTTTTTATGGCGTTTTCATAAGAGAAAAGTGCTTCTGTGTTATTGTTTTGTTTGTAAATAGCATTTCCTAAATTATAGGCTGAAATGGATTTCTTAGGATTATTAGAAAGTGAAATTCGATATTCAGCTTCAGCATCTGCATATTTTTTATCAGCAAATTCGTCATTTGCTTTAGGCAAATGAAAATCCTTTTCTTGAGCAAAAATTGCAAAAGAAAACAAGATAAAACTATATAGTGTAAATTTCTTCATTATTCTTTTTCATTAAATAAATTCAACTTTTTCAACCATTGCGTTTTTTTCTCCAAAAAGAAAACATCTAAAAATAATAGAAAAAATGCCATTCCTAAAAACCATTGAAATTGCGAATTATAGTCGGTGAATTGTTCAGCTTCAAACTCGTTTTTTTCAATATTTTCCAACGCCTTTTTAATGTATTCTAAAACTTCCTTGGTATTATTTCCATTAATGTAACCGCCTTTGGAATTTTTAGAAATTACTTTCAAGCTTTCCTCATTCAGTTTGGTAACTACCACTTCGTTATTTTGATCTCTCTTAAAACTTACCACTCTTCCATTTTCTTTTAATGGAATAGGACCGCCTTTTGGAGTTCCCAAACCTATTGTGATAATCTTTAATCCTAATTTATTAGCTTCTTCAGCAGCATCAATCGCCCCTTCAGAATGGTCTTCACCATCAGAAATTAAAATTAATAACTTGCTCGTTTTCTTATCTTCATCAAAATAAGTGGAAGATAATTTTATAGCTTCATCCAACGAAGTCCCTTGTGAAGAAACCATGGAAGGATTCATACTTTGTAAAAACATTTTGGCCACTCCATAATCAGTTGTAATTGGTAAAACCGGAAATGCACTACCAGCGTAGGCCACAATTCCAATTCGGTCTCCCACTAATTGATTGATGATTTTGGAAACAATTTGCTTACTTTTCTCCAATCTGCTTGGGGCAACATCTTCGCAAAGCATACTTTTTGAAACGTCAACCGCAAATACAATATCTATTCCTTCTCTTTTAATAGTTTCTGATTTTGTTCCTATTTTTGGATTAACTAAACCAATAACCAAGCATGCAAAAGCGAGTGTTAAAACAATAAATTTTACCCCTGTTTTGAATGCTGAACTTTCAGGGCTCAATTTTTTTATCATTTCTAAATCACCAAATTCCTGTTGTTTTTTTCTTTTCCAATACAAATTGAATAAGAATACCACAACCAAAATCGGTATGATAAAGAGTAAAGGCAAATATTTTTTTTCGTCTAATTCGTACATGTTTTTTTCTTAAATACCAATTTCTTTACGATATCAAATTAAATAAAACTTCTAAATAATGTGTTTCGTAATCCTAATTCTAACAATAATAATAATCCAGCAAACAGCGCAAACGGTCGGTACTTTTCATCGTAATCATAGAATTTTAACTCTTGAATTTCCGTTGTTTCTAGTTTGTTAATCTCATCATATATCGATTCTAACTTTTGATTGCTATACGCTCGGAAATATTTTCCACCTGTTTTTTTTGCTATCGATCGGAGTAAAACTTCGTCAATTTCCACTTTCATCATTCTGAATAAAAACTGCCCGTTTGGCGCGATTGCATAAGGAAAATCGGCCATTCCATTAGACCCAATTCCAATGGTATAGACTTTAATTCCGTATTGTTGTGCAATATCCGATGCGGTTTGAGGTTCAATAAAACCAGAATTATTTACCCCATCAGTCATTAAAATCACAATTTTACTTTTTGCCTTGCTGTCTTTTAATCGGTTAATTGCCGTGGTTAATCCCATTCCAATTCCAGTTCCATCTTGAAGTACATTGTCATATTTTATACTTCTAATGGCGTCCATCACCACCGCTTTATCACTTGTTACGGGACATTTTGTGTAGGCTTCAGAAGCATAAACCACTAATCCAATTCGGTCGTTTGGTCTGCCTTGAACAAAATTCTCAGCGACTTCTTTCAAAGCTTCCATTCGGTTGGGCTTGAAATCTTTGGCCAACATACTTCCTGAGACGTCCACCGACATTACAATATCAATTCCTTTAGTCGTTTTCGTTTTGCTACTTACATCCACAGTTCTAGGACGAGCCATGGCAATAATTAAAGAGCTTAACGCCAGTAATCGAAATACAAATAGCAATGGTTTTAATTTGGTTAAAACAGATTTTGTATTCTTAAAACCCTTCAAAGAACTAATTTTCAAAGTGGCCGTTTGTTCCTTTCTTTTCCATATTTGCCAAGCAATAACAACCGGAATTAAAAGAAAAAGCCAGAAAAATTCGGGATTTAGAAAAGTCATCTTATTCATTGTTTTCGTCTTTTTTAAATTCAACTGAATTCAACACTCTTTCCGAAATTTGTTCCCCATATTTATCACCCTCTTCATGGAATAAAATCACTTGCTGGTAACCTCCGTTTTCTTTAAATAGGATTACTTCAAAATACAATTTCACACTACTTTTTAATACTGGATCTAGCAATACCATTGTTCCAAATCCTTTCAATCCGATAACTCCCATTTTGGTTTGGAATTCTTCTTGTTTTAAAACAACATTTTGCCCGCCAAACTTATCGATTACTTCTTCTAAACCTTTTTGAAGGTCGTAGTCTAATTCTTGTTTTGGCGTCGCTGCTGCTAATGCGATGTAGAAGTTACTTTGCAAACTTCCGGAGGTAAACACGCTTGCTTCTTTGAGCATTTTTGAAACTTCGGCAGGAAATTGCTTAGAAGCATCAATTCTTGTGAGTACTTTAGGAGTTTCAATATACATTTTTGGATTACCATATTCGCTCGAAACCCATTGGCCTTGAGCTAAATCTTTAGTTGGACTTCCAATAATTTGGTCTTTTACATAATCGAATCCTTTAGTTGCAACCAAGAAAATAAATAAGACTAATAAAGCGCCAACCACTATTCCTACTGCAGTTAAAATTTTGGTTCTTTTTTCTTTTTTTAACTTTTCTAGACGACGCATTTCGTCCCATTCTGAAGTGTCTTCCTCTGGTTCAATTTCGATTGGTATGGATTTATCCAATGTTAGAATAGCTTTTTCAATTTTGTTTTTGTCTTCTGCGATTTCAAAATCTATGGGTCTAGATTTGGCAAATTTCACTAAATCAGCTTGCTTTAATACGCGCTCTAAATTTTCAAGAGTTTCAGCAGAAACCGCCATTTTCTTTTTGATAGAAGCCGCTCTAAGGGCAATAATTAGCTCTGAAGTGGTGCTTTCCATAGCTGGAATTTCGATGGCTTCTTCAATATAATTTCTAGCAATATCAGTCAATTCACTGTAATATTCTTTTACAGCACCCTTTTGCCAAAGCTCCTTTTTTTCTAATTTTTTTAGTAAAATCGTTGCTCTTTCTATAGGACTTTTTAGTTCTTCAATTTCCTCAACTTTTTTCTTTTTGTATTTTTTTATTAGCCAATAAAGGAATGCTCCAAGCCCTAAAATCAGTAAAATGATTAAGAAATACCTCCAAAAATTGCTCAATTGAAATTCCGATTCAGCAATTGGCTTGATGTCAAATAATTTTTGTTTTAGAGTATCCACTTTAACATCAGCAACTTCTACTAGTATCGAATCGGTTACAAAAACTTTATTATTAATTACGACTTTTAAACTTGGAATCACATATTTCCCTGAGTCAAATTGGGTAACGCCATATTTTTTAATAAGATCATATCGCGCGCCATGTTTGATGGTATCAATTACATAGGAACGTATTACTTCCATTTTCCCAAAGTTTTTCAATGTTGGAAACACCACTTTTGCTGCCGTATCCACATTGGTCTTATAGGTCAAGTTGAATTGCGCTCCGATTTTGTTTTTCTTTACATCAATTTTAGTTTCCACTTGCTTTTGAGCCAATAGAGAAACTGAAATTAAAAGGAAAAGTATATAATATTTAACTCTCATTGTGATTATCGCGACTTAAAATAACTTAATAATTTGGTTACATAACTTTCATCAACCCTTGTATTTACAACTCCTGAACCAGATTTTCTAAATGTTTCAATAAAATAATCAACTTTGTTTTGATATTCTTTTTCGTATTCCATTCGAATAGCTTTTGAACCTGTATTGACCAATTGAGTTTCCCCTGTTTCAGCATCTAACATTGGAACCATCCCCAAATTTGGTAGTTTTTCTTCCCGAATATCATAAACTCTAATACCAGTAATGTCATGTTTTTTAGAAGCAATTTTCAAGGTATGCTCGTATTCATCCGACATAAAATCAGAAATTAAAAACACAATTGCCTTCTTTTTTTGCGTTCCAGATAAAAATTTCAACGCTTGCGAAACATCGGTTTTACTACTTTTGGGTTGAAATTCAATCAATTCTCGAATAATTCTCAGCACATGTGATTTTCCTTTTTTAGGAGGGATATACAATTCTATTTGATCGGAGAATAAGATCAAACCAATTTTATCGTTATTTTGGGTGGCTGAAAACGCCATCGTGGCTGCAATTTCTGTAACGATATCTTTCTTGAATTGGTTTTTAGATCCAAAACTTTCTGATCCAGAAATATCAACCATTAACATCATGGTTAACTCACGTTCTTCTTCAAAAACTTTAACGTGGGCTTCGTTGTATCTCGCGGTGACATTCCAATCGATAGCACGAATATCATCGCCATATTGGTATTGTCGAACCTCAGAAAAAGTCATCCCTCGGCCTTTAAAAGACGTGTGATATTCTCCCGAAAAGATGTGATCGCTCAACCTTCGGGTTTTAATTTCTATTTTACGTACTTTTTTTAATAGTTCTTTGGTGTCCATTTCATTTAGCTTTCAGCAAATAGCCATTAGCTTTTAGCCTTTAGAATTACTCTAAATGCTTACTGCTTATAGCTTAACGCTGATTAAGGTACTTCAATCTCATTTACGATTTTGTTGATGATGTCAACAGAGGTAATGTTTTCCGCTTCCGCTTCGTAGGTAATTCCAATTCTATGACGCAATACATCGTGAACAACCGCACGAACATCTTCAGGAATTACATAACCTCTACGTTTAATAAAAGCGTAACATTTAGCGGCATTTGCTAAATTGATACTTCCACGAGGGGAAGATCCAAAACTGATTAAAGGTTTTAAATCAGCTAATTTATATTGCTCAGGAAAACGAGTAGCAAAAATGATATCTAAGATATATTTTTCGATTTTTTCATCCATATATACTTCACGAACTGCTTCTTGCGCTCGCAAAATTTGTTCTACAGAGACTACAGCATTTACTTTTTCGTAGGCTCCTTTTAAATTTTGACGAATGACCAATCTTTCGTCTTCCATTTTTGGATAATCGATAACGGTTTTCAACATAAATCGATCCACTTGTGCTTCTGGAAGTTGGTACGTTCCTTCTTGTTCAATTGGGTTTTGGGTAGCCAATACTAAAAATGGTTTTTCCAATTTGAATGTAGTATCTCCAATGGTAACTTGCTTTTCCTGCATTGCTTCTAGTAAAGCCGATTGTACTTTTGCAGGGGCACGATTGATCTCATCTGCCAAAACGAAATTAGCGAAAATGGGACCTTTTTTTATTGAAAATTCATTTTGTTTAATGTTATAAATCATGGTTCCCACCACATCTGCAGGAAGTAAATCGGGTGTAAATTGAATTCTGCTAAATGAACCTTGAACGGCTTGAGATAAAGTATTAATCGCCAACGTTTTTGCTAGTCCAGGAACTCCTTCTAATAGAATGTGTCCTTGTCCCAAAAGGCCAATTAACAATCGTTCAATCATGTGCTTTTGACCTACAATTACTTTGTTCATTTCCATAGTAAGAAGGTCTATAAAAGCACTTTCTTTTTCAATTTTTTCATTGATCGCTCTGATGTCTAAAGTCGAAGTATTTTCTTCCATTTTACTAATTTTATTACTGTGAATTTTAACATTTAAATTTGAGAGTGCAAATTGAATTTTTTTTTAGAAGTACGATGTTAAAAAATGGTTAAAACTTTTACAAAACAAATGCTTTTAAGGTGGTATTGTGATTTTCTTTTTATAATTTTAAGAACTTTATAAAAATCCTACAAAAACAGCTTCATTCTTTAAAATTTAAAAACTAATGTCTTGAAAAAAAATAAGTTATCACCCATAATTGCTGGAACAATGAATTGGGGCGTTTGGGATAAAAATCTTAGTACTTCCGAAATGGAAAGTACTATTGCGATTTGTCTTGAAAATAAAATTACCACTTTTGACCATGCTGATATTTATGGATCTTATACTACGGAAGCCGCTTTTGGAAAGGCATTTTCTTCAACTAAAATCAACAGAGAATCGGTACAATTCATTTCAAAATGCGGTATTAAAAACGTTTCTGAAAACAGACCAACCACAATAAAGCACTACGATTACTCAAAGGATTACATTATTTGGTCGGCCGAAAATTCATTAAAAAACCTTCAAACCGATTATTTAGACGTGCTTTTATTGCACCGTCCAAGTCCTCTAATGCAATCCGATGAAATTGCGGATGCAGTAACTAAATTAATATCGGAGGGAAAAATAATCGATTTTGGGTTATCCAATTTTACAGCTTCACAAACTGAATTAATTCGTCAAAAAACTGAAATTAGTTACAATCAAATTCAGTTTTCAGCAACTAATTTTGAACCAATGTTAGACGGAAGTTTGGATTATATGCAAATCAATAATATTCAACCTTTATCCTGGAACCCTCTGGGAACGGTATTTCGTGCAGACAATGAGCAAACAAGAAGATTAAAAAAAGTACTCGCTTCGTTAGTTTCAAAATACCAAGTTGGGGCAGACACCCTTTTATTGTCATGGATTTTACAACATCCTTCAAATGTAATTCCGGTTGCTGGCACTGTAAATGTGGCTAGAATTCAGCAATTAATGAAAGCAACCGAGTTGGAATTTGAAAAAGAAGATTGGTTTGCCATTTGGACCGAAAGCATGGGAAATAAAGTCCCTTAATAATTATAAATAATAAAATTAAATTGAAAACAGCATTAATTACAGGAGCAACAAGCGGAATTGGAAGAGCTACCGCAAGAGTTTTGGCTAAAAATAATTATAAAATTGTTCTTTGCGGACGTCGAGAAGATCGTATTTTAGAACTGCAAAAAGAGTTATCAGAATTTACCAATGTACATTCTTTATTGTTTGATGTTCGAGATAAAAAAGCAGTTTTTGATTGTATCGCTTCACTTCCAGAATCGTTTTCGAACATTGATGTTTTAGTCAATAATGCAGGAAATGCCCACGGATTGGATCCAATTCAAACAGGAAATTTGGACGATTGGGATGCGATGATCGACATCAATTTGAAAGGCCTTTTATATGTTTCAAGAGCAATAATTCCCAATATGGTCGCGCGCGAGTCGGGGCATATTATCAATATTGGTTCCACCGCAGCTAAAGAAGTTTATCCAAACGGGAATGTGTATTGTGCCACAAAACACGCAGTTGATTCATTAAACCAAGCCATGCGAATTGATTTGAATCCTTTTGGTATTCGCGTAGGCGCTATCCACCCTGGAATGGTTGATACCGAGTTTAGCACCGTTCGTTTTAAAGGAGACAAGGAAAAAGCGGACAATGTTTACAAAGGATTTTCTCCCTTGGAAGCCGAAGATTTAGCTGATATTATTCATTTTGTTGTATCAAGACCGTACCATGTTAACATTGCCGATTTAGTGGTAATGCCGACAGCCCAAGCTATGGTTGGGATTGTAAAACGTAATTTATAAAAAATTGCTGAAAAGCCAAAGCAATGATCAACAAGCGACTACTTATTAAAAATTTATTGGCTCATCACGATGAGTCTAGTTTCTATGATAAAAAGCGGCAGTTGAATTTGCACACTCGGGAAGGAAAAGCGAAGTTTTTGAAACACATTTGCGCCTTGTCCAATTCAAACCCAACTAACAATTCCTATATTTTAGTTGGGGTAGAGGATCACGATAACGAAATTGTAGGCGATGATTTTTTTGATGATAGTCGCATTCAAAATTTGGTGAATGCCTATTTGGAAAATCCGCCCAAAATTCAATATGAAAACGTGCCTTTTCCCAATTTGCCAAAAGACAAAGTGTTAGGATTGGTAACAATAAAGGCCAAAAAGAGAACTTCCTATTTCAAAAAAGGTATTCATACCATTCCTATTAATAATATTTATATTCGGCGCGGAAGCAATACCATTCCTGTAGAAGGTGAATTTGAAAAAAATTACCAGAATTCGGAAATCGTTCATGGAATAGAAAATAGTTCCCGAAACAGCATAGAATATACTTTGGACGGCGTGATTGCATTTATGAATTTAAGCCACAAAGACATTTCCCCAAAATACAAAGTTTTTAAGGAATTATTTGTTATTTGTTGGGCGGGGAATTACAAAAAAGTGGGGGATAAAATTTTCCTTTCTAGGGTGGATATTGCATTGATCAATGAGCAAATAAAATTGTTTTATTCGGCGCAAGATGTAGTAACCATAAACTTTGACGATACTTCTTTCACCATCACTGAATACGTTCCTTTAGGACTGAATGAGAACATAAGATATTATCCTTTGGAAAAACAAACCCTGCATTTTTTTGATAACGGTTATTATAAAATTGATCGTAAAATGCTTTTTGAACCGCCAGAATTTGATAAAAAAGTACTTTTTCACGTTTACAATTCCAATATTTCTTTGTTGAAAAAACTAGAAAGCAACATAAAATTATCTGCAAATGAGTTTAAAGATTTAGAAAATTTACCCTCAACATTGATGATCTGTTACCTCAATGGATTTGAGGATGCAAAGCAGAAATTAATAGATTCCAAGCTACTTTTAAAACCCTATGCAACCATTTATTTGTCATTCAAAGAATCTTTACGTATTTTGAGAAAGATGAAATATGATTTAGTATAAATTAATATGAAAAGAACACTAGTAATCGGAGACATTCACGGCGGATTGAGAGCCTTAGTTCAAGTTTTAGAAAAGGCCAATGTCACCAAAGAAGACACTTTAATTTTTCTAGGAGATTATGTAGACGGCTGGAGCGAATCGCCACAAGTAATCGATTTTTTAATTGGCTTAAGCCAAAAGCAAAATTGTATTTTTATTCGGGGGAATCACGATGAGTTATTGTTGAATTGGTTGCAATCCAATCGGGATAATCCGTTGTGGTTAGAGCACGGGGGAGAAGCTACTGTTTTAGCCTACGCCAATGTTAACGAAGAAACAAAACAAAAACACATCGATTTTTTAAAGAGTTTACAGAATTATTACTTGGATTCTCAAAACCGATTGTTTGTTCATGCGGGATTCACTAATTTGAACGGCGTAACCCACGAATATTTTCCAAAAATGTTTTATTGGGAGCGAACGCTTTGGGAAACCGCACTAGCATTGGATAAAACAATGAGCACAGAAGATTTAATGTATCCAAAAAGACTGAAATTGTATAATGAAATATATATTGGTCATACGCCCGTAACCAAAATCAATAAAAGCATCCCAATTCAAATGGCCAATGTTTGGAATATTGATACTGGAGCTGCCTTTTTAGGACCGTTGTGTATTTTGGATGTGGAAACCAAAGAATATTGGCAAAGCGATTCTTTACCACTATTGTATCCAAATGAAAAAGGTAGAAATTAACTCTAATTTTTTTACAAATCAAATTTTATTCCTTGTGCTAATGGCAAACTTGTAGTATAATTGATCGTATTGGTTTGTCTTCTCATGTATACTTTCCAAGCATCAGAACCCGATTCACGACCCCCACCAGTTTCTTTTTCACCACCAAAAGCTCCACCGATTTCAGCACCTGAAGTACCGATATTTACATTTGCAATTCCACAATCAGAACCTGCAACTGAAAGGAAAAGTTCGGCTTCACGCAAATTATTGGTCATAATTGCAGAAGACAATCCTTGCGCCACTCCGTTTTGAATTGCAATAGCGTTATGAACGTCGCCATTATATTTTAATAAGTATAAAACGGGAGCAAAAGTTTCGTGTTGAACAATATCAAAAGCATTGTCAGCTTCAGCAATTGCTGGTTTTACGTAGCATCCGCTTTCATAACCTTCGCCAGAAAGTACACCGCCTTCGACTAAGATTTTTCCTCCTTCGGCAACCACTTTTGTTAAGGCATTTTTGTACATTTCAACCGCCATAGTATCAATAAGCGGCCCCACGTGATTGTTTTGATCCAATGGATTTCCGATTCTAAGTTGGTTGTAAGCCGATACCATTGCATCTTTTACTTTATCGTAAATACTTTCGTGAATAATTAATCTTCTGGTTGAGGTACAACGTTGTCCAGCAGTTCCTACAGCACCAAATACAGCCCCAATCACTGTCATTTTTATATCGGCATCTGGTGTAACAATAATGGCATTGTTACCACCTAATTCTAATAGCGATTTTCCTAATCGGCCAGCAACAGTTTGAGCTACAATTTTACCCATTCTAGTCGATCCAGTTGCTGAAATTAAAGGAATTCTTCGGTCATTTGTCATTAATTCGCCTACTTTATAATCGCCGATAATTAAGCAAGAAATTCCTTCAGGAAGGTTGTTTTCTTTAATCACTTCGGCAATAATATTTTGACATGCAATTCCGCAAAGTGGTGTTTTTTCTGAAGGTTTCCAAACACAAACATCGCCGCAAATCCAGGCCAAAGCGGTGTTCCAAGCCCAAACCGCCACGGGAAAATTAAATGCAGAAATGATTCCTACGACTCCCATTGGGTGGTATTGTTCGTACATTCTATGTCCAGGTCTTTCGGAGTGCATGGTTAATCCGTGCAATTGTCTGGAAAGCCCTACTGCAAAATCGCAGATGTCGATCATTTCTTGTACTTCGCCGTACCCTTCTTGAAGTGATTTTCCCATTTCGTAGGAAACCAATTTTCCAAGTGCTTCTTTATTTTGTCTTAGTTTTTCACCAAATTGTCTAACAATTTCTCCTCGCTGAGGTGCTGGCATTATTCTAAAGGTTTGAAAGGCTGCGGTGGCTGCATGCATCACTTTTTCATAATCCGCATCGGAAGTGCATTTTACAGAGCCTATTAATTGTCCGTCAACTGGAGAATAACTTTCTAAGGTTGGTCCATTTGAAAAAGTATTTACTCCTGTAGAAGTTCCTTCATTTATGGCTTTTATGCCTAATTGAGCTAGCGCTTCTTTCATTCCGAATTGATTTGCAATTGTTATCATTGTAACTATTTGATTAAGAATTGTTATATTTTTTACAAAAATACGTTTTTTAATAAAATAAAAAAGGGTTTTAGCATGAACTAAAACCCTTTCGAAGAAATTAAAATTAAATTATTTCATTAACCCTAATTGTTTCATAAAATCCATGTTGTCCATAAAATCTCTTTCTTCAACAATTTTACCGTTTACCATTCTAGCAATAGTACAACCTTCTACAGAAATAGTTTTTCCAGTTGCAGGAATTCCCATAAAATCTCCAGTATGGGTTCCTTTGAATACCCAGTATTTCGTTACTTTGTCGCCACTAGCAAACATGTCTTTAACAATGAATTGTCTGTTTGAAAACCCAGTTACGAAATTAGCATAATACGCTTTCGCGGCAGCTATTCCCTTAATTTCAGGTACTGTGTGCAACACGATTTCAGGTGCGTAAGCTGTATCTAATACATCCACTTTACCTTCATTTACAACTAATTCCCAAGTTTTAGAATAAGAATCGATGTTGGCTTGAGCCACTTTTTCTCTGTCGGCACTTTCGTTTTTACAAGCAACAAAAAGTAAGCTCGACAATGCAATAACTACAATTGATTTTTTCATTTTTGGTGTTTTTGGTTAAAATTTCACTAAATACTTTCAAATGTAATAAAATTCATATTCAAAAATTATTTTTTTAAGTTATTAAAATAATAATTTTATAACTTGAAGTTAAAAACTATTAAAAACGAAAAACCTGACACTTTTGAATCGGGTTTTTATTTGCTTTAATTAAAGACACGAATCACTCTTTAAGTAACTCCAACTTTCTTTTTTCAATTATTTCAACGATCTGAAGTACCGTGTCTTTTTTAAAAGTTCTGTTTACAATAAATAATAATGCTTTACTATTTCTTTTGCCGTTAGGTAAAAAATACACTTTTTGACCTACATCTAAACTAACACCACTATTAGATTTTGGACTTAAATTAGGATTCATAACGCCCGGAATAATTAGTGGAATCGATCGAAAAGAGCCATTATGGAAAGTCATTGGTATGTTTTGTGCCTTAGCATTGGCGAAAATCAAACCTAGGAAAAGAGTGAAAAGTATTTTTTTCATTTAACGGTATGTTTTTTTATTCATTCAAAATTAGAATTAATTGAGTGTTGCAACTTATTTTTAACAAGAGTTTAAAACAAATAACCCAATACTTTCGTATCAGGTTTTGTTTTGCTCCCCCTATTCGAGAAAGTTACAATTTTATTGAGATGATTGCTTATTCAATTATCAGAAAAACAAGTATTTGAAAAATATTTATTTATACCAATTAAGTGATTCTCTTAATTCAATCTTCTCACTTTTAGAGCATTAATAAAAGGTTTTCCTTTAAATTTTTCAAAGGAAATTAAAATTCCTTGATATATTTGAAAAATAATTGTGTGTCTTCAAACTAAAGTGGAATTTCCTATGATAGTATTTAATTTATAATTCAAATTTAATAATTTTTAAAAACACTCTCTTAGTTTTTGACTAAATCATTAACCTTTTTGCTTACTATGTAGATACCTTTTAGAATACAAATACATTATTTGAAATTATTTGTTAATAAATTCTTCTCTTTCGCCGTCTAAAGTTCCATAACTAAAGGCTTGTCTAATCATCATTATTATTTTTTAAAATTTTATTTATTATTATTATTATTATTTCATAAAAAAACTATATTTGTTTATTTTTTAGTTAAAAAATTACACTTTAAATCATAATATGATTTTTAGGTTGAAATTATTTAAAAATATGAATATGAAAAAAATTACACTAGTATCACTATTATTGCTATCGATTTGTGTTTTTTCGCAATCAGACATTTCTCCGGCGGGTGGTGATACTGCCTCTTCCTCGGGTAGTTTTTCTTATAGCGTTGGGCAAGTTGCCTATGGATTTGAGAAAAATTTGAATTTTTCGATGCAAGAAGGTGTGCAGCAAATTTATAATTCTCATTTTTTTTGTTTGGGGGCTAAAATATCAGCTCTTGTTCCATCCGGAACAAACATTAAGTGGTACTCATCAGCAACAGGCGGAACAGCACTTGCTACAACAACAGCTTTACTAACAGGCACTTATTTTTATACGCAAACTTTAAACAACGTGGTAAGTCAAAGAATCCCAGTTGCGGTTCTTGTCAACTTGTTGCCAAAAACAGCAATTATTACCGCCAAGTCCAGTACGAATAATTTACTATCTCCATTATTAACAACGTGTCAAGGAAGTAGTGTGAATCTATCTTTAGCAGCAGGAAGTATTGGAAACATCCAATGGCAGTCTTCAACAGATGGAATTACTTATACTAATGTTGGTGATGTTAGAGCACAATCTGCCCTTTCAGCAACTAATTTAGCAATATCATTAAATACAGGTGATTTAACACAAACAACTTGGTTTAGAGTAGTTGCTTCAAACGGTGCTTGTTCATCTGTTACTTCTGCTGCAGTTAAAATTACTGTAAGTGCTCCAGTAACAACTGGAAGTATTAATGGTGGTGATGTAACAGTTTGTGCGCCTTTGACAACAGGAATTGATGCAAGTGGAAATGCCTTAACAACAGCTATTACAAATAGTACAACACTTTCATTAAGTGATTATACTGTGGGAGCTACTATTTTATGGCAAAAATCTACTAACTTAGTAAATAGTACTAATGCCACTCCGGTATGGTCAGCAGCAGGAAGTACAACAAATAATTTAACAGCAAGTGCTTTAACAGTAAACACATGGTACAGAGCTCAAGTTACAAATGGAGCTTGTAAAGATTTTACAGTTCCTGTAAAAATTACAGTTTCTCCTTCTGCTAAAGCAGGAGTTATTACAAGTGCAGCGTCAGTTTGTACTGGAGGAGATATAATCTTTACTTCTGCAGCTTATACAGGAACTTCAATTCAATGGGAAGTTTCAACAACTTCAGCAACAAATGGCTTTGCGCCAATAGCAGATGCGAACCAACATACTTTCGCAATGAATAACGTGACTTATGCACCATTATCTAAATTTTATGTTAGAAATGTTGTAACAAGTGGAAATTGTACCTTAGCTCGAAGTGCTGTTAAAACTATTACTGTAAATCCATTGTCTGTTTCTGGAACAGTTAAAGGCGGAGGAACAGTTTGTTCAGGTTCAAGTGGAACTTTATCAGTTTCAGGTTATACAGGCACCATTCAATGGCAAACCTCTACTAATGGAACAGATTTCGTAAACGTGACTGGAACAGCGGCAACATACACTGCTAATAATATTACTTCAGATAGTTATTTCAGAGCTAAAATCACTAGTGGTTTATGTTCTGAAGTATATTCTAATGCGGTACAATTTAAAATTGGAGAAGCTGCTTCTTCAGGAACTTTAGCTGCCGGACTTGGTACAGTATGTTCTGGAACAGGTACTACGTTAACTTTAACTGGTTCAGTTGGTTCTATCAAATGGTGGAAATCAACAAACTGGACAATAGCAACTCCAACATGGACAGCAGTTACAACTTCAACTACAGGAACATTAGCTACTGGAAATTTAACGGTTGCAACAGCCTATAAAGCGGAAGTTACCATCGGTACTTGTTCAACAGCAACAAGTCAAGTTGTTCCAGTTATGGTGTTTGCTGCACCATTGGCAAAAACAATTACTGCTAATGTAACATCTCCAACAGGAGCTTCAACAGCGGCAATTTGTACTTCTTCATCAGTTGCAAAAAAATTGACTATTGGAGCAAATTATATCGGAACAATTCAATGGCAAAAATCAACAACGTCAACTTCAACTGGATTTGTTGATATTGTGGATGCGACAGCAGCAAGTTATACAATTACCAACCCAGCAATTGGAGCAAATTACTTTAGAGCGAAATTCACAAATTCTTGTGGAGTGTCTGTTTTTGGAACGGCATTTACAGTGCATTACAAAGAGTGTGCTCCTACAAAAACTATTACAACTAATGTTACTGGAAAATCTCCTTTTGCGGTTATTGCATTTCCAAATCCATTCTTAAACAAATTCAACTTAAATGTTACTTCATCGAGTTCAGAAAATGTAGAAGTGAGTATTTACGATATGATTGGAAAATTGATTTATAAGAATGAAGTTAAATTTGACGCTGTTTCAGAATTACAAATAGGGGGTAATTATCCTGATGGAGTTTACAATGTTGTTGTAACTCAAGACTCCAATATTATAACTCTAAGACTCATCAAACAATAATAACTATAGAAAAAACAATAAATATTTAATAAACCTTAAATACAATACCTATGAAAAAATCAATCTTTTTTCTGTTTCTATTTCAAACATTGCTTGTTTTCGCCCAAGCGCCACAAAAAATGACATATCAATCGGTGGTGCGCAACAGTGCTAATGCGCTGTTGGCTAACCAAGCCGTGGGAGTACGCATTAGTATTTTAGAAGGAACTGCAGCAGGTACGGTGGTATATGCCGAAACGCACATTGTTACGACTAATGCCAATGGACTTTTTACCTTGGAAGCGGGCGGAGGAACTCCTATTGAAGGAGTTTTTGCTACAATTAATTGGGCTAACGGAGCGCATTTTATCAAATCTGAAATCGACCCGAGTGGAGGTTCAAATTATACTCTAATAAGCACCACCAAGGAATTGTTGAGCGTGCCGTATGCTTTAAATGGCATCACTACTGCTCAGGCAAATGCTATTATTACTCAAGCAGCTATAATAAATGGCATGCAGACTGAAATTACTACTGGTAAAATAATTGTCGGTATTCCAACAACTCCTTCGTCTAGCGCGGTGTTAGAAGCAAGTTCAACAACTCAGGGTTTTTTACCTCCGCGAATGACAACGACTCAAAGAAATGGTATCAATAACCCTGCCGATGGTTTGATTATTTTTAATACCACCACCAATTTTATTAATGTATTTTTTTTAGGGCAATGGCATCAATTAAGTTCTACTTTGCCTTATGGTACTATAGCTAACATAGATGCTAGTTCGCCTACAAATACTGGCTTACTTATTCATGGAGTTTTAGCGAGTAACGTTAGCAGTGTAGTTTCCTATACTGGAGGTAATGGCGATTATTTCTCTGGTCAAGAGTTGTACTCAACAGGCGTGGAAGGATTAACTGCAACCCTTAGTCCTGGTAGTTTTGCAGAAGGCAGTGGAACATTAACCTATACCATTACAGGAATCCCATCTAGTTCTGGAACTGCTATTTTTGTACTAGATATTGGTGGACAAACCGCGACCCTTTCCTGTACAGTATATCCAGGACTTATTGCTTCTTTAGATTCTAGTTCGCCTACAAATACTGGATCACTTGTTCATGGAGTTTCAGCGAGTA
>Ga0209550_10000924_pt1 | contig 28406 bp, 20 predicted proteins | sample LauGreSuBDMM15SN_2_FD_187567 | JGI IMG/M metagenome (GOLD analysis project Ga0209550, IMG submission 187567) | Freshwater lake microbial communities from Lake Michigan, USA - Su13.BD.MM15.SN (SPAdes) (version 5) | ecosystem: Environmental > Aquatic > Freshwater > Lake | place: Lake Michigan... | reverse complement strand
GTCTTTTTTCTTATTCCAGTCTCCCTGTCCATATTGATAGGGGTATACATCGCCTGTCCTACAATATATTTAATCGACTCGTCTTGGGTGAGGCATCGATTGGAATCAATGATCGACGCCTGCAGACTGTCCAACATATTCGAATATCTTTTGTCCTCTAAATTCAACAAGATGCGTTCACAGATTTCTTTGTCGGTTATGATACCTAGTGCGCGAAACAAGACGAACAGTGGAACGGGAACTTTGATTCGTGGAATTTGAACGAAAATGGGATAGCCAAAGCCATTGTTTTTTGAACTGAGCATCAGTATTGTTTTTTTAGGAGAAATGCATTTAAAATCAGGAATCGAATTTATTTCCGCAGTCCAAGAATATTTCGTATTGTTTTTTGAGACGTTGAAACAATAGATTCTGTTTTCTGCGGCACGTTCTTGACCTAAAACCGTCTTTTCCGAGCCATTGATAATAAAATATCCGCCCGCATCAAATTTGCATTCTCCGCTATAAATGTTTTCTACGTATTTGTATTGATTCAAAACACAGATGCTTGATTTTAGCATAATAGGTAGTTTACCAATGTGAATTTTAGGCAAGTTTTTATAAAAGGTATTTGTATTGTTTAAATTTTCTCCGCTGCGTACTACATATTTCAGGTTCATATCTACCGTCATGGACGCCGCATACGTAAAGTTTCTTAGGCGCGCCTCTTGAGGAAACATCAATTTGGTAGCGCCGTTATTTTCGTGAATTTGGGGTCGGTAAATATGAAAATTCTCAAAAGTAATAAAGATTTCTAGGGAGTATTTTCCTGATGCAGCATCATAGTCTTGCTCCGATTTTATATGTACAGGGTTAAACATTTCAATCGTTTTTACAATTTGACAACCCACAAAATGATTGTAGGATTCCAATTGATGTCTCACTAATTTCTCAAGATGCTTATCTTTGAAATAAGATTCGATAATACTCCAAGCGGTCTCACTATATTCTTCATTATGAATGTCAAAAACGTTGTTCATTTGCGGTAAAGGTGTTTTTGACATTCCTTATAGAGTTATTTTACAAATCAATTTATTTTTATATTGTTTTGTTTGTAATGTAAATATGTTCGTTTAATAAAATCTCCAAATTTGTATACACAATATAATGTCGAATGTTAAAAAAATGATTCAAATTAATCCAGAATTATTTAAAATAAATGGTTCGAGAACGAAAAAAAATAGGGAAAAACAGCCTATCCCGCTTATTTCTCCTAACAATTTGAAAAATAAGTTATTGAATCGAATTAAAGAACATAAGGAAAATGAAATCAAAGATTTAGATTTAGAAAATCAAAACGATAAATATAGCGACGAATTTTACGGCGCGCTCGGTTATTTGAGTGAATTGTCGAAAAAACACAAAAGTGATGCTGAACGAAAAATATATGATAAAAAAAATCAAGAGAAAAGGGAACTTCATAATCGAACAGTGAAACAATATTCTGCATATGCATCTCCTCATGTGGAATTGGAATTACCTCCCGAATTGCAAGAACCTATTCAGCCTGTATTTTTTTTCGAACCAAATGCGCAGCATATGCATATCAATTATCGAATCGATAAAGATGTTCCTCATGGGTGTTTACGAGGAGGGCAGAAACCGACGTATCGAACATGGCAAAATCAAACGCGACGAAACCCAAGTTATAGTTCACCTTCGAATGTACCTATGCCTATGCCTATGCCTATGCCTACACCTCTACCTACTGAACCAAATACAATTTCCAGAGAGAAACGTTTAGAAATGATAAAGAACAAATTGAAGAGTATAGAGACTAAAAATAGCATCCAAGCGCCAGTGGAAATAAAGTCATCATTTGTTCTTGATGCTAGTCCTCCTGGACCTAGTCCTGGACCTAGTCCTCTTCCTGTTTTTCCTATAAATGATCTAGTTCTTACAACAAATACTACACAAGTCAAAAATAAAAGGTATATTAAAAAGACGGTTCGTCGAAAATTCACATTAGGAAAATCAAAGATGTTTCGAAAGGTAGGCGTATTGATTAAGGACAATCGAACACGAAAAAATGTTCTTAACGCACAAAAAGAATTGAAAAAGGTTTCTATGGTCGAGGTAAAACAATACTTACGAGATAAGGGTATTATTAAGGTGGGTAGCACTGCTCCCAACGACGTACTAAGGAAAACTTATGAATCATCTCGTCTTGCTGGAGAAATAACAAATACGAACAAGGAGACTCTACTTCATAATTTTTTAAATTCGTCGTAATTATTTTATCAATGTATATTAACCACGATAAAATAGAATAAAATATGGAAACTACTAACAATAAATTGACTGAAGAGCAAGAAATTTTTATACGTGAAATCTCCTCTTACCTCGATACGAAATTCTACTATTTCGGCAGTGTTCAGCGCCCCGATTATTTGCCTGGAAAAAGTGATATTGATGTAGATATATTTACGGAAAATGAGGCAAGTACAATCGCAAAACTAGTACATTTTTTACACGTTGACAAAAAGGATATAAAACAAACTGTAACAAGAATAGGACGAAATAACCAGATCGTAAATGGTCATAAACTCAAATACAAAAACAAATTTATACAATTAGAAATTTGTATTTACAATGAAAAATTTAAGAAATATATATTAACAGAACATACCAGTAAAATGGTTCTTCCGTTTTATTGTACATGGCTTCTTAATGTGTTAAAAGTATTATATTATCAATTGCATATTCTTCCACTTTCCTCTTATGTATTTTTAAAACGGCACATACTCGCAGTGGGAAATGGTTTAAAAAATGAGGGTCAATTTGTAGTTTTATAAATAAAAAAACAGAATTAGAGATAATTCGACATTTCTTATTATGTCTTTACTGAAAGATTACTTTGAAAAAACAAAAAAATATAGAGAAGAATATGGTGAAAAAACACTTGTTTTAATGCAAGTCGGCGCCTTTTACGAAGTCTATGGATTGAAAAACAACAACGACGCGACTGCGATTATGTCTTTTTCTAAAATTTGTGATTTAAATGTAGTGGATAAGAAAGTATGCGTTGGCGACCATGCTGTTATGATGGCAGGATTTAAAGATCTTTTTCTTGACAAATATGTGAAAAAATTACAAGATGCAGGTTATACTTCCGTCGTATTTGTCCAAGATGAACAAGCGCCAAATACAACGCGAAGTTTATTTGGTATTTTTTCGCCAGGAACGTATTTTTCATGCGATACCGAAATCATAAGTAACAATAGTTGTTGTTTGTGGTTTCATGTCACGAATTCAAGTCGAAAATTTGGACCTAATCAAAAAATGATTTACGTCGGTATAGGCATGATTGATATTTACACGGGAATGTCTCATATTTTTGAATTTCATGAAATCTATATTCGTAATCCAACGACGTTCGATGAACTCGAGAGAATTATTTCCATTTACAATCCAAGCGAGACTATTTTATTGGGGAATATCAACCAAAGGGAAATGGACGAAATTGTTAACTATGTGAATTTAAAGAGTAGTTCTATTCATTGCCTTTCTTTGTTAGATGATGAATGTAATAAAAATAGAATACGAGCTAATAATTGCGAAAAACAGATTTACCAGAAGATGATCCTCGAGAAATTTTTCAAGTTCAACGATTTTTCGAGCTTTGTGCAACCTTTTCACGAGAATATAATGGGAACCCAAGCCTTTTGTTATTTGTTAGATTTCGTATATCAACATAATCCGTCTCTAGTAAATAAAATCCAAGAGCCGATCTTTGAGAATATAGGGGATAAACTTATTCTCGCAAATCATTCCTTGAAACAATTGAATATTATCGACGACGAATACAAAGGTAAATATTCGTCCGTTTTGCGTTTGTTAAATCAATGTGTAACTCCTATGGGAAAACGTAAATTTGCATATCAGCTTTTAAATCCGTTAACGCAAGAAGACTATTTAAATCAAGAATATGATATGATTGAGTATGTATTACGCAATAAAATCGAGCTTTACGACTCTATAAAAAATCACTTGTTTTCAATTGTCGATTTGAATAAAATTTGTCGACAAATATTTGTTCAAAAGATGAGTCCCAAAAATGTATATCAATTGAGCGAAACATTAGAAAGTGTTAAAACAATATATTACTTATTACAAAACGACTCAGTTTTGTTTTCCTATTTTTACAAAAAGAATACAAAATTTGAAAGAATCTTGTTTTTGATAGAAGAATTACAAACCTTTATTCATAGCCAAGTCGATATACAAAAATGTAAAACTATAGACAATCTCCAAAAAAATGAAACAAATTTCATTCAAAAAGGCGTCGACACTGAATTAGATGATCAAATGGCTAATTTAAATGATTCACAGGAAAAACTGGAATGTTGTCGTGCTTATTTTCATAATTTGTTAGTTGACTATGAAAGTAAGAGTAAAAAGGCGAAGAAAACTGCGAAGGTGATTATTGTAGAACTAGAAATTGGAGATATAGAATCAAAGGGTTCCAGTGAATACGTAAAGATTCATGAAACCGAAAAAAACAATTATAGTTTGGTCGCAACGGATCGTCGATGTAAAATCTTGGAAGAACTGCTTAAAAAAAGAAATGGTAAAGTTTTGTTACCTTATAAATCCTTTTTGACTGGAGAAGATTTAACCTTTGAATTGGATGTAAATTCAATCGAATATTTGAAACAGTCTGCTTCGAATCGTTTTATTACAAGCACTCAAATCAATGAATTGTGTAAAAATGTATCGCGAATCAAATGTCAATTTATGGATATGATAAACAAGATTTATTCGAAAATTGTGGGAAAATTTACAGAATTTCAAACTCATTTTGATGTTATTGGTGAATTTGTTACCCTTATTGACATTTTATTTATGAAAGCATGGGTTGCCGAAAAATATGGTTATTGCAAACCTGTCATTGAATCGGGGGCTGAAAAATCATTTGTAAAAACAAGCGAATTGCGACATTGTCTCATTGAACATTTGCAGCAAAATGAATTGTATGTCTCGAATGATGTGATTTTAGGAGCAGAGGGCAAACAAGGAACATTATTATATGGAACAAATGCAGTGGGTAAAACCAGTTTTATTCGATCTTTAGGTATTGCTGTTATTATGGCGCAGGCTGGTTTTTACGTACCTGCGTCAGCGTTTGTGTATAAACCATTCAAATATATTTTTACGCGCATTTTAGGCAATGACAATATATTCAAGGGTCTTTCTACGTTTGCCGTGGAAATGTCTGAATTGCGCACTATTTTGCGCTTGGCGGATAAAAATAGCTTAGTTTTAGGAGATGAATTATGTTCAGGTACGGAGAGTATTTCGGCGAGTAGTATTTTTGTCGCGGGCATACAAAAGTTATATCATTTGAATTGCAGTTTTATTTTCGCGACACATTTGCATGAAATATTACATTACGACGAGATTACAGGATTACCTAATTTAAGTATTCAGCACATGGCGGTTATTTACGATAAAGAAAAGGACATGCTAATTTACGATCGTAAATTGAAACAGGGGCCAGGGGATAATATGTATGGCTTGGAAGTTTGCAAGTCATTAAACTTGCCCGAGGATTTCTTAGAGTGCGCGAATGACATTCGCATGAAATATCATCCAGAATCGGCGAGTATATTGGATTGCAAAAAAACGAAATACAATGCTTCAAATGTAAAGGGAATATGCGAACAATGTGGAAATGATATAAGTAGCGAAGTTCATCATTTGCAGCATCAAAAAGATGCAAATGAAAAGGGTGTCATTAAAAAGGTTTCGATGCATTTTCATAAAAATCATCTTGCCAATTTACTGAATTTGTGTAGTAAATGTCATGATCAGTTTCACAAGACTACGACAGAGCATAAAAAAACGAAAACTTCGAAAGGGATTATGATTCAAGAAATTTAACCTTTCAATGTTTCCTAGATTTTCTGTGTTTCTTGGTTTTATTTTTTTTTCCAAAATTAAATAAACCGAAGAGTCCCTTCATCGCGCTTTTTGTCTTTGGTACGACTTTGTTGCCGACGTTTTCAATACCACTTTTAACTCCAGGAATAATTTTTTTCGAAGTTTTGCTAATTGTGGAAATTCCGCGACTAAATATGTTTTTTTTAGAACTTCTTGATCTTTTCGAAGTTCTTCTTTTGTAAGCCATTTATATAATAGAAGGAGAAAAATAATTATTTAAAAAATTGATTTCTAAAAAAAATACATAAATATAATATACTCTATTATACAAACATGATTATTCCTATTAAATGCTTTACGTGCGGAACGGTGTTGGCAGACAAGTATCGCTATTATTGCGAAGAAGTTAGAAAACGCAAATTGAGTAATGATATGCCAGTCGACAAAGTCGTTTACTTAACAAAAAAGAATAGTGTAAAGACTCCCGAAGGTGAAGTATTAGATGAACTACAATTGAACAAAATGTGTTGTCGAAGACATGTGTTAACTCATGTTGACATAGAGTAATAGGAGATGGATCCTTTTTGTAAAAAATGTATATTTTTTTCTATACAAATTAAAAATATACGTGTAATATAATAATGAATCGAAATAAAAAATATACTAAAAAAAGAGGCAGTAAAAAAAGAAAAACCCAGAAAGTACGGAAAATGAAAGGCTGTTCTTTAGGTAAAAAATGCGGCATTTGTGGATTGAGACATAAACTTGGAGAAATTTGTCCATTTGAACACAACAATATGAATGGTGGAAGTTGTGGCTGCGGATTACCACAAGGTCCTATACAACAAGGTGGAAATTTTTATAAACCCGCAGCTCCGATTCCTGGCCCCTTTGTCGGTCAACCATGGACGCCGCAAGTATCTGGTTGGCCTGGTGTGAATGGAATCAGCTCCGATCGCAATTATTTAGCAGATAATTTATATCCCGTCGATCCGCAAACAATGATGAAATTAGAGGGAGGAAAACGCAGGGTACGCGGACGTCGTGGAGGAGGTCTTATTCCACAAGATTTAGTAAATTTGGGAAGAAATATTTCGTTCAATATAGGTAGCGCGTACAATGCTATAAATGGATACACTGCGCCAGTAAATCCCCTTCCCTATATGGATCAATTTCCTAATTCAACAAAACTCATTGTTTAAATTTTTTTCTTCATATAATTCATATATCATGGCCTTTCCTAAAAAAATGCGTGAATTGTGCACCCCCTCGTTAGTTTACTTCGTTTTATCGATGTTAGCATTACTTATTTCTATTATGCAAAATATCGGCAATAACGGAAAATATAGTTTAGGAAATTTCTCGGTAAAAGTTCCTAGCACTATTCTTGTTTTCACAGTTAAAATTATGTACATCTTATTCTGGACATGGATCTTGAATTTGATCTGTAAAGATGGACATAAGACTATTGCATGGCTGCTAGTATTACTACCCTTTATTCTATTGTTTGTCGTCATGGGACTTATGATGGTAAGGTAAAGGTGTAAATTTGTGTATTACAAATGCAAATATTGTTGAGTAAAAAATAAAATGAATAATCGTTCATTTCATTTTTTAAATTTCTAGTCTTTATATACAATGGAATCGCAACAAGTCGCAGAAATCGACCTAAAACTCACCTTACCCGTTGAAGTTGAACCAATCGTAGAGGAGGACCCTGTAAAAATTATTATGCAACAGCTACTTGCTTTTCATTTTTTAAACATTACATTATCTGAAAAAGAAATGATGATAATAAAAATAATTGTTCAACAAAGCCCTTCTATGATCCAAGAAATAAATCAATGCGTCTTAGATATTGTCAAAGATGGTAAAATTGATTCTAATGATATTCCTTCTTTCATCAAGTTGATTAAAAGCCTATACGTATTTTGTCATGAAAACCACAATATTAAGATCAATATCAATGAAATTGCAAAGATGATTGGACCTATTGTTAAATACATTGTTCATATTGTATTGAGCAAAAACGACAAATCTACACCCGAATTGGTCAAATGCTGCGATAGTTTAATTGACATCTCCGTCGAGATGATTCAGCTTCAGTCAAACATGAGAACCAAGATCTGCAATTTTGCGATTTGTTAAATATAACATAAAAGTTTTATGGTTTAGGTTTTAGGTTAAAAAGCGACTATTTGACGAAATAAATAAAATCTCTATCTATATATAATGAAACAAATTAAAAATGGAATATGTTATGAGCAAAATGGGTGGTTATATGTGTCTGTTAGCGGAGAACCGAAGCAACGAGGTTATGCTTACGGGTATCTTATTGCAGAAGAAATGAAAAAGGTCCAAGAAATGTTACGTTATACCATTTTTCAAGATTATGGAAGAACTTGGGAATTTTTTATCGACGCTGGTGCACGTTATTTGAAACCCACCATCATGGAGCATTTTCCCGAATTCTATGAGGAAATGGTAGGTGTATCCGAGGGCTGCACTGCTGGAGGGACGCTTATAACCATTGATGAAGTAGTGGCTTGGAATAATTATTTCACACTCACCGAATCCTGGTATTCGAATCGCGAGGAAGAAGATGGATCTACGAAACGCGTACATCAAAGTAGAGAGGGCGGTGGAAGTAGTGAACGCTGCAGTGCTTTTATTGCAAATGGAGATTGGACTGCAGATGGTAAAATTGTAGTAGCTCATAATAATTTTTCGAATTTCGTAGATGGACAATATGCGCGTGTAGTATTGGATATGAAACCAACTAAGGGCGCTCGAATGTTAATTCAGGGGTTCCCTGGGTGGATCTGGTCGGGAACTGATTTTTTCGTTACCAGTTATGGAATGATTGGAACCGAAACAACCATTGGCGGTTTCGTCCCTTATGAAAATAAATGGCCGATTTCATGCCGTATTCGTCAAGCCATGCAATATGGAAAAAACATGAAAGAATATGCCGAGATCCTATTGAAAGAAAATTCTGGCGATTATGCGAATTCGTGGTTGTTTGGCGATACTAATACCAATGAAATCATGCGCTTAGAATTAGGGTTAAAATATCATAGTATCGAGACTACAAAGAACGGATATTTCATTGGTTTTAACGCTGCGTACGATCCTCGTATTCGTAATTTAGAGTGTGTAAATACTGGATTTGACGATTTGAGGCGGCATCAGGGTGCAAGACGCGTTCGTTTAGATGAATTGATGGACGAACATAAGGGAAAAATAAATCTTGATATTGCGAAAATTGTTTTAGCCGATCATTACGATGTGTATTTGCATAAAGAGAATCCTTGCTCTCGAACTGTATGTTCTCATTATGAATTGGACGCTCGTGAATATATGTCGGATCCTTCTAGGCCGAAGCCGTTTCAACCCAGAGGAGCGCTTGACGGAAATGTCTGCGATACAGCCATGGCAAAAAAAATGTCTTTTTGTTTGCGATATGGAGATTCTTGCGGAATACCGTTTTTTAAAGACAAATTTTGCGACGAGCATCGTGAGTGGGCATTTTTAAGACCTTATCTGCATGATCGACCGCAACAACCTTGGACTGATTTTTCGATTTATAACTCGAAAAAAAATATTCTAAAAATGATGAAGAAGAGTAAAAAGAATAATCAAAAAAATACTGTAAAAATCATCACTCTTAAAAAACGATAATGAAAAAATAAAAAATAGGCCTATTGTTGGGTCTATTTTTTATCCTATTTTGTAAACAGGTTACCGAGTTACATAAATGTAACAGGTTTAAAACAGGTTACCGAGTTAACAGTCAGTTACCGAGTTAACCAGGTTTTAAGCATAGTTAAGAGCAATCATATCTAAAGCACTTACATGCTTTATATTGTCCTCTTGTAAGAACATCATTTGCTCCTTTTTCATTTCTACATTACTTTTTATTTCTTGGGAAACTTCTTTGAGTATCTTTTCGATCATATCATTGATTTCATCTTGCTCTTCTTCGTTATACCATTCTTCATCGCTACAGTCACCCATGGCATCGGAAAATATGATACGAAAATATTGTGTTAAAGAAATCCCCTTTGCTGATAATTTTGAATAGATAAGATCTGCATTTTCGAAGATTTCATTTATTGACATGATTAATCCAGATTCATCTTCATCTTCATCTTCATCATCTTCATCGTCGCCTTCCCATAAACTTTCATCATCGTCATCCTCTTCACTAGATTTTACCAAAACTTCACGACAGCAAGGACATGCCTTATTGTGATTCAATGATGTAGCTAAACAAACGAAACAAAACTTGTGTCCGCATGGAGTAGTGCAATTGTTTTTATCACCGATGGTTTCATAACAAATGCAGCACTCAATAAGTTCACTCGACATTATATATTGTAGATTTAAAAAATTGATATTTTGTATTAATTGGCTTTTCAAATACTTTCTTTGGGTATTTTCATTTCAATTTTTTTTATAAAGCTTTGTAATTTGATTTTAATTGTTATGGGGTGTAAACATATAGATAAAAGATTTGTCTAACATATATTATTAAAAAAATGAAGACTGTATTTATTGTATTACTTGTTACATACACTTTTTCCTTAAACGGGTTTAATTTTCGTATTCACAGTTTGAAAAATATTATATCATCACAAGCAGTAATGTCTTCTGTAACGAATCGTTTTAATACCGAGTTAGTTACAGGAAATACTTTATTTAGTGAAATTGAAAAATTACACGATAAACCATCTCCTGAAATAGCATTTTATGCACTAATTACGATTGCATCATTTTATTATCAATATATCCGCGCCAATACAGTTGAAAATAAATTACATAAATTTAAAAAATTTACATATATTCGAAACAAAACAAACATGTTTTTATTGATTATAAGCCTAGTTTTTACAAAAGATGTAAATTCTGTATTGTGATAGTTTGTTTTCTTTATCTAAAACCTTGTCTAATTAAAAGAGATTTATTGATATATAATGGTGAAAAAGAATACAAATTATATAATACAATAATTATATTATAAAAAAATGTTATTTATAATATAAAATGGATACCATTGCATGGAATGTAATTGATAAATATTTCAAAGATAATCCTTATAATTTAGTTTCACACCATTTGGAGTCCTACAACGATTTTTTCCAAAGAGGTATTTTTCAAATTTTTAGAGAGAACAACCCTGTTCGATTTATGGAACGTATGGACAAGGACGAAGATATTAAAAAACAGAAACAATGTTTTTTATATTTGGGAGGAAAAGACGGGACAAAATTATATTTTGGAAAACCGATTATTTACGACGACAATGGAAATAGTCAACATACACATTATATGTATCCCAACGATTCACGTTTAAGAAATATGACATATGGAGTAACGATACATTATGACGTAATTGTCGATTTCATATATTTCGAAAATGATGTTAAAATCGAGAAATCGCTTGTTTTAGAAAAAATATATCTAGGACGATTCCCCATCATGCTTCATTCCAACCTTTGTATTCTAAAGGGTCTTAGTTGCGAAGCTAGGTTTAATCTAGGCGAGTGCAGAAATGATATGGGCGGTTACTTCATTATTGATGGAAAAGAAAAGGTCATTGTAAGTCAAGAAAAGTTCGCCAATAACATGCTTTATATTCGAAAAATCAAAGAAGGTGAATTATATAGCTATTCTGCTGAAATACGATCCGTATCCGAAGACGCATCAAAACCGATAAGATACACATCAGTTAAAATAGTTGCCCCTGATACAAAGTATTCGAACAATCAATTGGTGGTAGATATCCCCAACGTACGTAAACCCATTCCACTATTTATTCTTTTCCGTGCATTAGGAATAATAAGTGACAAGTCTATCATTGAATATTGTTTGTTAGATTTAAAACTAAATGAATCGATGATTGATCTCTTTATTCCGTCGATTCATGATGCGCACACGATTTTCTCACAAACTGCGGCTTTGGAGTTTATCGCAACATTTACAAAACGACAAACCGTTTCCAGCGTGCAGGAAATATTGATGAATTATTTTTTGTCTCATGTTGGAGAAGACAATTTTTTAGACAAGGCCTATTTTGTAGGTTTCATGGTTTCTAAAATTTTAAAAGTATTTACCAAACAAGAAAAGCCAACGGATCGTGATAGTTTCAAATTTAAACGCGTCGAGACGTCTGGATCTCTTATTTACCAACTCTTCCGCGAATATTTCTTAATTCAAAAGAGGACGATTGGATTAACCATTGACAAAGAATATTACTACCACGTAGGAAAATACAAAGATAATTTCACTGATTTGATTCAAAATAATGTGAAAGATATATTTAAAGAGCGTATCGTTGAGTCGGGTTTCAAAAAGGGGTTCAAAGGAAATTGGGGAGCAGATGCAAATACAAAACGTCTAGGATTAGTTCAAGACTTAAATCGTTTGTCATGGTTTACTTTTATTTCGCATTTAAGAAAGATCAGTTTGCCCATGGAGGCGAGTTCCAAAGCAGTCGCTCCCCATTTATTGCACAATTCCCAGTGGGGTTACATTGATCCCGTAGATACACCCGATGGTGCGAATGTAGGGTTGCACAAACATATGGCAATTAGCACTTATATTACCATTGCGTTTTCATGTTACCCGCTTATAAAATGGTTGCGTGCCAATATTCAATTAAAATTGCTACAAGAATGTGGAACTCAATATTTATCCAGTCAAACCAAAGTTTTCGTAAACGGAAATTGGATAGGAGTCGTCGAAAATCCTATTGAAGTTGTTACTATGTTAAAATTATTCCGCAGAAACGGTATCATACCCGTTTACACAAGTATTACATTTAATTACGACGACAACGTTATTTATTTGTTTACGGATGAAGGCAGAGTCAATCGTCCCATTTTTTATATCCATAAAGAAAAAATAAGTTATGATTCTAAAAAAATAAAAGATATATTAGAGTCGAGAAAATATACATGGGATCAATTAATTACTGGGTTCGAAGATAAGAAGGATCCTACATTTTCGATAAGAAGAAATTTGATTTATGAAATCGGCGATTTGTATTCTAACAAAAAGAAGGACGAAATTATCGAGTTTTTCGAAAAAAATGGCGGCATTATTGATTACATAGATACATCGGAAGAAGAAAATGCGTACATTGCGACTTTTCCCGACGAAGTGAAAAAGAGTAAGTATTTCACCCATCTGGAAATCGATCCATCTCTTATTTTGGGAGTCATGGGAAATTCGATTATTTATCCAGAAAACAATCAATTGCCCCGTGATGTATTCTCATGCGGACAAAGCCGTCAAGCTGTTTCAGTGTTCCACTCGAATTATCAAATGCGTATTGATAAGATGGGCGTGATTTTAAATTATGGGCAGACTCCGTTAGTAAAATCTCGTTATTTAGAATACATTAATCGCGAAGAACAGCCTTATGGTGTAAATACTATTGTGGCGATTATGTCTTATACAGGATATAATGTCGAAGATGCGATTTTAATCAATGAAGCCTCTGTAAAACGCGGACTATTCAATACTACTTATTATTCCATGTATGAAGGGCGAGAAGAGTCCTCCAAAGTATCTGGGACAATGGTGAATTCCTTTTTTACAAATATTGAAGGTAAAGAAAACATTTCTGGATTAAAGCCAGGATATGATTACAGTCATCTTGATAAATATGGACTCATTAAAGAAAATACTCCTCTCGACGATAAAATCGTGTTGATTGGACAATTGACTTCAACTACTGAAAATAAGAATGCGTATATCGATAATTCTATAAAGCCGAAAAAGGGGCAATTAGGCGTTGTCGATAAATCGTTCATGACGGAAGGAGAGGAGGGGTTTCGTATTGCAAAGGTAAGAATTAGAGAAGAAAGAATACCTGCAATTGGCGATAAAATGGCTTCTAGAGCGGGTCAAAAAGGCACCATTGGCCTCATTATTCCCGAAGAAGACATGCCGTTTACTGCCGACGGTGTAAGACCCGATTTAATCATTAATCCCCATGCCCTTCCTAGTCGTATGACCATTGGCCAATTAGTCGAATCGCTTTTTGGAAAAGCATGTACTATGTACGGGGCTTACGGAGATTGCACTGCATTTTCTACGAAAGGGGCGAATGCCGAGACTTACGGGAAAATGCTTACGAAAGTTGGATTTCACTCGAGTGGAAACCAATTATTATACAATGGAATGACAGGAGAGCAGATTTATTCGGAGATTTATATGGGGCCAACGTATTATATGCGTTTAAAACATATGGTCAAAGATAAGATCAATTATCGTGCGCTAGGACCTAGAACTGCTTTAACACGGCAGACGGTTCAAGGCAGAGCGAACGACGGTGGGTTGCGCATCGGTGAAATGGAGCGTGACGGCATTTTAGCACATGGCGCATCTTATTTCTTGACAGAGTCCTATATGATAAGAGGTGATCAATATTTCATGGCAGTGTGTAATAAGAGTGGCGCTATTGCAGTGTATAATCCGTCATTGAATTTATTTTTGAGTCCTTTTGCAGATGGACCTTTGAAATTTAATACAACGATTGATGGCAAATTGATATTGGATGTGTATAGTGTTTACGGAAGATCGTTTAGTATTTTACGGATACCTTATGCTCTAAAATTATTGATACAAGAACTGCAAGTCATGAACATTCAAATGCGGATGATTACGGAAGACAATGTTGATCAATTGTTGAATTTATCCTATCAATCGCAAAATATTGAAAAATTATTGCACATGGATACAGAGAATAACACAGCTCTGGACGAATTTATTGCGGGTTACAAGCAAAAAGTTGGTAGAAAAATCATGAAAGAAAATGAAAAAATAAATAAATATGCGAACCAGGAGAAAAAATTAGACCAGGAGTTGGGATATGACCAAAAAGCACAAGATTTATCGGACGCACAAGATTTAGAACAAGATTCAGTAAAAGATTTTGAAGAAGATTTGGTGAAAGATTTGTCGATCGAGGATAACTATAGTCCAGAGAGTCCTGTCGAGAGTCTGCTTGTCGAGAGTCCTCTTGTAGAAAGCCCTGTATATCAGCCAATGAGTCCAACTTACAATCCTGCAGAAAGCCCTCCTTACAATCCTGCAGAAAGCCCTGTATATCAGCCAATGAGTCCTTTACCACCAAGCCCTGTATACCCTCTAAGTCCAACTTATCACCCTTTAAGTCCTTTACAGCAAAGTCCTTTACAGCAAAGTCCTTTACAAGTAGCACCAGCTTATTACCCACTTTCACCAGTACAGGTACAACCAGTAACAATCGATGAACTCGACTTTGAAAAAATAAATTTCATTAAGAAAAAGCCGCTTGCAGAACCTATTGCGTTACAGAATATATTAAATGTAGAGCCTCCTGAAGAAGTTGTAGAAGATTCTACAACAGAATCATCGGGAGATACCAAAAAAATTGTAGTGATTTAGAGGTTTACACTTTGTAGTAAATTTTCATTTTAATAAAAATAATTCGTTTTAGGAAAATTGAAAGAATTAAAATATTTGCAAAAATAATTTTCTTCATTTAGTATACAATGTCTTGGAGTTTGAATAGTTCAGCCTTTCTAGGCGAATCACTAGATGGTGCAGGTTCAAAAGTTGCGTTAAGTGGTGACAGTTCAACAATGGCGATTGCCTCGCCCGGTAATGATAATAGTGGCGGAACTGATTCAGGATGTGTGCGCGTTTACAATTATTCAAATAGTGTATGGTCATTAACGGGTACCATTTTTGGCGGAGCCCAAGATGAATATTTGGCTGATTCCGTTTCGTTAAGTTACAACGGTCTAACACTGGCCATTGGCGCGCTTAACTATGATGGAGATTCGAGTGAAAACAACGAGAGTAGAGGCGCCGTGCGAATTTATAGCTATGATTCTAGTGATTGGTCATTAACAGGTACCATTCTAGGCGAAACAAACATTCATTCACGCTTAGGTAATTTAGTTGCGTTAAGTGCCGACGGTACGATCGTGGCGGTTACTAGGCGAGATTATAACATTCCAGACAGCTATAATGAGGCGGGTTACGTGAAAATTTTCAACTTGATAAATGGCGAGTGGATACAAAAGGGTAATACAATTTTCGGCGAATCACATGCAGACAGATTCGGTGCTTCCCTTGCACTAAGTGCAGACGGTTCAACAGTGGCCGCTCGCTCGTATGGAAAAGGTAATCTCGCTGTAGCTGATCCAGGCCGAGTGCGTGTTTTCAAGTTTTCAGTTGAGTATGATACCTGGTTAAAAGTCGGTGACGATATTGAAGGCATACAATATGAAAGTATAGGTAATTCCGTTTCGTTAAATGACAACGGGTCAATATTGGCGATTGGCTCGACGGAAAGTGATCTAGTAAATAAAGAAAATGCAGGCAGGGTGCGCGTTTACAAATTGAATGGAACTGATTGGTCAGGCTTTGGTCAAGATATTGATGGTGAAGCAGAACATGATTATTTGGGTAGTTCAGTTTCGTTAAGTAGTGACGGTTTAACATTGGCGATTGGCGTGATATTGGCTGATCCGGTAAATAAAGAAAATGCAGGTAGGGTGCGCGTCTACAAGCACGATGGAACTAATTGGTCAAAGTTTGGTCAAGATATTGATGGCGAAGCAGCAAATGAAACCATTGGTACAGCAGTTTCGTTAAGTGGTGACGGTTTAAGATTGGCGATTGGCGTGCCTAGCAGTAACTCTTATGCAGGCAATGTGCGCGTTTATGATTATGCTGCCACCGCAACAATAGTAGTGGCAACACACAAAACAGAACTCAGCCTGACCAAAGTAAATGGTGTATGGCAACTTAAGGCGACTACTACAGAACTATAAAAAAATACCTTTTTGCGCATTTCACAAGCACCTATTCATTTTAGAAATAAATATTCTTTCTCTATAATATGTTCGTCCATTACTTCACAGTTCATACACTACAAAGTATTTCAAAGACTATAGAAATAATTTATAAAGAGTTTGGTGAAAATATTCCAATCTATCTACAATATGAATACGGCGACAGTGTAACTTATTTATTTTGCGTGGATGTTGGTATAGACGTTGTAGAAATATGTAAAAAACACAATTGTCCTGTTGGTGGGCCATTATTCGAAATAGAAATAGACGAAAAAATTTACAATAATTCTTATAAAGTGTCTCGATACAAACACAAAACAGGAGGTGCGCATTTTTATTTGAAAAGAGTGTAAATTGTATTATATGTATTTTATCAATACATATAATTCTTATTTTTCGATATATATAATTCTTATTTTTCGATAGGAAATTCCCCAACACTAATTATTTCTTGATACAAATTTTCGTAATATTTTGTATTCATTGGCGCATGTATTAACCGTTCCATTTTTTCTAAAACCGTATTTTTACAGTAAACGTCTTCTTTGAGTAAAGAATATAGATGTGCGTCATTAAGAATATGCTGATACAATTTATTTTTGTTTTCTAGATTTGAATATTGTATTTTATTTTTTAAAGGAAGCAGCAATGGTTTTATCATTGGAAAAGGATAATTGTCTATAATTAAATTCATTTTGTATTCTATTTCTTGGTTCAAATATTCGATGCACTCAGTTGTTAATAATTCGTTGCTTAAACTTCCTCGCTTTTCAAGTGACGAAGGACTGTCGCCATTTCTTAAAAAATGATGATTATACCAGACTACACTATAACCCATATAAATATTAGATAATAAATCAGCCATATTTCCTGAAATCATTTGCTTCGATTTTATTTTGCCTCCAATCAACGCGATAAAATTCGCAAGTATACTGAATTTCAGCGTTAAATAATCGAGCCGTTTTTGAGGAGTTTGAACATTTATAAAATGTAGAGGATTGAACAAATTCAAATAATTGAAAACCACTTCTTTCACCATGGAATTAAAATGGATGTTGAATGATTTCTGGTCGTTGTCTTGGATACTTTGGAAAATAGGAAAAATATAAGGGTGACTCTTGTTCAATCCTTGTCCAAATATAATGAGTCCCCTCGTCAACGTATTTGAACCTTCTACCGTTATTCCCACAGGAGATGAATTGTAGAATTTCGTAAAAAAATTGTTCTCTCCTATGCAAATTCCACTGCCCGAATAAATATCCATACCATGGTTCAAAATGCTCCGTGCTCGTTCTGTCATTTGTTGCTTCATAATTGCGGTTATTACCGAAGGCGTTGATCCAGAATCTAAAATATTATTGGTATGCTGGACGCTGCAATGAATAATCCATGTGTTTATAAACATGTCAATAAATTTTTCTCTCACAGCTTCCATATTCCCAATTGGCATGTTAAATTGTTTTCGAATATTTATATAATTCATGAGGGAAAGTGTTATGTATTTTGAGGACCCATTGGCAGTCGCAGGTAAACTGACTCCGCGCCCCACAGCCAAACACTCCATTAACATCTTCCAGCCTTCACCAATATTTGCTTCACCTCCAATCACTTGAGATGCGTCTATACAAATTGTTCCCTTGATCGTGCCATTTGGAAATCCTGCATTGTTTGGATTGTGATACGTATTTTGTATCAAACCTTGTTCATCGTTTTGTATTAGAGCCACAGTAATTCCCTCTTTTCCGCAAGGTAATAAATGGTTTGGGTCTTTCAACTCAAAGGCAATTCCGATTAGGTTTGAAATAGGGGCCAAGGTAATATATCGCTTGTTTAAAGTTATTTTTATTTTAATTTTGTCATCTATTTTTTCAACAATACCTTGATCAATTTGTCCTACTGCGTCACTACCATTATTAGGACCCGTAAGACCGAAACAAGGTATGAAAGTTCCGTTTGCTAGACGCGGTAGAAAAAAGTTTTTCTGTTCTTCGGTTCCATAATGCTGCAATAATTCTGCGGGGCCTAAGGAATTCGGCACCATGGTGACTACGCCTAAGGATGGATTATAAGAGGAAATCTTTGATAATATTTTGGATTGTGCGCTAATGGAGAGACGATTTCCCTGGTATTTTTTATCAATAATCATACTTAAAAACCCGTTTTTTCCCAAATAATCCATAATTTTCTTAGTGTTTTTTCCAGGATATACATTATCTTGTCCAACAACTTTTAATAGTTCGTCTGTCGTATTGACAATGCTCATTTCCCTCGGCGTCAATCGATTGATATTTTTATCATTGAATAATTTTTTATAGTTAATTTTACCTTGAAAAATCTCTCTGTCAATAGATACGCCACCCGATTTCAATGCGATTATTTCAGTTTCGCTAATTTTGGGTATAATTTTTTTAACTCGATTAAAAAAATTCTTGTACATGATTCTATATATTTATAGTTATTTATATTATTATCGTTTTTTAAGTTTATTTATTTTTATTTTTGTCTAAAACGAAATATTTTCGAGATCTTTTACATTCCAGTATTCACTGCCTCCATTCGGCAACGGTCTTCGAATAATAAAGGGTATACGTTTTTGTTGTAGTTCTAATTCAGCGATTAAATAGCCATCAATGACGTTCTCAGGAACTTTAACGAAAGGTGTGGAACCCGCATTAATTTGTTTTGCTCGTTGGCCTAAAATACGTGTGCGTTCATATTTTGTTAAATATGGCACTGTTCTATGTAAATCGTCTATAACTACTCCGTTATTATCTCTAAATACCTTTGTCAACGACTCAACTTCATCGTAGTTTTGATGAATACATTCTGGGTGAAAATTCATAATGTAATTGGTTTGAATATCCTTATCGAACTTTTTCAAATATGCCTTTCCATCGGCATCATCGTCTTCCTCATCGTCTTCTTCTTCTTGCATATCATAAAGAATGGGTGGTGGTAATTCTTTTATTGTTTTTTTAGTATTTTTTTGTTCTTGTTCATCATTGTCTTCATTATCTTCATTTGCGTCATCATCGTCATCTTCGGCAACATATTCGTCATCGTCGTCGGCACCTCCGTATTGTTTTATATCATCTTCTAAGTCAACATCTTCATCAACATCTTCTTCGATATCATCATCATCGAGTTCGAGATCTTCATCGTCATCGTCTATTTTTAATTCATCGCTAATTTTCACCTTTTTATCTATTTTTGTATTTTTTTTCTTATTACTGGAAATATAGTCTTCTTCATCGTCACTCACTACTTTATCGCTTTCCCCAGCCTCGCTGTAATAATCATCGTCATTAAAATAACTGCTCATTGTATTATAATATAATAAATACATTTTAATTCGTTTTTGTTTCAATTTTGTTTACAATTGAAAAAAAAGATTTTTTATAAAGTGGTTTTTATATTTATTTTTACACTGTCACTTTGCAACCGAGAAAGGTTACAAAGTTTTAAGCCATTTCGTCCATTTTCCAAACCGTATCACAAGTAGAACATAAATATATATACTTCATATTCACATCATCGTAACGAATATAAATAATTTCTCGTTCGCTATCCTTTCCTGTATTTGTAGAACATTCTGGGTGCGGACACAAAATGTGTTTTATTCGCGGCAATGTCGGGTCTAATTTTGTGTATTTGTTAATATGCGACATTTGCGTTTTATTGTTTTGAAATTGACTATTCGTAACGATTAAATTGTCCACAGTCAAATTGGAATCCTCGTGCCCGCAATTTCTACAGTAGTAGATTAATTGATTGGCATCATCATTCGAAAGCCGTATATAATACATATTATTGCATTCGATACAAAAATGCATTTTGTCTATAAATATAATATCTACTGTTATTATATTTATATTTCAATTTTATAATAAAATATAAATTATAAAGAAACCAGATTTTTACAGTCTGCAAGTTTCTTTTTAAGCAATGCATGATCCATAAACACAATTAACCTATAAAACCCAACCGACACGCTTGCATTATTCAGTTCTTTGTTTTCTTCGATGGAACGCAGAATTTTATCGTAATTTTTTAGAAAAAGTTCATGTACTACATTTTTAAAATTGTCGTAACAAACTATTTTAATTTTTTGGGAAAGAATATCGCAAATCGCAATGGAAATATTACTATAATGAATGATTTGATTGTATCTTCTAAGATCGGGGTGGCTTTTGGTAATTCCAGGCTCGTTCAATAACGGCTCGTTATTCAATAAGGTACATAGTGTCAATAAAACACTAGTAATAGTTTGACAAGACGACCATTGATCTCCTGACCACGTATTTAAAATAGAGACGCATACTTTTCCATTTGTATATAAATTTGGATTAAAACGTATATATCCATCGTTTGTCAAATATTTTATCGTAGGTGGACTAAATGGATAATCCTTTGGAAATTTAAATTCGAAAAAATAATACCCACCAAAATATGGTGTATCTTCGGGGCCTATAATAAGAGCATAGCCCTTTAACATATCTGTATCGTCATGCTCATAATAAATGCCGTTCTCTGTCAACGGATTCTTTTTTATTTGTGTTATATCTTTAATGAGGCGAGAAATCGTTTCTCTAGACACGATTTCTGTTGATTTTGAATTGGACATTTTACAATAATACAAATATTATATTTATGTTAGTTTTGATAAATAACATAAAAAAATAGGAATGGATTTTGGATTTGAATTTGGATTTGAATCTGAATTTGGATTTGGATTTGGATTTGGATGAAAAATGGATGAAAAATGAAAAAAACGATTTCAATTACAATTTGTCAAATAAAAAAAAAATGAAATAGAAATATATTTGTATATTATATCAAATCAAGACAATGGCATCATACTATAAAGATTTGAGCGAGTTTCTATCGAAGCATAGCACATCACATTTAAACAGTTTGTCGCAAGATAAGAAATATGAATATACACATACTCGTATCGGGAATAAAGACTTGAATGTTTTCCCTGGTTCTTATCATGTTTCGAACGACGAATTGCCAACATTCTATAAATATTATTACGAAGATGTCTTTGTAAGAAACAAGAAGGAGCATTTGACCGAAAAGCAGCTTTTAGAAAACGGGCCAATTTTAATCGACTTTGATTTTCGTTACGATTATCAGGTTGATGAACGTCAGCATTCGCTCGAACATATACAGGATATAATCCAATTGTATTTGGACGAACTTAAGGCATTCTTTATTTTCGAAGAAAATATCAAGTTTCCTATCTTTGTAATGGAAAAGCCACATGTAAATAGGGATACAACTAAAAATGTTACAAAAGATGGCATTCATATGATTATTGGAATACAGATGGATCATGTAATGCAGATGATGTTGCGTGACAGAATTTTATCCAAAATCGGCCAAATCTGGGACTTGCCTTTAACAAATGATTGGAACTCGGTTTTAGATGAGGGGATCAGTAAAGGTTGTACAAATTGGCAGATGTTTGGATCTCAAAAACCAGGATACGAAGCTTACAGACTCACTTATCATACTGTAGCGTCGATCGATAAGACTGACAATGAATTTATGACTATTCCTCAATCTGTAAAAGAGTTTGATTTGTCTAAGAATTTGTTTCAATTGTCAGCACAATATCCAGATCATCCCAAATTTGAAACGAACCCAATTATTGTAGAGGAATATAAGAAGAAAACTGTGATAAAAAAACCTAATTCAAAGCCAAAGCCAAATCTAATTCTTAAGGATGACGACGAATGCGAAGACATCCAATTAAGTGATATCAATAATTTGGAAACGCTGGAAAAGGCGTGGTTGAATATCGAGAAAGATTTGAAGCCATCTGAATATTATGTGAAGGAAATTCATAAATACACGCAGATTTTACCGCCCAAATATTATGAACCAGGATCTCATTTGTTGAATCGACTCGTTGCCTTCGCATTAAAACATACAGACGATCGGTTGTTCTTGTCTTGGATCATGTTACGAAGTAAAGCGAGTGATTTTGATTATCATACTATTTCGCAATCGTATCACGAATGGAACAAATATTTTAACAGTAAACCAAATGGAATCACAAAACGTTCTATTATGTATTGGGCGCGTCAAGATGTCTTTGAGGATTATGAAAATGTGAAGAAATCGACGATTGATCATTACATTGAAGAAACCATTTTAACGACTACGGAATTCGACTTTGCCATGGTTTTATTTCATATGTTCAAAGATAAGTATGTTTGTAGTAGTATTATAAATAAACGATGGTACACTTTTAAAAATCATCGCTGGGAATTCGACGGGGGTAATACATTACGTCTAGCGATTTCTAAAGATATGCATACGATTTATCAGGATAAAATAGACCAATGTTTGGCAGAACTGCAAACGTATGAACCAGGTGACGAAAAACAAATAAAAATACAGAGCAAAATCAAGCGTTTATCGGAATTGTCTATAAGATTGAAAAAAACGAATGATAAAAATAATATTATGAAGGAGGCAATGGAGTTGTTTTACGACAAGGAGTTTATTAAACATATGGACGCAAACAAGAATCTCTTATGTTTCACCAATGGCATTGTTGATTTCTTAACAAAGACGTTCCGTCAGGGTTACCCGCAGGATTATATTACAAAGACAACGGGTATTCCTTATTACGAGTTTGATCCAGTGAAACATGGAGAGACCTCTTGTCAAATCACAACATTTATGGAACAGTTGTTTCCACTACCTTCATTAAATCGTTATATGTGGGATCATTTGGCATCGTGTTTAATTGGTGTCAAGAAAGAACATGCGTTTAATATTTATCGTGGTAGTGGTAGTAACGGTAAATCGATTTTGACCGATTTGATGTCGCAAACGTTGGGAGAATATAAGGGAACGGTTCCTATTACATTGGTTACGGAAAAACGAAGTGGAATTGGAGGAACGTCGTCGGAAGTTATTCAATTGAAAGGAGTGAGATATGCGGTTATGCAGGAACCGTCGAAGGAAACCATCATGAATGAAGGTGTAATGAAAGAATTAACAGGCGGTGATCCTATTCAAGCCCGTGCACTCTATTGCGACAGTGAAATATTCGAGCCGCAGTTTAGCTTGGTGGTTTGTACGAACGCGCTATTTGAGATTAAAAGTAATGACGATGGAACATGGCGAAGAGTGAAATTGGTTGATTTCTTGGCGAAATTTACAAGCAATGGCGAAGAACATACTGACGATACACCTTACTTATTCCCGAAAGATAAAGATCTAAAAGAGAAATTGCCAAAATGGGCGCCTGTATTTGCAAGCATGCTTGTTAAAAAAGCATTTGAAACTTGTGGAGAAGTCATTGATTGTGCAGAGGTTGTTGAAGCATCTAAGAAATATAGACAGAAACAGGATCATATTACTGGCTTTATTAGTGAGAAGATTATGAAATCTGTAGGAAAGAGCATTGGTAAGCAGAGCTTACATGCAGAATTCAAGGAATGGTTTCAGTGCACTCACGGAAATCGTAAGATGCCGAAATTGACAGAACTCGATGAAGTGATGAACAAACGCTTTGGAAACCGCAATAGTAAAAATAAGTGGATAAATGTAGCGATTACACGCGACGACGATCAGGACGACTTGGATGTGATCAATGAATAGATTTAACTTTATACATTGCATTATAAAAATATTGCATTATAAAAATATTGTATTATAAAAATATTGCATTATAAAAATATTATCACGTAAATGATAATATTTTTTATGCATCGATCAGAAAATCGAACCCGAGGCACACTAAACTATCGATGCTTCTTTTATCTTCTTTTTCCAGCAAAGCGCGTTCAAATATAGACATTTTTTGGAAAATAAGATTTTATTTGTGCAAAGATACTAGAAAAAATGGAAAATAAAATCCCCGAATAAAAGGGATACAAAAACAGAAGTAAAAATACAATGAATTTCATGATTATAGAAAGGGTTGGAAACATGGTTGCAAAACATAGAACCGCTACAATATAATAAAGGACTATAAATAGCATATACCAGTTTTTCAAACTATCGTATTCTTGATTTTCATAGTAAGATTTTCGATCTTTTGTTAGAACATCGCCCTTCGAGTCCTTTATTTTTTTATCTAACTCCCTGTTCTTTTTAAGATAATCGTCATACAATTCAATTGTATTTTTCGAATTTATTAAGTCAGTGTTATAATAATAAATCAATGTTTTGGCGCCTTGTACTTCTTGGTTGAACTTTTCACTAATAAGTGAACTGATTTGTTGCGCCTTTTCTTTCAAATCCTTTTCTAACATATCATTGTACGCTCCTTGTCCTTCTGCGAAAACATAAAACTGTTTTCTAGCCTCTTCTAATTGGATGGGCGCTGTTTGCAAATTTGTTTTTGCATCTAAATACTTTTGCTTTAAACTTTCTTCTTTTTCCAATCGTTGGCAATCGGGACCGCAAAGCATCGCTTGCGCAGATTGCTCAATAAGACTATTTATTTGATCAGTCATTTGTTGTTGATTTTGTAATATTTTATTTCTGTCATTTAAGTTCGCGGACATATACTATACAACGATTAGATTTTCTCTATAAAAATAGAAAATCTAATATAAGTCAAAAAATAAAATATAAGTCAAAAAAAATATAAGTCAAAAAAATAATGCGATTTTACACAGTTGTTGTTGTAGTACTTGTATTAGGAACACATATGTTTTGCTCTGCATTATAAGTAGAATCTACAGTACAACATTGAGATCCCATGCAAACACTTGTTGCAGTTGCCCACGGATCATTTTCAGCATTTCCACTGGTAGCTGTAATATCTGTAGGAGCATCCTTTGCATTGAAATGCCAGTCGTATTCATCGAAATTCATGTTGTCGCGTTTCGATAAATCGACAAATTGATACAATATCGCAATAATTCCGATCATAATAAGAATTGCGATTAATAAAGCTCCTATATTCTGTGGAAGAATATCACGATTCATTAAAATAGTGAGAATTAAAATAGGAACACACACAAAGACCACTGTTTTCATAATGCTCGCATGCGCACTGTATCTTTTGCCATAATAAGTATTTACTTGTACCATGCGCAATTTATTGTATTTTTCGTCTTCTAAAAGTTGCAAACGTCGCTTGGACTCTTTTAATTCATTCTCCACAATGTCAATGGCCATCATTTGTTCCGCCAATGTGGTTCTAGAACTCGCCACATTTTTCTGGAAAAAGGAGTAAATATTTTTCAAGACCTCATATAAATTCATCTTCATTTGAGAGATTTCATTTATTTTATTGACAATTTGCGTTTTTTGAGCGTCGCTTAAACTATTGTTGGTTGCATTAGTTTCTAAACTATCATACAAATCTTGCTCGATTTGTTGTAAATTTTTAATATCGGCCAATGTTTGTTCATTTTTCTCTTGCATTGATGAAAACTCGGCATCTGTATTATTGTCAGTCATTATATAGAATATAGAAAGATAAATTATATGGATAGAATATTTGTTTATTGCCAAACAAATATTTTACACCTTTGTACATTCTAAACGTCGACCCATTGGGTCGGCATATTTGAATGTGCTTAGGTAACTGTCGCTTTGCAACTGATAAAACGCCTTTTATCGGCATTTTAAATGTGCAAAGTTGTAAAATCGCTTATTCGTAAGCAGCAATACTTAATCCTCCGCCGTCAGTCGCAGCATAAATAGTTTTTCCGCTCACGTAGATCTTGTTAACATCGTTTTCGCCGAGGTTACTATTTGCAGTTGAATAATTGGTGAAACTGATTGGACTAGTGGGAGAAATACTCAATCCGCCATCAGTACCCGCATAAATTACATCGTTAACAACATACACGCCCTGAACCTCGTTTGTACCTAAACCATTTGCAGTAGTATAATTGGTGAAATTTTCTCCGCCATCTTGAGAAATACTCAATCCGCCACCTAAAGTCGCTGCATAGATTACATTGTTAAGAACATACACGCCTTCAACAGTGTTGTCACCTAAACCATTTGCTTCTTTTGTATAATTGGTAAAATTTGTTCCGCCATCTTGAGAAATACTCAATCCGCCAAAGGTCGCCGCATAAATTACATCGTTAACAACATACACGCCAAGTAGGAAGTTGCTTCCTAAATTATTTGTTTCTTTCGTATAATCGGTGAAACTGATTGGACTAGTGGGAGAAATACTCAATCCGCCACCATAAGTCGCCGCATAGATTGTGTTGTTAACAACATACACGCCAAAAACATCATTGTCACCTAAACCATTTGTAGTATTATAATTGGTGAAATTTGTTCCGCCATTTGTAGAAATACTCAATCCTCTGGTAGTCGCTGCATAGATACTGGTTCCAACAACATACACGCCCTTAACGTAGTTACTTCCTAAACCATTTGTTGTTGAATAATTGGTGAAAGTTTGTCCGCCATTTGTAGAAATACTCAATCCATTTCTAGTCGCCACATAGACTGTGGCCAGCCAGCTTGGACCAGCATTAACGTAGACGCCTTTAACGACGTTGCTTCCTAAACTATTTGTTGTTGTTGCATAATTGGTGAAATTTGCTCCGCCATTTTGAGAAATACTCAATCCGCCACTGGTCGCCGCATAGATACTTGTTCCAACAACATACACGCCTCGAACTCTGTTGCTTCCTAAACCATTTGCAGTACTAGTATAATTTGTGAAACTTGAACCGCCATTTTGAGAAATACTCAATCCGCCCCCAGTCGCTGCATAGATTACATTGTTAAGAACATACACGCCATTTACGTCGACGCTTCCTAATGAGCTATTTGTAGTTGTTTTATTGGTGAAATTTGCTCCGCCATCTTGAGAAATACTCAATCCGTTGGAAGTCGCCGCATAGATTACATCGTTAACAACATACACGCCTTGAACGAAGTTGCTTCCTAAATTATTTGCAGTAGTATAATTGGTGAAACTGATTGGACTAGTGGGAGAAATACTCAATCCGCCACCATTAGTCGCCGCATAGATTACATCGTTAACAACATACACGCCCAGAAGCTCGTTTGAACCAAGGTTATTATCCGCACTCGTATAATTAGTAAAAGTTGCTCCACCATCTTGAGAAATACTCAATCCGCCACCATTGGTCGCCGCATAGATTGTGTTGTTAACAACATACACGCCTTGAACAACGTTGCTTCCTAAACTATTTGTTTCTTTCGTATAATTAGTGAAAGTTGTTCCGCCATCTGTAGAAATACCCAATCCGCCCTCAGTCGCTGCATAGATTGTTGTCCCAACAACATACACGCCATTAACGGCGTTTTCTCGTAAACCATTTGCAGTAGTATAATTGGTGAAAGTTGTTCCGCCATCTTGAGAAATACTCAATCCGCCCTGAGTCGCTGCATAGATTGTGTTGTTAACAACATACACGCCATTAACCTCGGTGCTTCCTAAACCATTACTTGTTTTATTAATGAAGGGAGTAAGAGTGGTTGTTTCTTGATCTCCTTTTTCTCCTTGTGGTCCCGTTGCGCCTTGAGCGCCTGTTGCGCCTTGAGCGCCTTTTTCGCCTTGCGGCCCTGTAATTCCTAAATCTTCACTTTCGACAATTCCTAAAGTTTGATCGATGATGTTTGCAGAATTTTGCGCCTCAATATTCGCGGTTT
>Ga0209550_10000922_pt1 | contig 28418 bp, 25 predicted proteins | sample LauGreSuBDMM15SN_2_FD_187567 | JGI IMG/M metagenome (GOLD analysis project Ga0209550, IMG submission 187567) | Freshwater lake microbial communities from Lake Michigan, USA - Su13.BD.MM15.SN (SPAdes) (version 5) | ecosystem: Environmental > Aquatic > Freshwater > Lake | place: Lake Michigan... | reverse complement strand
ATGTTCCTACTCGCGCGAGTGGCGAAATGGCAGACGCGCTGGCTTCAGGTGCCAGTGTTCGAAAGGACGTGGGGGTTCAAGTCCCCCCTCGCGCACCAACAGGTACCTAGCGCAAAAAATTTATAACAACGAATTGCCCTAATATGGGGCAATGTTATTGCGCTCTCCTCGTATTGAGATTGATGAGCTTACGAAATGACTTCAACAACTTTTCAGACAATTGTTGGTGCGGTGTTGAGCCTAATGTTGATGACAGGGGTCTACAGACTCGGGCGCAAACAAAGACTTAGTTTTCGCTACACAGCGGGCTGGATGATTCTTGGCGCATTTGGTGTGTTGGCCGGTTTGCTCATTCCTGTCGCCGAACCTATCGCGAAACAATTACAAGTGGCTCCGTCGGCATTGCTTGGAGTTGGAGCAGTCGTACTGTTGGTAGTTCTTAGTGTACAACTATCAATCAGTATCTCAGGACTTCAGGAGCAAGTTCGCCGTCTTGCTGAGGAAACAGCTTTTCTTCGGCAACAAATTGAAGAGGTCAGCAACGTTGAAGAAGCAAGTGAGTAACAGTCTTATGCTCCTTAAGTCTGATGTTCTGGTTATCGTTCCAGCACTTAATGAAGAAGAATCCGTAGGTCGAGTTCTTGTCAACTTACAAAACAGCAATTTTCACGTACTCCTAATCAGCGACGGTTCTCTTGACCAGACTGCCAATATTGGCAGACGTTTGGGTGTGAAAGTTCTAGAACTACCGATCAATCTTGGTGTTGGTGGGGCATTACGAGCTGGATTTAAATTCGCCGAAAGACATGGGTACAAAGCAGTTGTACAGATTGATGCTGACGGTCAACACCCGATTGATGAAATTGAAAATCTCATACAAGCAGCAAACGAACATAGTGCACACATGGTTATCGGGAGTCGCTTTCTGATGGATGAAATGACAATGGAAGTCAGTGGCATAAGACGTTTAGCCATGAGAGTGTTATCACAGACTGCATCTTCAGCAACGGGTACGAAGATCACGGACTCAACCTCGGGCTTCCGGCTTATTCAGCAACCTCTACTCGGCCAATTCGCCGAACAGTTTGCGAATAACTACTTGGGAGACACTTATGAGGCGGTTATCTCGGCGGGTCGTGGCAACTATAAAGTCATCGAAATTCCAGCGCGTCTCACACCACGTGAACATGGTAAATCCACCGCTAGTACTGGATCAGCTGTGAGATTCACCTTGAAAGGTCTAGGTGTTGCGACCCTAGGGCTACATAAGCGATTAAGCCACGTTGACAGACAAGGTAGTTAACTCAACGTCCTATTGGAACAATTCTGAAACTGGCAGAATTGTTGATCATGTTTCTCCCATCGAGGATCACGCTCACGCCAGGAAGTTGTTCCGCAGTGAGGTTGGCATATTCAGCATGGTCTGCTTGCAAAATTGCAGCATCTGCAGTTTCTCCAAAGTGAAATGGCTCAAATCCTTCACGGCGTAATTCGTCATCCGTATACATAGGGTCATGTACCGCCACAGTTGCACCTAGTCGCTTCAGTTCATTGACGGTGGGGAAGACTCCAGAAAAGGCTGTTTCTTTCACTCCACCTCTATATGCAGCACCCAGCACTACAACTTTTTTCCCCTTCACAGAACCGAATTCCGCTTCTAAACGCGCAACCGCACGCACCGGCATTTCGGCATTGGCCTCACGTGCTGCTCGAACAACTGTGGCTGCGGGGTCATTCCATAAATACATTCGTGGATATATAGGTATGCAGTGTCCTCCGACAGCAATTCCCGGTGTATGAATATGGCTGAAGGGCTGGCTGTTACAGGCTTCGATTACCGCGTATACGTCGATGCCGTTATCTTGGGCAAAAAGTGCAAACTGATTAGCCAACCCAATATTCACGTCGCGGTATGTAGTTTCTGCCAGTTTGGCCATTTCAGATGCTTCAGGCGTTCCCAGATTCCACACGCCATTAGGTCGTGCAAGGTCGGTGCGCTCATCAAAATCTAGAACGGCTGAATAGAACTTTTCTGCTGCTATTCCACAGGCCTCGGTAAGACCGCCGACCAACTTTGGATATCGGCGAAGATCTGCAAATACCCGACCTGTGAAAACACGTTCTGGGCTAAAGGCCAAATGAAAGTCAGTTCCCGCTTTCAAGCCACTGCCCTCTTCAAGCATCTGTGCGAATCGGTTTCGTGTCGTGCCAACTGGGAGAGTGGTCTCATATGACACTAGGGTTCCCTTTTTCAGTCCCTTCGCCACATCTCGGGTAGCTGCATCCATCCAACCAAAATCAGGTACGCCCTCTGCATCAACGAACAAAGGCACCACAATCACCACGGCCTCTGCATCAGCCACTGCCGATGCAGTATCAGTAGTGGCACGCAACCTGCCTGCTGACACAACCATTGAAAGCTTTTCTTGAAGGAAAGTCTCTCCGGGGAACGGCTCAACACCCGTATTCACCAATTCGACAGTGTGTGAGTTGACATCGCAGCCCACAACAGAATGGCCCTTTTCAGCGAATTGGACCGCTAACGGTAATCCGATTTTTCCCAGTGCGACAACGGCAATTTGCATGAGCCCACCTTAGTTTCTGTTCTCGTAGAATAAACGGGTTCGTCTCAAAGGGTGGTCAAGTGAAGGTTCTCAGTGTTGTCGGCGCACGGCCACAGTTTGTGAAACTTGCACCTATACATAAGGCATTGGTTGCAAAGGGCCACGAGCACATCATTGTGCATACTGGTCAGCACTACGACCCCGATATGTCTGACATTTTCTTTACAGACCTCGGAATTCCCCAACCAACACAAAACTTGCACGTGGGGTCTGGGTCTCACGGAGCGCAGACAGCAACCATGCTCACTGGACTTGAAGCATCTTTTCTGAAACACAAGCCAGATTGGGTACTGGTGTATGGCGACACCAACTCAACGCTCGCTGCAGCAATAGCCGCTGTGAAAATTCACCAACCCCTTGCGCACTTAGAAGCTGGGCTTCGTTCGTTCAATCGAAAGATGCCTGAAGAGCACAATCGCATACTCACAGACCACGCTTCAGATCTATTGCTGGCCCCCACGGAAGTAGCGATGAATCATCTCCGCCATGAAGGCCTCGCCGAGCGCACAGTGGTAGTGGGAGACGTGATGACGGATGTTTGTTTTCAAACACGAGACACAGTGGTCGCGCAACCTCCCGCAATGCCAAATAATTGGAATTCAAACGCGCCTTATCTAGTCGCAACTATCCATCGCCAGGAAAACACCGATGACAAACAGCGTCTTATCGAGATTCTTCAATACTTATCTGCATCGGCCGCCCCTGTGCGGCTACTTGCACATCCGCGGTTAAAAGCAAAAGCACACGAATTTGGAGTTGCGCTTCAACAGGGCTCGGTAACAGTTTTTGACCCTCTGGCATATCCACAGTTGGTGTCTGCAGTGATGCACTCCCAAGGTGTTGTTACAGATTCCGGTGGTCTTCAAAAAGAAGCTTTTTTACTAGGAGTCCCATGCATCACCGTACGAACGGAGACGGAATGGACAGAGACTGTTGACCTTGGCTGGAACACACTGATTCCAGAATGTGACCAACCAATAGACACGGTGTTCTCTCAACAGAGAACAAAATCAAACGCACATCCGTATGGCACAGGCAATGCAGCACAGCGCGCTGTTGAAGAACTTGAAAAGTGGCACCTACAACATGGATGAGCATGAAAAGATTCGATTTCGTGTATGCAGTGCTCTATTAACTAATCACCGCGCAGAATTAGAGAAGGCACTGGAGATACCCGAAGACATTCTTGGGATAGAACTTCATAATGCAGTACGAGACAAAATCAAAGATGCTCCTATCCCCGGAGATCATGTATTAGTCAAACTCACTATGTATTTACCGGCTTGGGTTCAATACATAGGTCAACGCGCGGTACTTTTATTTCCACGGCTTGCATTCAAACTTCTCCGAAGTAGCGGACTACACCAGCAGATGTATTAATGACACCAGAATCCATAACGACAGATCTTCGACCACGTGTATTAGTAATTCACGCTTTACGACCAACTAGCCGTCAAACAACCATTGACCATCTATTGAGTTTTCGAGAACATCTTCCTCATGCAGATGTTCAGTATCTTCACTTTCAACAGCCGTTGCCAAAAGAGTTTGAAGACATAGAAGTAGATCTACTTATTGTCAACTACGACTATCTCAATTATCGCTTCACACCTTTGTGGCCATATGTAAAACGTCGCCACATCGGTCTTGCACGAAAAGCAAGAAAGGTTGTCGCCATTGCACAAGATGACTTTTGGGCGAACAAGCTTCTCGACAATTGGTGTATGGATTGGGATGTTGATCGAATTCTGACGCCAATTGATAACGATCTTAGGGTGCTGTATCCACGCAGTATCAAGACCATAGAAATCAAGACAGCACTTACCGGTTACGTCAAATCCGGCCCCATTCCCGAAACAAAATTGTTACGAGATCGTCCAATAGATTTGGGCCAAAGAGTGCGTGAGATGCCGCCGCACCTTGGCAGACTTGCGCAGGCAAAAGCCCATCAAGCTGTCACCATGGCAGAGGCCGCCACCAACGCTGGTTTCAAGGTTGATGTATCTACACGTGTCGAAGATTCATTTATTGGAACAGCGTGGTTTGATTTTCTTGCCTCTTGCAAATTCACAGTAGGAACGAAAGGCGGCGCAAGTCTTCATGACCCGCGAGGTCTTATTCATACAAAGGTGCAGTCGTATCTAGCACGCCATCCAGGGGCTTCTTTTGATGACATTGAAAGAAAATGTTTCAAGGGTAAGGACATGAAACATGAATTCACTGCAATCAGCCCGCGCCTCTTTGAATCTGCGATGGCAGGTACTTGTCAAATTCTTCAACGCGAGGATTACTTAGGAGTTCTTGAACCATGGCGTGATTACATCCCGCTAGAGACCGACTTTGGCAACATTGATGAAGTGATTCGGGCGATGAAAGATCTTGATCAATGCGAGCAAATTGTCTCTGATGCGAAACGAAGCCTGCTTGATTCCAAGATGTTCGATTATTCCGAACTGGTAGATATAGCCTGCAATGGCCTACTTTCTGCGCCTGGTGTCAAATGCGCGAAGTGGAATCAATTCTCAAAATTTCTGCAGTTCTCTCATGCGGCACAAGCGTCATCAGTTGAACTGCATGACGCAACTCTTCACCTGATTTCTGAGGTCATTACTCATAAGGCGTCGTCTAAAATTTCAGAATCTTACGTTAGACAGCAAATTGACGATATGAAATTTTCAGAATGGTTTGAGACAATGGCACAATTGACTAAAGAAGATTCGATGTTCATGAGATCACCTTGGATCTGGAGATCAGTAAATAACGAGGAGTCCTCTAATCTCTAGATGAGGCTCTCCTGACTAAAAATTAATTTACGATATGGGTTTGCTAATTTTGAAATATAGATCTAAACCTAGGATTCGCGCTAGCGGAGTGCGCATCATAAAAATTCTAATTTTTGGATAACTCTGGCCGATTAAAGGTAGCGAATCTAAGTTGCGACCTTGGATTGTAACTGTTCCATATTGAGATAAAACATTACGTAGCGCACGACGGGTGAAATATTCTGTAGCCGGAGCGGCCTCACCGATTGAATTATGATCTGACATCCAACGGAGGTCCTCATCTGCACGAATTCTTCTACCGGTTCCGCTGTAGTTTCTAAAAAGTTCAGATATCAGCATGCGTGGCCGTTTACACCAATTTCGAAGAGAGAATAGTGAATAAACCATCCCAACAACAACTCCACCTGGCCTAACGGTTCTTATCAATTCCCGGACAGCAGAGTCAAAGTCCCCAGTGTGGTGAAGAGAACCGATTGCAACTGCAGCATCGAACTCTCCCGATTTAAATGAACTCAGATCGAGGACATTTCCTATTACTGCGACGTCATTCTTCAGTGATAAGCGCGAGGCCCTCAAATTTGCCATCTCAACTGGCCCACTTGCGATGTCTAGTCCGGTGTAATCCAATTCTTTAGACATTAGAAATGTTGCAACCGATCCGTATCCAAGCCCCACTTCGAAAACTCTTCCGCCATTGGCAACAATCGGAGCCAAATGCGACGGCAAATAGGGATAGAAATCAAAAAACCACTTGTCGAAGAGTCCCAAAGACTCTGCACTGTCATCATTAACACCTAAAACCTGAGCAATATTTGTTCCACAGAGTTCATCCCAAAACTTTGAATTTAGATTATTTGTATCTTCGTTACTCATCATCATTGCACCAATTGTAAAACTTGATGGGATAGTCTCTCATACATGGTCAGGACGGCAAAGGCTATTTATGGATTTGCTCGAAGGCAGTTTTTGGGATGGATCCCGTGGTCATTAATTTTTCTCTCTTATAGAACAGTTCGCAAGTCACCCCGACTATTTCTCTCCTGGCGGGCCATAATCATGGGTGAGTTAAGTGGGTCTAAAAAATGAAGGCCTTAATCATTCATGGATTGCGATTTGATTATCGGCTGACCACTTTTCAACACACACTGGCTTTTGCACGACATCTACACGGGTTTGAAGTGACTTACGTAAACGGTCAGGGCCTCATTGATGAAAAGGTATTAACGCAAACTTTTGATATCGCCATTCTTACCTACGAGTTGCTCGCATTAAGAAACACACCATTTTGGAAATACATAGAAAAACGTATTGCAACCCTCTTACAATCATCAAAAATACGTGTTGCTATGCCGCAGGACGATTACAGCTCAAGTTCCGCGCTGGATAACTTTATAGTAGAGAACAAAGTTCAGCATGTGTTTAGTCCATTAACTCGTGATCTCGTCATGATTTATCCAAAATCGATGGAAGCCGGTGTGAAATTTAGTGAGGCATTCACTGGCTATTGGGAGACGAAAACAGATCTTCCATTTCACCAGTATCGGAGGGAATTTAATCTCAGATCAATAGATGTAGGGCAACGAGTCCGACATCTTCCGCCTCAGCTAGGACCAGCAGCGCAGAAAAAAGGCGAAATTGCCATTAAGTTTGCTGAGGCTGCTCTGGAGCATGGATTTCTTTGTGATGTTTCGACTAAGGACTCGGATGTCTTGATCGGCAATGACTGGTGGAAATTTTTAGGAAATACAAAGTTCACCGTTGGGAGATTAGGAGGAGCTTCCGTAGTTGATGCTCAGGGGACCCTCGCAAGAAAAGTGAACCAACTTCATCTTCGAAATCCAAAGATTTCGTTTGAAGAGATCGCGAAGAAACTAAACGCAGATCGGTTAACGCAAGGGGATTTTTCAGCGATAAGCCCGAGACTCTTTGAATGTGCAGCGATGGGCGTGTGTCAGATTCTTGAGAAAGACAATTATTTTGAAAATTTTGAGCCTTGGGTAGATTATTTACCCCTCGATGCAGGTTTGAATAATCTCGCCGAAGTTTTTTTGGTAATGCGCGATATTGAACGATGTCGTGAAGTGGCTAGTCATGCAGAAGCGATACTAATTCAGTCCGGAAAGTATTCATATTCCGAGTTTGTAAGACGTTTGGTCAAAACCACCCTCAATCATGATATTGATGAAAACCTATCGCTAAAACTCGTTGACAATGATGAAGAACTCTTTTTAGGATTGGAATTCTCTACAATTGAGAGTGTGAAAAAATCTGCTCGGCAATCAATCGTTTGGAAGAAAAATAATGTGCAAATTGAGCATTCCATAATCGAGAGTAGATGGGTCGAAGCCTTTCGCAAGAAGAATCTCATTGTCGAGTCCTTGATTCTGCCGTGGTGTTCAGCATTAGTGCATCTGAAGTCCTCTTAAACATAGAAGGTAGTGGCATGTTTAGGATTGGTGTATAGATGTGTGGGATAGCTGGATTCATGTCTCTCAATGGTTGCGCAGCCAATAATCATTTAAAATTTCTTGAAGTTCTTGGGGACCTCATTTCGCATCGCGGTCCAGACGGGTATGGAACTTGGGTAAACGATGAGAAGTCTGCAGGGCTAGTTCATCGGCGGCTAGCAATCATTGATCTTTCTGAGCAAGCGGCGCAACCTATGAATGGGCACGGGAATCTGACCATCTCGTATAACGGTGAAATTTATAATTATAAGGAACTAAGAGAAAAAGCTGAATCCAGGGGAGTTAAGTCATTTTCTAATTCGGATACCGAGACAATTCTGTCTACTTATGCAGAGTTTGGGGTCGAAGCACCAAAACATTTACGGGGAATGTTTGCATATGCACTGTGGGACAATAGTCGGCAACGTTTGGTTCTAGCTCGTGACCGTTTTGGGATAAAGCCACTGTATTACGCAATTGTTGACAGCCTTTTTGTTTTTGCATCTGAAGCAAAAGCACTACTTCCATTTTTGCCGTCGATAAGCACGAATTCTGATGCACTCGCGGAGTATTTGACATTTCAATATTCAATTAGTGACAAAACTCTTTTTGAAGGAATCCAACAAGTTATGCCTGGCCACACCATTGTGATTGAAAATGGGGTCGTAACCGTCCAGAGATACTGGGATATTCAGTATGAAGTGGATTACTCCTGGTCATCTGCATCGGCCGAAGAAAGATTACGTGAACTCTTAAGTGACTCTATAGATGTTCATTTACGTAGTGATGTGGAAGTGGGCAGTTACCTTTCAGGCGGCATTGATTCTTCGCTCATGGCAATTTTGGCGAGTAACCAATCCGGAACTCCATTAAAGGGATTTCATGGAAGGTTTCGAGAATATCCAGGCTACGACGAGAGTAGTTATGCTGAGATTGCAGCAAAATCTTTGAACGGGGACCTGTTTGTTACAGATATAACGGCTGCTGATTTTCGTGAGAATATCCGAAAAGTGATTTATCACTTAGATTTTCCCGTTGCGGGCCCTGGCTCATTCCCTCAATTTATGGTTTCCAAACTTGCAAGTGAACACCTCAAAGTTGTTCTCGGAGGTCAGGGGGGTGATGAAATTTTCGGCGGTTATGCACGTTATCTAGTTGCATATTTCGAGCAGTGCATCAAGGCTGCAATTGATGGGACTTATAAGGACGGCAATTATGTCGTTACGATCGAATCAATAATTCCAAATCTCGGAATTCTGCGAGAGTACACACCACTAATCAAAGAATTCTGGAAAGATGGATTATTTGGCCCTCTTGACCAACGGTTTTTGCGACTAATTGATAGATCAACTGATATGCAAGAGGAAATTTGGTGGGATGACCTTGACATGCAGGGTGTGTATCAAAGGTTCTACGGAATATTTAATAATCGAGCAAATGTTGCGAAAGAAGCCTATTTCGACAGTATGACTCATTTCGAGATTAAGACCTTGTTGCCTGCACTCCTTCAAGTAGAAGATCGAATGAGTATGGCGCACGGGCTTGAAAGCCGAGTACCTCTCCTTGATCATCCGCTCATTGAGTTTGTAGCGACTGTGCCCGCGGATATCAAATTTGAAGGTGGACAGCTAAAACATTTGTTGAAGACAGCCTTTTCCGGAAAATTACCACCTGAAATCTCGAATCGGCGAGACAAAATGGGCTTTCCAGTGCCACTAAAAGAATGGTTCGCATCTGAACTGAAAGACTTTTTTCTCGAGACCGTCGCCAACATGAAGGCAAAAAATCGGGAATTTGTTAACACAGATGCGGTGCTTAAAAACTTTGGGGAGAGTGGGCAGTTCTCTCGAAAAACATGGGCGCTTCTTAGTTTGGAACTGTGGCAGCAGGAGTTTCATGACAAAGCCGACGATTACAGGGCGCTGTTGAAATAGACTGTCAAAGTGAAAATTTTTGTATCTGGTTCAGCTGGTCAAGTTGGTTCCCATGTGGTTGATGAAGCGCTTGGGCGGGGTGATCAAGTCGTTGGTATTGACAACTTTGAAACAGGTCGGCCTGAACATATTGCCAAAAACGCCAACTATCGATTTATACAAGGCTCGATAGGTGATACTGCTCTGATAAATCAGGCATTCGAAGAATTTAGACCTGATGTGGTTGTTCATACGGCCGCTTCATACAAAGATCCTGATGATTGGGCGACTGATGTAGAAACTAATACCAAGGGAATGGTCAACTTGGTCAGTGCATCAAAAAATACTGGTGTTAGTCGCTTCATCTATTTTCAGACGGCCCTTATTTATGGTGTGAAACCTGATCGGAATCCAGTTCCATTAGATCATCCTCGCCGAGTAGATAACTCCAGCTATTCCATTTCAAAAGGAGCCGCTGAGGATTACCTCGTACTCTCAGGTCTTGATTACGTGACATTTCGATTAGCCAATGTGGTGGGACCTCGTAATGTTTCTGGTCCTCTTCCGATCTTTTTTCAACGTTTGTCTGAGGGGAAAAAGTGTTTCGTAACACCGGCTCGTCGGGATTTCGTATTTGTTGGTGACTTGGTAAAAGCAGTGGTACGAGCCGCCGATGGAACCGGATCTGGTGCGTACCATTTCTCCAGTGGTGGTGACGTTGCAATCATTGAGTTGTACAACGCAGTCGTCAAGGCCATGGGTATTGACGAGTATCCAGAACCTGAAGTACGTGAGTTAACGCCAGATGATGCAGCCTCGATATTGCTTGACCCATCACGGACAGCTGCAGATTTCGGAAAGATTGAATTCACGCCACTGGAGATCACAGTTTGGAATGCAGTGAAGTACTACCAAGAATTTGGCGTGACAGGCGGATATACGCACCTGAAAAGTAATAAGTAATGCGTTTACTAATTACCGGTGGTGCAGGGTCGCTAGGCACAAATATCATTGAACATCTAGGCGCACAGTGCGAAGAGATTTTGGTTATAGATAATTTTGCTACAGGCAAAAGGGCGGCTCTATTACCAGCTACAAATCTTCGCGTAATAGAAGCAAGCATCACTGATGCTGAAGTAATTGATGAATTATTTTCGGGTTTTCTACCAACCCATGTGATACATAGTGCGGCTTCTTACAAAGACCCGGATGATTGGATCGAAGACTCCTTAACCAATGTGGTGGGTACGTGTAATGTAGTTCGCGCTGCCGAGCGTGTTCAAGTACAACGTCTTATCAATTTTCAGACAGCCTTGTGTTATGGAATGCCCACCCAAGTACCAATTCCAATTACACATCCGACAAGCCCCTTCACTAGTTATGGCATTACAAAGACTGCAGGAGAAGCATTTGTCCGTGCCGCCAAGATCTCGAACGCTTCTTTTCGGCTTGCGAATGTCACTGGCCCCCGTCTTGCGATCGGGCCCATTCCCACTTTTTATAAACGTTTGAAGAACGATGAATCATGTTCGGTTTCAACAACAGTTAGAGATTTTCTAGATATGAGCGATTTTTTGTCACTTGTTGATTTGGCTTTGAAGTCAGATGCGCCAAGTGGTGTCTTTAACGTCTCAACGGGTGAAGGTCATACCATTGAGGAAATTTTTAGAACAGTTGCTTCTCATGTGGGGAAACCAGACACGGAACCCGCAGCGATAAACCCCCCAGGTCCAGATGATGTAGCTGCAGTAGTGCTAGATCCCAGTGAGACAGAGGCCGCATTCGGATGGAAGGCCAAAATTGGATTTGCAGAGACAATTTCTCGAATGCTCGCGTGGTATGACGTTCACGGAGTGACAGATATATATAGTCATCTGAAGGAATCCAAATTATGAAGTATTCACAGTTCGAAGGGAAAAATGTTCTAGTAGTGGGTGGGGCCGGCTTTGTCGGTAGCAACTTGTCCCACATGTTGTTACATAGTGATATTGCGAGCATCACGATCGTTGACAATTTTATGTCCTCAGAATCAATCAATATTCCGAAAGACGATCGCGTACATTTTATTGAAGGCTCTATTGCAGATGATGCTGTTCTCTCGCAATTGGCTAATAATTTAGATTATGTGTGGCACTTAGCGTGCTACCACGGAAATCAATCTTCAATATTTGACCCAATTGCAGACCACGCAAATAACAACTTCACATCTCTCAAGCTTTTCGAATTCCTCAGTAAGCGAAATAATCTCACAAAGGTTGTTTATTCAGCTGCTGGTTGTGCCGTCGCTGAAAAAACATATGGTGAGCCAGTTGCAACTACCGAGGAAGCACCGGTATCTCTTTATCACGACAGCCCGTACTCAATTTCCAAATTGGTGGGAGAGATGTACGGGAACTACTACTGGAAGATGTGTGGCTTGCCATTCGTGAAGGCTCGTTTTCAAAATGTGTATGGACCACGAGAAATTTTGGGAGCTGGGCAGTGGAGAGGTACCTATGCCACTGTCTGGCGAAACGTCACCCCAACATTTGTGTGGAAAGCACTTCATGGCGAAGCTCTCGGACTTGATAATGGTGGCATGGTAAGCAGAGACTTCATATTTGTTGATGACATTTGTCGCGGACTGATTGCATGTGGGTTGAATGGAGAACCCGGAGAAGCGTACAACATTGCCTCGGGGGTAGAAACGACCATTAAACAACTTGCCCAAACCATCAACTCTCTCACGAAGAATTCAACTGTTATGAATATTCAGCCAGCTCGTGACTGGGACAACTCTGGTCGCCGTTTCGGGTCTACCGAGAAGTCACAACGCGAAATTGGCTTTGTCGCCGAGGTACAGATTGAAGAAGGTCTTAGACGAACGGTTGAGTGGACCAAAGAAAATTCAGATGCAATCGCCAGAACTATCGCAAAACATGATTTGGAAATGTCTGCACTCGGTAACTCCTAATCAAGAAGATCAAGAGTCCCGAGTTCAATTTGCCGCTGAAGTTGGGGAAGTGTTTTTCGCAATTCTTCGAAAGTGCCGATACCTAAAACTTTTCCTTCCTCTAAATAGATGACTTCATCTGCATGCTGTACGGTGCTTAATCTATGGGCAATAATCACCACGGTCGATTTATTTCTTAGGGCATGAACAGACTGCATGACCATGCTTTCAGTCTCTGAATCGAGGGCACTGGTCGCTTCATCTAGAAATAAAATATCAGGATTTCTAAAAAAGGCCCTTGCAAGACCTACACGTTGTGCTTGGCCTCCTGACAAAGCCGATGTGCCTAATGAGAGTACTGAAAAGTGGCTTGACTGTACGCCTGCTAGTTCAGCCCTGTTAATACTTGTGGATATGAGATTCTGTGGCAAGTCTTCTCTATCCCATTCCAAGGCGATATTCTGCTCAAGATTTAATTTTGCTATGTGTGTATCTTGCGGAACGTAACCGATGCTGCAGGTTGAATTTCTAAGAATTGATCCACTAGTTGGTTTGAGAACGCCTATTGCAAGGTCAATTAGAGTAGTTTTTCCCGCGCCTGATGGCCCAATAATTGCATATTGAAGGCCAGGCTTAAGACTTAGATTGATATCTTTTAGGGCTTGATTTTTACTTTGAGGATATGAAAACGAAACAGATACAAAATCAACTAGAACGTCATTCTCGGGTTGCTTTGTTGAGGAAACACTCTGATCCAAAAGTTCTATTTGTTGAGCTAAACGGGCGCTGGGTAACAGCGTAAGCATTTGAAGCATCAGGCTCTGTAGGCGGTTGACAATGGGGAGAAGTCTGAAACCGGCAGCGGCAAACACTGTGATACTTGCAATCGCCTCACTCTGCCCCCCGGTGAGGTATGTGACTAGAGCGACTAGAGCTAGTCCTAATGCAAGAACTAATTCCATAAAATAACGCGGGAGAATTGCAAAAAATGACGAACGAATTCTAGCTTGCGAGAGCTCTTGTCGAGATTGTTGCATAAAAGGGAGCAATGAGTTCGACGGCATTACAGACAGAACTTTCCGCAGATTAAAGGCATCTGCAAGGGTTTCGTAAACCACTCTGGTGCCGGCCACCACGTCCTCTCCGGCTTTTGTACTTCGGTGAGATAGAAGTCGATGCTGAAAAAGCGCTACCCCTATAAAAAAGATAGTCGTCGTTGCGGCAGTAATCGGCTGCAAGAACATTAAGGTTGTAAGAATCATTATGCCAGTGATCGTCTCGGCGATCATTGAGTAGGTATTGAATAAAACCCCTGTAATCAATGCACCTGGCCCACGGTCAACCGCATTAAACAAATCGTTGAGGTCGAAATCGCTCAGACTTGATGTCGGTCCTCGAACAAAGGACGTGAGATTTCCATGCCCGATGGCTACTTCTTCCGAAGCTAATACCTGCATTGTCCGCCATGTGATTACTGTAGACAGAAGAGATCTGGCAGCAAAAAGGAAAATAATCATTGAGATGGTTATTCCGCCCCCCTGAACCATGATTGAATTTTTCTCTCCTCCACCTATAAATATTGTTGAGATTAAGTACAAGGCGACTGTGTCAAGTACCGCGAGGAGAACCTGAACGAATACGAAGATTCGAAGTGAAATGCGTCCATGTTTAGTTAAGAGTTTTTGCGCCCTCTTGAAAAGTCGTTGGACTTCTCTCATGAAGCAATCATTTGGTCAGCGATGTAAACGGCAGCCAGACCATCTGCCAGTGTGACTATTCCTTGGTCGTTCTTATTGAGGACGGCATCACGGAACGCAAGATGTTCTGCAAGCAACGGTTCTACTTTGTTCAGGGCAAATCTGGTCACATCACCTTCAGACACACCCCTGAATGTTGAGATACTGTCCCAAGAACTATGCATGTGCCCGTTTTCAAAGAAAGTGAGATCGGCTGTGAGTGTGTCGGCAACCAGGGCACCTTTGTCGCCAATTACCGTGGTGTTTCGCTCTTTGAAAGGCGATAGCCAATTGACAATGTGGTTAACGATGACACCACTTTCAAGAGTGCCGACCGCTACAACCATGTCTTCGTGTGGTCGGCCACTTTTATGAGTTGTGCGCGCGGAAATTGTTTTGTAGGGGCTTTGGGCCACCCAAGCTGTGAGATCAATGTCGTGGGTGGCAAGATCTTTTACGACTCCAACGTCTGCTATCCGGGCAGGAAATGGGCCCTGCCGGCGGGTGCTTATTTGGTAAATGTCACCGAGAAGACCCTCTTCAATTTTTTGACGCATGGCACGGAGAGCCGGATTAAAACGTTCAATGTGGCCAACTCCACCAATAAGCCCTGCATTTTTAAATGCAGCGACAAGTTGAGTAGCTTCCACATGAGTAGGGGCAACAGGTTTTTCAATTAAAGCGTGAACTCCAGCTGCTGCTAGTTGCAAACCTAGTTCAAGGTGAAAAATAGTTGGAGCAGACACGACGCAATAATCAAGATTTTGAGAAATTAGTTCGTCAAACGAATCAAACACACGATGCCCGTCAACTTGATCTTGTCCTGTTAGAGCAGGATCATGAAGCCCGACAAATTGCACATCATCAATTTGGTTGAGAAGTCGCATGTGATGACGACCCATCATGCCTAAGCCAACTAGACCAGCGCGTAACATGTTTAAGAACCCGCTTTGGCAGCGGCATTGACAACGGAAACTATTTTCTCGAGATCGGCCTGTGTCAAGGAAGGATGCACAGGGAGAGAAAGGCACTCGCGTGCTACTTGCTCGGTGACAGGCAAATCTACAGAAAGTCCAAATGATGGAAGTCGATGGATTGGGGTGGGGTAGTACACGCCATTTCCAACACCATTCTTTGTCAGTTCTTCGGCGAACGTGTCTCTGTCAATACCTGTAACACGAATTGTGTATTGGTGATAAACGTGAACTGCGCCTGCTGCCACTGGTGGTACGACCACGCCTTTAATGTTTGATGAAAGGAACGAAGCATTGTCCTGGCGTTGTTTCGTCCAGCCTGCCAATTTGCGCAGTTGTACCCTGCCGATTGCTGCATGAATGTCGGTCATTCGAGTGTTGAAACCGATTACTTCATTTTCGTATCTGCGCTCCATGCCCTGATTTCGTAGTAAACGAAGTTGGCGCGCGATATGGCTACAACCAGTAGTCACCATTCCGCCCTCGCCGGCGGTCATATTTTTTGTTGGGTAGAAGGAAAATGATCCAGCGACACCGAATGCACCAACAGGAATGTCATTAAGTGAAGCCATGTGGGCCTGAGCAGCATCTTCAAACAAGAGCAAGTTGTGTCGTTGACATATGGCCATCAACTCGGTCATCGCTGCTGGGTGTCCATATAAGTGGACAGGCATTATTGCCCGAGTACGGGGAGTGATGGCTGCTTCAACTGCAGATGGGTTGAGATTGAAAAAATCCTGCTCAACATCGGCAAACACTGGTGTTGCACCGGCCAAACGAACAGCATTTGCAGTGGCGGCAAAACTAAATGAAGGAACAATTACTTCGTCGCCTTGGCGGATACCTGCGGCAATAAATGCCATGTGGAGTGCAGATGTTCCAGAGTTCACGGCAATGCAGTGCGCCCCTGAAACTAATTCGGAAAATTCGTCTTCGAAAGCCTTGACCTCAGGACCCTGAGCCAACATGCCGGAGCGTAGAACTCGGTCCACAGCTTCTCTTTCTTCATCTCCGATGATTGGTTGCGCTGCTGGGATCATGGTCACTAGATTTCCTTCAGATTGTCTGAGCCAATGAGGCGATATTGACTGTGGTCCACGGGACACTCAAAGATACCCTCGCCAACCTCTTTCAATGGTTGTCCTTGCTTACCTACCCAACCCACTCGGCGAGCTGGAACACCAAGTACGAGAGCAAAATCCGGGACGTTCTTCGTAACAACTGCTCCGGCACCCACGGTGGCCCACCGACCAATGGTGACTGGGGCAACACACACGGCGCGTGCTCCAATTGAGGCGCCTTCCCGAATAGTGACACCTACCGATTCCCAATCGTCTCCGCCCTTCAATGACATATCAGGGGCTACCGATCGTGGGAATTGATCATTTGTGAGCACTGCTGCTGGTCCTATAAAAACCCCATCTTCAAGAACAGCCGGTTCATAGACAAGGGCATAATTCTGAACTTTGCAGTTCTTGCCGAGGGTGACACCCGTGCCTATGTAAGCCCCCCGACTTATGATGCAACCTTCTCCGAGAATTGCATCTTCACGAACTTGTGCGTAATGCCAGATTTTCACATTGTCACCAAATTTCGTACCATCCCCGACGTCAGCTGATAGGTGAATGAAAGTTGTCATGAGATCTCCATTGTCTTATTGACTGAGATGACTCTATCCCTATGACCGATTGAACAAAGTACAATGAACCTCTCGTCAGGAAGTGAATAATGATGCCGATAATCCGGCGACTGGGACAAGGATTCTGGGGAATAGCTCTAGCAATAGTGCCACTATCCCTAATGAATTGTTCATGGCAAAGTGCGGCCTATATCTGTTTTGGCTTTTTTGTTGTTGCAGTTCTTCTCAATGATGGAATAGCTATTTTTCTTGGCGTGACATTTTCTTTGGTTATCAGTTGTGTCATAGCATTACTCCTTGGCCAATTTGATCCGACCTATTCGGTTTTTGGAACTCTGCTCCTAATAGCAACCTCTCTACTTGCTCTAGTGGGATCAGTATTGTTCCGCTTCTTGCGGCGACACTCTGTAAAACAGATCAATGGTCTTGCTCTTGTGGCGTTCACTGCGATATTCCTAAAACTCACCGAGCAAAGCCGCGACTGGACCTCGGCAAAGGCTTTCGGAATACTTGTCAAAAACGGCGAGGACAATTCTGCATGGCTCATCGCGTTATCTCGTTCAGTTCAAATCCATTCGACAGTTTTATCGGCAGAAAGCGGTATCTCGGGAGGACCTTCCACAGGGGTATTTGTCTCAGTCTTCAGGGAACTATTTAGGCGCATTGACCCAACTGCAATTGTGGCAAATGCAGATAACGCCTTGGTTCTCCTTCGTTTGTACACAATTGTTGGTGTTCTGTGTGCTTTGGCGTGGTTTGTAGCGGCATCATCCATGCTGTCCACTCAGAAACAGGTTGTTAGGAGCGGCTTCGCAATAGTAGCTTCACTAATTGGGTACGCCTTCGTTATGGGACTAGCTGCCATAGGGCATTTCTCGGCACTTGTTGCAGTATTTTTCCTGTCAGTCGCAGTGATGTTTCACGAGCTGGAATTAGAAGCACCAAAAAATATGGGTAGATATATTCAACAAACCCTTATTTTTTTATCTCTCACTGCTGCAGGTCAGGCTTGGTATCCGTTGACTGCAGTTGCCATAATCTATTTTGTTGCGATGGCAATTCAGGTCGGTGTGAATTGGATCAAAAAGAAACAAAAACCTGGAAATCTCATAAAACTAATAGTGGCGATTCCAGTATTAATTTTTGCCTTTTTCATCATTTTTAGAAAAGTATTTCCAGGGTTTTTCTTGAATGCATTAGATCTAGATTACATAACTAACAGTCTGACTTTGCCTGGTGGATATGCAACCGTAAACCATTGGCTAACCATTATCGGGGTGTCTATCTGCCTGTTTTCAGGTCTAAGTAAATCAGCAATAGATTTAGTGTCACGTTCGTCTTTAGTCATTGCATTGTTTGCACCGATTCTTGTTTTATTTACTTGGTCCTATTTTTTATCTCCGTACATACCTCAATATGGGGCTTGGAAGTATCTGTACATTGCCGCGGCGGTTGCCGTACCTTGGGCAGTCCTGATTGTTGGGAAGGAACTTGGAAAAATTCACACCGACCTCTCGCTTGCCAGTATTCCTCTTGTAATCCTGCTTGTTTTTTCTTTGCTTACCCCTCCAATGCAGAACCTGTCTTGGGTTTCATCTGTCGGTAAGTCTGAAGATCCGTGGATTGGAGCAATCGTGACGGAACTGAGAAATAATCCAACACGCCCAGTCGTCTGTCTGAATACCTTCAAGTCAGATGAGGGAAACAATATTTATGCCTACATTTGTAGTCGGATGGCTCAAGGTTTAGGGGGCTTCGATACGTATCCATTGAGAACTTGGACAGCCGCCAATATTTGTCAGATACCACCTGAGCAGGCTGAGAGCGCATGGGATTCTAATTTTCAGAGAAACTTAACTGTTCTAACTTTTGATACAAAAAGAACAAGTTCTTTTTACTCATGTCAATTACCGGTTGGGGATTATCAGAATGGTTGGTTATCAAACATAGATTGGAATTTAATTAAACGCATAGATTATGAAGGAAATGAAGTAACTTCAAAGCCAACAAAGGTTGGGGATTAGTGTGGTGAGCGAATCGGTTGTGAGGAAGATTCGACTAGCGCTGACAATCTTCTACGCAGTGATTTCTGTATGGGGCCTCGCAAGTGGGTCGCATTGGTTAGTACTTGTTTCCCTGAGTTTCCTGGTTACTTCTGCGATTCTTCCTAATGCCAACCCAGTTCTATTTTGGCCGATTGGACTTCTAGGAATAATTGTTTCTTTGTTCAGTGGTTACTGCTTTTTGTGGTTAACGAATTCCGGTGGAGTCGATTCCTCTTCTTCACGCACGATGTTCGCAATTTTGATTGTCGGATTCTTATGTGTGGCAGTCAGGCGATTGTGGCGGAAGAACTATTCAGCCATAAAAATATTGACGTTGAAACCGATAGTGACCGCATTTATGGTTTTTCTTCCGGTGATTTTGGTAGTAATTGTCACACATAGATTCTTCGATAATCCAACAAATCTAATTTCGGGGTTTATTTCTGGTGGGGATCACAATGCTCATAATGAGATCACACATAATTTGTTGGCATCGTCAGGAAATGTGGCTATTGAATCACCTATTCACGTGTACTCATACCCCAAAGGGTTGCATTTTCTCATTGCGAATCTGATTGCAATTACTGGAAATCCTGAATCGATTCCGCAATTAGTGCAAGAACTACGTATGGGGGCTTGGTTTGAATGGGTTCAGCTTGCCGCATTCTTTCAGCTTGCAATCCTGTGCGTGATGAAGGGCGCACGAGGTTCAGGAATAAAAAGGGCAATGCTGCTGACTCCGATTTTCTTTGTGTTTGCATCAATGGACAATTTTGTCAATCACCTCTTTTGGTCCGGTTTCACCACATCCTTAGGAATCACGTGGCTCTTTCTAATTCCTTTTGCACTTCCCACGGTATTTGAAACAGAGAGAAAGGCTTCAGAAGTTTTCCCGATGCAATTTCTGTGGTTCTTTTTTTTAGGAATTGGAGCTTGGGTGATGTACCAACCTTATGCAGTTGTTTTTGCAACTGTAGGGATAACTACTTTGTGTATCAGGCCGTTTACGAGAATTCTTAAACAACCGCTTAGTCGATTTGGTGTCCCAAAATATGTTCTGCCGTCAACTCTAGTTATTTTTCTTGTTGTGGCAATAGTGCTCAGTCTGTATTTGTTTTTGGGCAAAGAGAGCTCAGCTGTGACGTCACTCGTACTTGATGGAGCTACGACGCGTCCCTTCTTTTACACGGTGTGTATGTGGGCGCTACTTGCCGTTGTGTTTTTACACTCTGATACTTTTACTGGTCGGGATAATACTTTTATAAGTTCATCAGTGTTTCTTGGACTAATCACTTTCACGTTTGCGATGATGTTCATAGTGTTGCGGACTAGTGATTTTGGCCTCACCAATCAGCCCTATTACGTTCAGAAAATGTTGTGGGTGACTTTGTTTGTATCGATACCAATTGTCATTGGCGCAGTATTGGGATATTTTGAACAATTTTTATTGACGAGAAACGACAGTCTCCTTTCGTATTATGCGACTGCTGTGTGTGTGCTACTGCTCACACCATTAGTTATGGGTCGGTATCCGACTGCGGCCTTTAAGCATGTAAGTGTCGATTGGTTTGCAAAAGGAATCTCGTTTACTTTTGAAGATCCAGAAAATAAGAAGGTTGCTTTTTCAGTTTCAGATCGTCTTGGATCACATCTCGGTAACCTCGCGTTGCGGGCTACATCAGATCTTGTGATGCCATTCAACACGGGTATCTCGGGAAATGCCTTTCTCGCTTGTAAGTTTATGAACGAGAATGATGCAAGTCTTGCGTACTCAACGCCTAATGGTCGTGCAGAAATGGTGATGTCTGGATGTAATCCAAACATCACTTATGTGGAAGACGGTGTTCGACAACTCAACCCATTATTGTGGTACTTCGAGATTGAAGTGGGCGAGATTGAGAGGCCGGCACTAAATCAGCTTGGCTCTAGGCTTCTACTGCGAGGATTTTTACCACCAGAGAAATGGGGCACGTGGGCAGGTGGGTATCGTTCGGCTATCGGATTCAATGTGCCCCAAAAATTGCAAAACCCGTCGATTCAAATCGATCTTCGGCCTCACCCAAGTTTTACGAGTGGCCGTGAGGTGATTTTTGCGGTAAATGAAGTGGAGATTGGAAGAACTCAGATTTCTCAATCATCAACTCAGAGGGTGAAATTTCCGCTGTCAAAGTCGATTAGTGGCGGACCCGTTGAACTCACAATTACCTGTACTAGAACAGACGAAGAAATTCTGCAAGATGATTCTGCTGATGGTCCGCAGCCATGCGTTGGCGTGATAAATCTCGTTCTGGGGGACAACGGTTAGATCAGTTTGACCAAGTACCACCCATACGGGCGACACCTTCGTCGTACGTGCCACGTTGTATCACATTGAATGAGAAGAGTTTCTCTAAATGATCGTAAGGGCGAACCTCTGCGTTATCCGAAACGTCAACTGTTAGATCAAACGATCCTTCAAGGATTGGTAATGCGTCGACTGCAAACTCCACGGATCCGTGGCCGAGTGTGGTGGGAATAAAAAGTCCGCGGCGTTTTGTATTGGAACCAAATACGTTGAAACCGTGTAGATGGGTGATGCGGATGCCAACGACCATTTCATTAATTGGTTTTTGAATGTCATAGTCGACTTTGATGCGGAAGGGCTCTCCAGAAGTAAATGTATGTGATTCTTTTCCATCTGTTGATTGCATAGAGACCTTGGTGATGCGAACTTCACCGGTTCCCCATCGGTCGATTGGTTCTTCTGAGATTTCCTCTTCTTCCACTTGCTCTACCTGGTGAGCAATTCCTGTGTACTCGGAAACGACCTTGTAGGCGGCATCAATGGTTTGTACTTCACCTTTTTCTAACCACATTGCTTGGTTACAAAACTGTGCCACTTGGCCGAGGCCATGACTTACGAAGATGATTGTCCTACCTTCACGGCGAAACTGCTCAATCTTTTGGAAACAGCGTTGCTGGAATTCTTCGTCACCTACGGCCAAGACTTCATCGATGATGAGAATTTCTGGTTCGACATTGATTGCAACCGCAAAACCCAGACGGACTGTCATTCCTGATGAATAGTTCTTCACTGGAGTGTCAATAAAGTTCTCGAGGCCGGCAAAACCGACAATATCGTCAAATTTCTTTTCAATTTCTGCCCTGGTCATACCGAGAATGGCGCCATTTAGGCTGATGTTTTCGCGGCCAGAGAGATCGGGGTGAAAGCCAGCTCCTAGCTCTAGGAGTGCAGCCACCTTTCCGGAAGCCTTCATTTCGCCTTGATCGGGGGTGAGAATTCCTGCGAGGCATTTAAGAAGGGTGCTCTTGCCAGATCCGTTTGACCCAATGATTCCGAAGGCTTGGCCTACTGGAACCTCGAAAGAGACGTCTTTGAGTGCCCAAAAGTCCTCGTATTGAGCCCGTCGACCCTTGGTAATGGCGGCTTTCAAGTACTGATTCTTCTCGTGGTAGAGACGAAATTTTTTCCATAAGCCATCTACGACAATTGCATTGTCAGTCATGAAGGAGTCCAACTCGTAGAGTTCATTAGGTACAGATGGTACCCCCATTCGACCCAGTAGCCAGTAAGGAAGACTTCTCGTGCCCATGAATCGAGTTGACGAAATCCTTAATCAGGTAGGACTTCAGATTATTGAACGGCGACTATCCGGCAATTTTCCACCAGGGTATGAAGATTCTGTAGAGCGTGAACATGATCTGCAACTCGGCAAGGTTCGGGAGTCACAGATTGAGGTCGCTGAACGGCTAACTGCTCAGTTGTATTCGTTGCATGAAACAATGAAGGAAATTGTTGAGACCCAACCAGACACATCACGATTCAGACTAGTTCGAATCATTCGAGACATGGCTCGCGTGCGTCATGACTTTCGTTCAACAAAGACAAAAGTGATGAAGATCAATAATCAGATTGAAGATTTATTGAAAGAAATTTCAATCTCAATTATTAGCAAAACTATGGAGAGCGACCGTCTTGCAACTGAGCTTTCATACCAAGTGATTGAACGCACGATGGTGTTAGATCAGCTGGTTGTTTTGTGTAGAGACCTAGAAAAGCGTCTTGCAGTTATCGAACAAAAACCATTGGCGTAATTGTTTATGAAAATCTTGTACTCAGTACAGCGATACGGCGACAATATTGTTGGTGGTTCGGAAACAGCGTGCAGACTTTTTGCTGAAAATTTGGTTCAACGCGGCCACCACGTAGATGTACTGACATCTTGTGCAATTAGTTATGTGGACTGGGCAGATCACTTTGTGCCAGGCAGCGAAGTGGTGAATGGCGTACAAGTTATTCGGTTACCGGTTGAACATGAACGAGACACAGCACATTTCTCTCAACTGCATGAAGCAATTTTAAAGGATGTCAGAAATGCAACCTTTGCAGCGCAACAAGAGTGGATACAAGCCATGGGCCCGGTACTTGATGGTCAAACAAAATGGTTAAGCCAACATGCAGAAGAGTACGACGTTGTTGTGTTCATGACTTATCTGTATGCAACAACGGCGCTTGGATTGCCAGCAACAGTTGGGCTCGCTCCGGTAATTCTTCAACCGACTTCACATGATGAGCCACCCGCATACCTACCCATGTATCGAACTTTGTTCAACATGCCTGATGCTTTTCTTTTTCTCACGGAAGAAGAACAACAATTGGCGCACCGCTTGTATGGAATAGAGCCGGTGGGTGCAGTGTTGGGAATCGGTATGAGCCTTGATCAACTAAAAGCAACTGGAGAATCGTTTAGAAAACGATTCAATCTGGGTGATGACCCCTACCTTCTTTACGTGGGGAGAATTGATGTATTTAAGGGTGTTTCAGAACTATTTCGTTACTTCGTAGAGTTCAAAGGACACCGTCCTGGGACCATGAAATTGATTCTGGCTGGTGAACAAGTAATGGATCTACCTGTGCATGAAGATGTGATGTATGTGGGTTTCCTAGATGATGAAATGAAACAAAGTGCAATTGCAGGAAGTGTTGCATTAGTTCAGTCTTCACCATTTGAAAGTTTCTCTATTGTCTTGTGCGAAGCATGGCTTCAAGAAAGACCTGTACTGGTTCAAGGTTGGAGTGAAGTGATGTCCGGCCAAGTCCGACGCAGTGAAGGCGGCTTGCCTTACAGCGGCTTTGCCGAATTTGAATCATGTTTGCATCTGTTGCACACGAATCCTGAAGTGGGTAATGAACTTGGGCGAAATGGGAAAAAATATGTCGAAACTATGTATGCCTGGGATTCGGTGTTAGATCGTTTTGAGGCAACGGTTGAAATCGCTCAGGAAAACTTCAGGGCGAAAATTCGTCGCTAACTTCTCGCAACAATGGCGAAGTCACCATTTCCATTGACTTGTTGGTGAAGTTCCAAAAGAACCGCTGCAATCTTGGGGTCAACACCATCTAGCTCTGGAGCATCTTTAAGAGGCGTGCTGTACAAAGATTGAATTCTGGTGAAACCTGCTTCCTCTGCAAGAAAGCGCAGCACGGGCGGAAAGAGGGGTCGATCGTGGGTGGGGTCAATCCAAAAAGTTCCAGCACCTACCCGAAGTGTTTCCGAGTTTGGAATTTCAGCGATCAGCACGCCGTCTGGAGTAAGAAGTTCACGAGCTTGTTTCAATACGGTGAGCACGTCTGCAAATGGCAGATGTTCGAGTACTTGAAATAGAGTAATTGCCCCGAGTGACCCTTTAGGGGTAGACGTCAATGTCTGAACGATATCTCCGTGATGCACATTCAGCCCTTGTTTCCGGCACAACGCAACGGCCTCGGGATTGCCATCAATTCCGGACGCGGAAAGTCCTTCGGATTTCAGAAGTGAAAGCCATTCACCACGGCCACAACCAAGGTCAAGCAGTGGTGCAGATTCGGAGACGGAGGGTCGAATATGAACTAAGTATTGCGACTGTCTGGCTGCAATGAGAACAGGGTCACCGCGGAACGCCTGTTCAAGCCTTATATATAGATCGGGCGCTGTAGTGCGAGCACTTTCGATGGAGGTGAGTCGATTTTGAATATCTAAAACACCCAATGCACGAGCAAGACGAAGAAAGATTGGTGCTAATAGGCGCTTCATGAGCGATCCAGTCGGGCTGAAGGAATATCAATACCCGATTGTATTCGACAATTGCGACCCTCGCCTGTGGGAGAAGTCTTCTCTAATAGAATTTGCCCGTGACGAGGATTGCAGTTATTGGGACAGGCTATGTGGGTCTGTCAACGGGAGCCTGTTTCTCTCACTTAGGCCATGAGGTCATTTGCCTTGACATTGATGAAGCAAAGATCAACGCACTCTCACGAGGGATTATTCCGATTGTTGAGGACGGGCTCGAGGATCTAGTGCAAGCCGGTCTTGCCAAAGGGAATATTCGGTTCACAACATCCATAGTTGAGGCGGTCACAGATGCCGAGGTGGTGTTCTTATGCCTTCCAACACCACAAGGTGACGATGGCAGTGCAGATTTGAGTTATGTAGAACAAGCAACGCGTGATATCTCGACCACTTTGAAACAAGGCGCGGTGCTGGTAAATAAGTCGACCGTGCCGGTCGGTACTGCAACACGTGTAGCAAAAATTATTGGAAGAACAGATGTTTCGGTTGTTTCAAATCCTGAGTTTCTTCGCCAAGGAACAGCTGTGCACGATTTCTTACATCCGTCCCGCGTAGTTATTGGAAGTGACAGCGAGAGCGCAATGGATGTAGTGGCTCGTTTGTATCAAGGAGTTGATGCTCCGGTACTAAAAATGAAAACTGCTTCTGCTGAAGCGTTGAAGTATGCGGCGAACGCTTTCTTGGCTACCAAATTAACTTTTATTAATGCGATGGCTGACATTTGTGAAGCGGTTGGCGCAGACATTTTTGACGTTGCGAATGGAATTGGTTTAGATCCACGTATTGGAAAAGATATGTTGCGTGCTGGCCCAGGTTGGGGCGGTAGTTGTTTCCCCAAAGACACCCGTGCTCTTGTAAGTATCGCGTCCGATGGTGGATACGACTTTGCACTCTTGCGAGGTGTCATTGAGACTAACGATCAACATTACGCACGCATTGCCGAGAAGGTCATCTCTGAATGTGGTGGAAGCGTGAAGGGATTGTCGATTGCAGCTTGGGGACTTACCTTTAAAGCCAATACTGACGATTTGCGCGATTCTCCAGCGATCAAGATTTTGAAAATGCTGCGAGAGGCTGGTGCTGAGATTCAGGCGTACGACCCCACCGCAAAAAAAATGTATGAGGCATACCCATGGATTGCAGTACACAGCAGCGCGCTTGAAGCGTGTCAAAATGCTGATGCATTGGTATTGCTCACTGAGTGGGATGAGTTCTCGAGTGTGAATCCGAAGGAAGTAGCAGAGCGTCTTCGGGAATCTCGCGTAGTGGATAGTCGTAACATTTTGAATAAAGAAAAATGGATTAATGCCGGTTTCATTTATCGCGGTGTAGGTCGATGACTTCACGGTCAATTGGAACAATCCGAATGCCTGCTGAGGCTGTTGCATCAATGGGACCGGAAATACTTCCGGGCTTACCTTTGTCTCCTGGAATCATTGAGATGATGATTTCGGAAAAAGAAGAGGCCATCTCTGGAAATTTTCCTATTCCACCGAATCCATTTCAACCAGGCGAGTTGTTTTCATTTGTTCAATGGTTACAAAAGAAGAGCCCATTTTCGCCTACAGGTCTGCCTCGGTACATGGAGGCCGTGTATAACGAACGCGTTGATCTTCAGCGGGGATTTCCTGAAGTGCGCATGGGTGAATTAAAAGCATTTGCGTGGTGGGCTCACCTTTATGGAGGATTTGAAGTCCCATCTTTTCGCTTGTTTGGACACAATGTTGCTATTCGGAGAGTTATTGAAGTGGGTGGCCGAGTAGATGGCGGTGTTGATGCAGTTGGATTCTTTAATGCAGAACATGGCATTGGTGAGGCAGCACGTCTGCTCGTTGAAGCAATTCGTACAACCGATATCCCAGTATCAACTACCGGATACAGAAATACTGAGAGTCGCCAACGGGCCAACTTTGAGACCGATGAAGTCGGGAAATATAAGACCCTGATTGCCGCGATTAATGCTGAACTGAATAAACCAGTAAGGGATCTATTCGGTGACGACTTCTTTAGAGATACTTATGTCATTGGTCAGTGGTTTTGGGAATTAGAAACTGCACCACCGTGGTACAAAGATGCGTATCAGTATGTAGACGAGTTATGGGCACCCACAAAGTTCATTGAAGAAATGTTGCGACGCGAAGCGCCGGATCGGGTAGTGGTGCATCACATGCCGTTGCCATTGCGTAAGCCTCGTGTTGTAGAGAATGTATCGAGGGCGGATCTTGATTTAGATGATCGCTTTATGTTCTTGTTCACTTTTGATTTCATGAGCGTCATGAAACGCAAGAATCCACTTGGATTGGTGGAAGCCTTTAAGAATGCATTCGCTCCAGGTGAAGGTCCGATGCTGGTGTTGAAATCCATTAATGGCGAAACCCGGCCAGATGGTTTTGCTGAATTGAAAGCAGCCACTGAAGGAAGGGAAGATATTTTGATTATGAACAGGTATCTCGATTCCACACAATCTGCTGCACTGATGAATCTCTGCGATTGTTATGTTTCTCTTCATCGTTCTGAGGGACTGGGCCTCACCATCGCCGAAGCGATGTTGCTGGGTAAGCCTGTTATTGCAACTGACTATTCGGGAAACTTAGATTTCATGACGCCTGAGACTTCATATCTGGTCCCTTGGAGAAGGGTTAAAGTTGGCGAAGGTGCTGAAGCCTATGATGCAGATGCTTCATGGGCGGAACCTGATTTAGATGCTGCAGCTGTAATTATGAAAAAAGTATTCCTTAATCCTGCTGAGGCGAATCGTGTGGCAATGGCAGGGAAACTTGACCTCGAGACACGTTTCACCCCAGAACAAACTGGCGTACGAATGAAACAGCGATTGGAATCTCTATGGAAAGCACAAAGTGTTAAATAAAATCAAGAACAGAATCCGTGAGAAAATTGGTCGAGCCATTGATTGGCGCGTTCGCGATGTTTTAGAAGCTGACAGGCAAGCAACTCTTAATTTGGGAAAGACTTTTATTGAGGGTGCTGCTCAATTGACTGATCAGCAAAGATTGCTTGAACTTCAGGTTGCCAACCTTGAGAAGCGAATTGCTGAACTAGAGAATCGAAAATAATGGGTTCAGTGCTTGCTCCGGTGAAGCGTGTGGCTGCGTCCCACGAATTGTTGTGGAATCTCACATTGCGCGAATTGCGCACCAAGTACCGCAAGAGCGTGCTGGGGTGGACATGGTCCATGTTGAACCCGCTGGCAACTG
>Ga0209550_10000921_pt1 | contig 28424 bp, 23 predicted proteins | sample LauGreSuBDMM15SN_2_FD_187567 | JGI IMG/M metagenome (GOLD analysis project Ga0209550, IMG submission 187567) | Freshwater lake microbial communities from Lake Michigan, USA - Su13.BD.MM15.SN (SPAdes) (version 5) | ecosystem: Environmental > Aquatic > Freshwater > Lake | place: Lake Michigan... | reverse complement strand
GGTTTAAATGTGGTGGCGAGTGATAGCGTTACTGGCAATCTCACTTTACGTTTAAAAGAAGTGCCTTGGGATCAAGCACTCGACATCATCATGCAGGCGCGTGGTTTGGATATGCGCAAAAGTGGCAATGTACTGTGGATAGCGCCTAAAGATGAATTACTGACCAAGGAGCGCTTAGAGTTAGAGCAGCGTGCACAGATCTCTGAACTCGAGCCTCTAGTAACAGAAACTTTTCAAATGAATTATCAAAAGGCAGATAACTTTCGCCAAGTGTTCGGACTAGATGGACAAATAGGTCGAGGTAATATTTTGTCGCATCGTGGTAGTGCATCAGTAGAGCCAAGAACTAATAAATTATTTGTGACCGATACAGCTGCGCGTTTAGATGAAGTGCGCAAACTCATACAACTAACAGATGTGCCTACTAGGCAAGTGATGATAGAAGCAAGAATTGTTGAAGCTGATAATTCGTTTAGTAAAAATCTAGGAGCCAAGCTAGGTTTTTTAGATCTTAGAGGATCATCTGGTGGATCACCGGGAGTCAAACTACCGCTAGGTACTAGCGCTGCAGTGACAGGTAATTATTTGGGATTGGGAGAGCAGACACTACAAGCGGCAACGACTGCAGGAAGTTTTGTGCCGAATACACAATTTGTTAATTTACCTGCGGGTTCAATAGGAGGTTCTGCGCCGGGTAGTGTTGCAGTGAGTATTTTTTCCGTGGGTGCTTTACGATTTTTGAATATGGAATTATCAGCACTTGAAGCGGATGGTAAGGGTAAGATAATTTCTAGTCCACGAGTCGTCACAGCAGATCAACAGCCTGCTTTGATTGAGCAGGGTGAGGAAATTCCCTATCAACAGGCAACCAGTAGTGGTGCGACTTCTATACAGTTTAAAAAAGCAAATTTAAAGTTAGAAGTGACACCGCAAATTACGCCTAATGGCAATATTATTTTAATGGTCGATGTGGCGAAAGATTCGCGCGGCGCACCTGCGGGCGGTAACTTTGCTATAAATACCAAGCACGTAAAAACCAACGTACAAGTTGAAAATGGCGGCACAGTTGTATTAGGTGGGATTTTTGTGCAGACACAAAAAGAATTGATCACTAAAGTCCCATTTTTTGGGGATTTGCCAGTGTTGGGAAATTTATTTCGCAATGTCAGCGCGATCAATGACAAAACAGAATTATTAATCTTCATAACACCTAGAGTGTTAGCTGATCCTATAGCAAGTCGACAATAGGCCTAGCTAATGCAAATCCATGCGGTGCATGCTGCAATCGGGTTTAAAGAAACACCGCTACATCGCATGCGTAGATAAGCTGCCTTCACACGAGGCGCAAACCGAGGGGATGCCCTTCAATCGGATGAGATACACTCTCATTTATCTAAAGCAAATAAAGCTATTTCCCAAGCTTTCTGGGTAGCTGAGACAATCTTGAATCCGAATACGAATATTTTTTTAGTCGGCCTGATGGGTTCTGGTAAAACCACGATAGGACGCGCATTAGCGAAAAAGCTAGGTAAGCGCTTTATCGATGCCGATCATGAAATTGAAGCCCGAACCGGCGCTTCTATACCTCTCATCTTTGAAATCGAAGGTGAAGCGAGTTTTCGTCAGCGTGAAGCAGATGTGATTCGCGATCTGACTGCACAAGAAGGCATTGTGCTCGCAACTGGCGGCGGCGCCATCTTAGATGAAAACAGTCGGCATTTACTAAAAACGCGCGGCATCGTGATTTATCTGAATGCATCGATTAATCATATTTTGCAGCGAACCAGTCACGACAAAAATCGGCCTTTATTACAAACCCCAGATCCTAAAGCGCGCATAGAAGAACTAGCACGACTACGTGGTCCTTTGTATCAAGAGGTGGCGCATATCACCTTAGAGACAGGGCGGCCTAACGTACAATCTGTAGTGCAAACTATTTTAGCTAGACTAGAGCCACTGACTACCCCAGTTACACCTGCCTCTGATTCTGCGCCTACTCCATCCCTATGACACAGCAACCTTCTATTTTTGCGCATCTCACCGTTGCACTCGGCGAACGTAGTTATCCGATTGTGATTGGCCATGGTGTTCTTGATGCTGCGATACTTAATACACATATCACCGGTAAGAAAATAGCCATCGTTACCAATGATGTTGTAGCACCACTTTATTTAGATAAAGTCATAGCGATACTGAGAGACTTAGGTAAAACTTGTTTTCCAGTGATATTGCCGGACGGTGAAGAAGAAAAAAATGTCGACAATCTCATGCATATCTTTGATGTGCTCTTAAAAAATAAGTGCGATCGTAAAACGACATTGATTGCACTAGGAGGTGGTGTGATTGGTGATATGACAGGTTTCGCTGCAGCCACCTACATGCGCGGTGTGCCATTCATACAAATACCAACAACGCTACTAGCGCAAGTTGATTCATCGGTAGGTGGAAAAACAGCGATTAATCATCCCTTGGGTAAGAACATGATAGGTGCGTTTTATCAGCCCCAAGCGGTGATTGCTGATACTGCTACCTTAGCTAGTTTGCCTGATAGAGAACTATCAGCTGGTTTGGCGGAAGTGATTAAACACGGCGCTATTATTGATAACGATTTTTTCACTTGGTTAGAAACCAATATGGAAAAACTGATGGCGCGCGATGAACAAGCATTAGCCCATGCCATTCAACGTTCTTGTGAAATAAAAGCCGACATTGTTCGTCAAGACGAACGTGAAGGTGGCATACGTGCCATTTTAAATTTTGGTCATACCTTTGGTCATGCGATAGAAGCGGGTCTAGGTTATGGTGTGTGGTTACATGGTGAAGCAGTTGGTTGTGGCATGGTGATGGCAGCAGATTTATCTGTACGACTCGGTACGCTTGATGTACGTGATCAAAAAAGAATTGTGGCATTAATTAAAGCAGCTGGATTACCAGTGCAAGCACCTGATTTAGGTCTCACACGTTGGATGGATTTAATGGAAGTCGATAAGAAAAACGAAGGTGGAGAGATTAAATTCATACTCTTAAAACCTATGGGATCGGCTTACATTACGAGCGTGCCATCAGAACTGCTACAAGAAACACTCAAGGCATGTGGTTAAATAATGCAAACAAAATATGAACATCATTTAGCGCCGTATGCATCACGTTCCTCAGATTCTCTAGGACGCCTGCATGCCGAATCAGCGCCTGCAACGCGTAGTGAGTTTCAACGTGATCGCGACCGCATTATTCATTCCACTGCGTTTCGTAGGTTGGAATATAAAACTCAGGTTTTTGTAAATCATGAGGGCGATTTATTTCGTACACGTCTCACGCACAGTATTGAAGTCGCACAAATTGCACGTTCACTTTCACGTAATTTGCAGTTAAATGAAGATTTAGTTGAAGCCATTTCATTAGCCCATGATTTAGGGCACACACCATTTGGGCATGCTGGTCAGGATGCACTGAACGCTTGCATGAAAGACTATGGCGGCTTTGAACATAATTTACAGAGTCTGCGTGTGGTTGATGCGTTAGAACAGCGCTATGGTGCTTTTGATGGTTTAAATTTAATGTTTGAAACACGTGAAGGCGTGCTTAAGCATTGCTCTTTAACGCATGCTAAAGAATTAGGTGCAATCGGACAGCGTTTTATCGATCGTAAACAACCTAGCTTAGAAGCGCAGATAGCAAACTTGGCTGATGAAATCGCTTATAACAATCATGATATTGATGATGGCTTACGTTCAGGTTTATTAACGACAGAACAACTTGAGCAAGTCGGACTTTTTCTGCGTTATCAATCAGAAGTGCATAAGCAATTTCCAGGCATTAGTGGTCGGCGCGCCATTAATGAAATTGTTAGACGCATGATTAATGCTTTAGTTGTTGATCTGATTGAAAACTCAAGAAAAAATATACAAGAAGCTGGAGTCGCCTCAATTGCGGATGTACGCAATGCGCAGCCCTTGATCGCATTTTCTAGCGCAATGAAACAAGAAGCGCAGGAATTAAAACGCTTCTTGCGAACCAATCTGTATCAGCATTATCAAGTCAATCGTATGACAAGTAAGGCACGTCGCATAGTGACAGATTTGTTTGGCATCTTTATGAGTGAACCGCAATTGCTGCCGAATGACTATCAACTGCAAAATGAAGATATGCTGCATCAAGCACGCAAGGTGGCTGATTACATTGCAGGCATGACAGATCGTTACGCAATGCGTGAATACCGACGCTTGTTTGCTGTTGATGAGATCTAAGTCTTTGTGAATTACGCAGCATAAAAATTCTTGAGTGGATGCGCATACTCCGGCCAAGCCGGCTCAAAAAAATGCTGCACCATGTCTGAACTAACTTCAGCGACACTGCTAGGATTCCATTTTGGTTGATGGTCTTTATCAATCACTAAAGCGCGAACACCTTCAATCACTTCTCCATGCTCGAAACAACGTCGTACTAGATTGCGCTCCATACGCAGACAATCTTCAATGCTCATCGCTTGACTACGACGAATTTGCTCTAGTGTCACACTCATCATGAGAGGTGAGCGTTTTTGCATTACAGCTAAGGTTTTTTGTGCAAACTCGGAGCTATCACTCTTTAAAGAACCAAGAATAGCTTCTACAGAGTTGTGAGAAAAATGCTGATCGATGGCAGTGTGCTCTTGCACTAAACGACTGCTAGCTGGATCGCCTGCAGTTTCATTATTGTAGCTAGCTGTGAATTCTTTGATGTGGTGTCGAATATCTTTATTCGCTGGACACTGCACACAGTGTTCAAGCAATGCAGCGAGAGCAGAGTACGGAATGAATACATCTGCTAAATCAGCATAGATGGCATCAGCAGCAGTAATAGTTTCACCGGTTACACCCAAATACGTGCCACACACACCAGTTGCACGTGAAAGAAAATAGCCGCCTCCTACATCAGGAAATAAACCGATAGCGACTTCAGGCATAGCCATCTTGGTTCGCTCTGTCACTATGCGTAAACGACATGCTGGACCAGCTTGTGCGATACCCATGCCGCCACCCATGACTATGCCATCCATGAATGCGATATAAGGTTTGGGATAGTGATGCACTAAATGATTGAGTGCATATTCTTCAGTGAAAAAATCTTCTATTAAGGCTCCACCTTGCATGGCATTGGCACTACCTTTTTGATAAAAAAACCGTATATCACCACCTGCGCAAAATGCTTTTTCACTATTACTACGCATTACCACAGCAGTAATGTTGGCATCATCTCGCCACCTTAATAATGCGCGTGTGATGTCACGCACCATGGCGAGTGATAGTGAATTCAGTGCTTGTGCGCGATCAAGCGTGATGATGCCAAGCTGATTCTTAACTTCCGTAATAACGTGTTGTTCCATGATGTCACTTGCTGAAAAAAATAGTAGTGTATAGGTTTTTTGTAGGCATGAAAAAGGGCGCTCACGCGCCCTAGTTAATTTAGTAAGTAATTATCTATGCTGCTTCAGTATCCTGATGAGCATAATTTTTAATGCCATCATGCTGATGATTTTGAATCTTATCTTTGTGCTTTAAAACTTGTCGATCTAGCTTATCAATCAAGGTATCAATCGCTGCATATAAATCTTGCGCTTCGCTTTCTACATGCAGATCTTTTCCGGGTAAATGCAAATTAATTTCCGCTCGCTGACGTTTTTCTTTTTCGGTTAGGGAGTCTACGGAAAGTTTGACAGAGATATCGATCACATGATCGAAGTGACGGGTGACGCGCTCTAATTTAGATTGCACGTATTCTCGAATGGCTGGAGTCAGTTCGAGGTGATGTCCACTGATAGTCAGATTCATATACAGCACTCCTATGCGTTGCATCACTGGAGGTTCCGGCATGGTCACTGGCGTAAACCAGACAGAACACAGCAACGGTTAAAAACTGAAAAATCTTATAAGGATTTACGTAAATTCACAGGTGGGATTTTCAAAGCTTCACGATATTTTGCAACCGTGCGCCTTGCAACTACCATCCCCTGTTCAGCTAGCATATCCGTTATTTTGCTATCGGAAAAAGGATTTTTTTTGTCTTCGGCTCCTATCAATTGTTTAATCAATGCGCGTATGGCTGTTGATGACGCTTCACCACCCGCCTCAGTTGCAACATGGCTGCCAAAGAAATATTTAAGCTCATACATACCATGTGGCGTTAGCATGTATTTCTGCGTAGTGACACGAGAAATAGTACTTTCATGCAAACCTAGTGTATCAGCAATTTCCCGTAGCACAAGAGGTCTCATAGCGACTTCGCCATGCGAAAAAAAATTACGTTGTCGCTCTACTATCGCTTCTGCTACTCTAAGTATCGTATCGAAGCGTTGGCGCATGTTTTTAATCAGCCATTTCGCTTCTTGCAATTGCGTAGTCAGTGAGCCCTCACCTTTACTTTGCTTGAGGATATTGGCATACATGGCATTGACTCGCAGCTTGGGCATGACATCCCGATTCAAGCTCACTTGAAAGCCATTTTTTGATTTTTTGACAATCACATCAGGAACCACATAGTCCGAAGCATCGCCAGCAAAGGGTGCGCCTGGGTGTGGATTGCAGCGTCGAATAACTGCCTGTGCTTCGCGTAAGTCTTCATCATCGCAATCGAGTAGCTTCTTCAACTTATTGAACTCACGCTGGGCAAAAAGTTCAAGATGATTTTCTACTAAGGTCAATGCCATACGGCGCGTAACCATAGGAATTTTTTCAAAGCGACGAATTTGTAGTGACAAACACTCAGGCGCATTACGTGCGCCCACACCGGCGGGATCAAAGCTTTGTAATAGCTTTAAAGCGACCAACATTTCATCCATATCGATTTCTAGCTCTTCAGGCAATCGTTCTAGGATGGTATCTAAGCCTTCTTCCAAATAGCCATTATCATCTAAGGCATCAATCAGTAATTCAACTAAAGCGCGATCACGACGATTATCTACAGTGACAGCAACTTGTTCTAGCAGGTGTTCACGCAAGGTACGTTCATGTGCTTCGAGTTGAGGGCGTGAACTTTCATCATCGGGTGCTTTGGAATTACGTGAAACATCATCAAAACTCCACTCAGCTTCACCACTAGCTCCTTCTTCACTACCAGCAGGTAGATCAAAGCCACCTTCATCACCTTCAGCAGAAGCGCTACTGGCTTCTGTATTACTTGTGGGTTCAGGTGAGCTAGTCAAACTTTGCTGACTAATTGCGCCATCAGCTAATAAGCGTACCGAATTATCCAGTGGATCATCTAAGCGTTCTAGTAAAGGATTGTCGGTGAGGATTTGCTCTAGCTCCTGATGCAACTCAAGCGTAGACAACTGCAGCAGTCGAATTGACTGTTGTAGTTGCGGTGTAAGCGCAAGATGTTGTGATACTCGAAGCTGTAGCGTTTGTTTCATGGGCTTCTATATTACATACGGAAATTTTCGCCGAGATACACACGACGTACCGACTCGTTAGCAATAATCTCTTGCGGGCTACCTGAGGCTAATACACTACCTTGGTTAATAATATAAGCATGGTCACAAATACCTAAGGTTTCACGCACATTGTGATCTGTAATTAATACACCAATACCACGTGCTTTTAAAAAACTCACAATACGCTGAATTTCAATCACAGCGATAGGATCAACACCAGCAAAAGGTTCATCTAATAAAATAAAACGTGGATTCGTTGCTAAAGCACGCGCAATTTCAACCCGACGTCTTTCGCCACCTGATAAAGATTGCGATGGATTATTGCGTAACTTCGTTATCTGTAATTCCTCTAACAAGGCATCTAAACGTTGTTCAACTTGTGCGCTTTTCAGCGGCTTGCCTTGTTCTTTTTGTAGCTCTAAGACTGCGCGGATGTTATCGGCGACTGAAAGTTTTCTAAATACCGAAGCTTCCTGCGGCAGATAAGATAAGCCACGTTCTGCACGTCTATGAATGGGAAGGGTAGAAATATTTTCATCATCTAAAATAATTTCACCAGCTTCGGAAGGCACTAAGCCAACAATCATGTAAAACGAAGTGGTCTTACCTGCGCCATTCGGACCCAACAAACCGACGACTTCACCACTGCTGACTTCTAAACCCACATCGCGCACCACTTGGCGACTGCCATAGGTTTTTTGCAGTCCACTGACTCGTAATTTACTAGTGGGTTTATTTGCCATCACGTGATTTATCATCATTGCGAGGTTGAATCACTGCTTTGACACGGCCGCCATTTGCTTTTGACTCACCACTAGTGGAGTTAGTTACAGTATAAAATTCAGCACGACTATCGTAAGAGATGTAATCGCCTTCAACTTCATCTGTTGGACGTCCACTATCTAGCATTTTTACTTTGGCTTGTTTAAATAATTTAGCGATTTCAGTTTTGCTGTCATATTCAATACGATCGGCTGCGTAACCTTCTATCCATAAATCTTTTCCGCCATCGCGTTTTTGCCGAAATCTTGCTGTGCTGCCAGCGGATGCATAGAGTGTGGCGTGTTGATTGCCTGCTGCATCTTGTTTGACAACGAGTTTTTCGCCGTACATTACTAATGTGCCACGTGTTAAAACGACATTACCATTAAAAATATTGATTTGTTTTTTTTCGTCATACGACATTTGAGTCGCTTCAACATTAGTTGGCTTATCAAAGTCAGCTTTTTCAGCATGCACAATAGAATTAGCCGTGCTAAACAATAAGGCTAATAATAAGAATTGAAATGATTTGCTTGGGTAGTGGATTGTCATTTTTATCTATCGACTCGCTATGCTGATTCGTTAATGTTTAACGTTTTGCTGTTGACGTAAAAGATCCCTGTACTTCGCTTTGAAAACTTAGGGTTTGATGCACGTTGTCCGCTATCATGCCGATGCCACTGAGTGTGGAATGTCCTAAAGTCAGTGTCGCTTTTTGTGTTGTAGTGACCAGATCACGATTTGGTAGAGCGAGTAAATACTGTGACTCTACAAACAGCGTGTCATTACCGCGTGCTTCTGGTTTTTCCATTTTGACGTTGTCATAAAAATGCAGTTGACTACGATCGCCATTCACAATTAATCGATCAGAGCGTAAAGTCATAGGTTGACGCTGTCCGGAATAACTCACTACTACAGGCTGTAAGACGGTACTGGAATCATCTTGTGGATGATGAATAAGTTTAGCGCCACGCATTCTGATTTTTGGATTGCCATCAGCGCCAATTTTTACGTAATCAAAATTTTCAACGAAATAATCAGGTTGTGTACGTTGGGTTTGATCTTTTGCATCATTACCTGAGCGACGTGTCATCTCAAGTGCCCAAAAACTGATTGCTGCAATAATAGTAATCGCAGCCAAAAATAATAAAGCAGGATAGCGACGTCTACGCTCACTCATTTTAGATACGGCGCTAATGCCGCCTCATAATTATTTTGTGCACGCAAAATAAAATCACACACTTCTCGTACAGCGCCATGACCACCACGTACTTGCGCAACATAATGCGCACGAGTTTGTACTTCAGGATGTCCATTCGGCACACTAGCAGCAAAGCCTACGCGCGTCATAACCGGTAAATCAATCACATCATCACCCATGAAGCCACATACTTCTGCAGTCAGATGTAATGATTCAATGATTTGTTCAAACGCTAAGCGTTTGTCATGCACACCTTGCTTGAGGTGTTGTATGCCTAGATCAGCTGCACGTCGTGCCACGATTAGAGAATTGCGAGCAGTGATAATCCCAACTTGAACGCCATACTCTTGCAGTAGTTTTATGCCATGCCCATCTAAGACATTAAAAGTTTTAATCAGCTCACCCTCTGCGCCATAACGTAAACCGCCATCGGTCAATACACCATCTACATCAAAAATCATTAATTTAATTTTTGAAGCACGTTCAATAGCAGCGTTGAGGACATTGTTAGACATTAAATCACCTTGGCGCGTGTTAGATCATGAATATGTAATGCACCCACTAAGGTCCCATCTTTTTCTACGACCAACACTTGGTTAATACGGTGTTTTTCCATAAGTTCTACTGCATCAACAGCGAGTTGCTCAGGACCGAGTACACGCGGATTGGTATGCATCACTTCTTTTATTTGTGCGCGCGAAAAATCTTTACCTTCTTCTATCAGTCTACGTAAGTCGCCGTCTGTGAATATGCCAACAACATGATTCGATGCATCCACAATGGCAGTCATCGCAAGTCCTTTGCGTGTGACTTCGAGTAGTGCGGCAGGTAACAACACATCAGGATGTACTGCAGGGATATCTTCGCCGGTGCGCATAATGTCACGCACATGAGTTAAGAGGCGGCGGCCTAAAGCGCCACCAGGATGGGAGCGTGCAAAATCTTCTTCTCTAAAACCGCGCAGATCAAGTAAGGCTACCGCTAGTGCATCGCCCAGTGCTAAGGTGGCGGTGGTGCTGGCAGTAGGTGCGAGATTAAGTGGACAGGCTTCTTTAGCAACGGCGATATTTAAATGCACATGTGCCAGGCTGGCTAGCGAAGAATTTGGCTTACCTGTCATGGAGATGAGCGCTGCGCCCAAGCGTTTAATGACGGGAACGATGGCGAGCAATTCTTCCGATTCTCCAGAGTTAGAGATCGCAATTAAGACATCGGATTCGGTCACCATGCCAAGATCACCATGCGCAGCTTCGGCAGGATGAACAAACATGGCGGGCGTTCCGGTGGAAGCTAAGGTGGCGGCGATTTTTCGTGCAATATGGCCAGATTTCCCCATACCGGAGACCACCACGCGGCCTTTGCATTGCAAAAGAATCTGCAGGGCAAGGGCAAATTCACTGTCGGCAGAAGTGCCTAATCTGTCCTTTAAAGCCAGAATGGCATCGGACTCGATTTGCAGGGTTTCGCTGGCCAACGCTAGCGCGCGACTTGCGCTATTGTTGTCTAAGCGCTGCAGTAACTTTTTGTCATGGGTTACACTCATGCGCGCAGTATAGCCCAAACTTTTAAGCAAAAAACCTGCCAGTCATAATAAAAGATCCTTAATAGAAATTTAGCCCCTAGTAGTTCGCTTCTACAATGGGAAATCTTAAAACGCGAAATATGATGTTTTCAGCTCTAGAACTAACGCTAATTTTATTGGTCGCCGCTGTATTGGGGGTGGTGGCCTTTCGCATGCTGCATTTGCCACCTATGCTGGGCTACCTGACGGTCGGAATTTTGATCGGGCCGCATGCGTTAGGTTTGGCTAGTAATAGCTCCACTACGCATTTGCTAGCGGAATTCGGCGTGGTTTTTCTGATGTTCTCCATAGGCTTGGAGTTTTCGCTGCCCAAGCTTTTGTCTATGCGCAAAGCGGTGTTTGGCCTAGGTATGGCGCAAGTGGTATTGACCACGGGTGTTGCTATGCTCTGTGGTTGGCTGATGGCGGGTTTATTACCTCAGACCTTTGATATAGGTTGGGGCGCATCTTTTGCACTGGGTGGTGCGTTATCTATGTCATCCACTGCCATCGTATTAAAAATGCTGACTGAGCGACTCGAGTTAGAGACAGACCATGGTCGTCGCATCACAGGTATTTTGTTATTTCAAGATTTAGCCGTCGTACCTTTACTGATTCTGGCGCCCGCCATTGCCCATCCTGGTGGCGATCTACTACAAACATTAGGCATCGCTGCGCTTAAGGCAGCGCTAGTTTTGTTTTTGCTGCTTTACCTAGGTCATCATTTATTACGCCGTTGGTTTCGCATCGTAGTGCAACGCCGTTCGCAAGAACTGTTCATGCTTAATCTCTTGCTTATCACCTTGGGTGCAGCATGGATTACTGAGATGGCCGGACTATCACTGGCATTGGGTGCATTTATTGCAGGCATGCTGATTTCGGAAACGGAATATCGTCTGCAGGTTGAGGAAGATATCAAACCCTTTCGCGATGTATTGCTAGGTTTATTTTTCATCACTATTGGTATGTTATTGAATATACGCTTAGTGATAGAGAGTTGGCCTATCGTTTTGTTATTGCTCGTGGTGCCTGTTTTATTAAAGTTTGGTTTGATTGCAGTCCTAGCGCGCATGTTTGGCGCGAGTGCAGGGGTAGCCATTCGTACGGCCTTAGGTTTGGCACAAGCAGGTGAGTTTGGTTTTGTATTGTTGAATCAAGCAGGTGGTTTAGATTTAGTTGATCCTGAATTGGTGCAACTCATACTCGCTGCGATGGTCTTGTCTATGTTGGCTGCACCTTTAATGATTGCCAACGCAAATAAAATCGTTCTTAAGCTTTCTAAGAATGAATGGATGTTGCAATCACTTGCGTTAACAGAAATTGCAACGCGCACTATGAGTGAAGAAAAACATATCATCATTGCTGGCTTTGGTCGTAGTGGACAAAGTCTGGCGCGCTTACTCGAAGAAGAAAATATTCCTTATCACGCATTAGATTTAGATCCTGCGCGCGTAGCTGAAGCACAGAGTGCAGGCGCACGCGTTTCTTATGGCGATGCAACCCGACGCGAAAGTTTAATTGCAGCAGGTATACACCGAGCAGCTGCGATCGTGATTACTGTGGCAGATACCCATACATCGATCAAGATTTTGCATTATGCAAATGAGTTAGAGCCTGCAGTACCTGCAATCGTGCGTAGTGCGCATGAAGATGACATTGATAAATTACGTGCAGGTGGTGCGGATGAAGTGGTGCCTGAAACCATGGAAGGTAGTTTGATGTTGGCATCGCATGCTTTGTTAGTCATGGGTGTGCCTTTGCCGCGTGTAGTACAACGAGTGCAAGCAGTGCGTAGTGAGCGTTATGCTTCCTTACGTGGTTATTTCCATGGTTTGGGTGATATAGCAGACGATGCTGAACATTTACAAGTTCGCTTACATTCTGTTTTACTCAACGATAAAGCAGCTTCTATCGGAGAGAAATGTGGAGAATTGAAGCTCAATGAATTTGGTGCCGAAATCACTGCAGTGAGGCGTGGCAAAACGCGTATTCCTTTTTCACCAGAGACACAATTAGAATCGGGTGATGTGGTGGTAGTACGAGGTAATGCATCAGCCATTGAATTAGCGGAAGCGTATTTACTCAAGCATTAAACTTAGACTTAAATCACGCACGCAGCACTAATGTTTTAATTTTCTAGATAGATCAATACGAATAAAAATATGGATGTAACAGAACGCATACTTGGCATTATATTGCCGGTGTTTTTTATTATTACCGCAGGCTATATTTATGCACGTTTGCGTGGTGAGGTTGTTAAAACCCATCTTTTTTCAGTCAATCGTCTCTGTGTAGAACTGCTCTCACCGCTACTATTATTTTCTGCGCTCGCTGCTAAAGACTTTGATCTAGTAGAGAACTTACCCTTGATGTTAGCAGGCGGTTTGATTGCAATAGGTTCCGCTTGTATCGCATGGCCTGTTGCGCGTTTGTTGGGTTATGACGCGCGGACTTTTGTGCCGCCTATGATGTATAACAACTGCGGCAATATGGGCTTGCCACTTGCTGTACTTGCATTTGGTTCAGTAGGCTTGTCACAAGCCGTTGCTTTGTTTGTAGCCTGCAGTTTGGTTTATTTCACATTGGGCATACGTTTACTTGAAAGCGGACGAGCTGAGGGCAGGCAATCGCATTGGGATATGTTTGCAACACCTATGATGTTTGCCATGTTAAGTGGCATTGTCTTTGCAGCATGTCGTTGGACCTTGCCCGCTATCTTATTGCAAGCTTTAAGAATGATAGGTGAGGCAAGTATTCCTCTGATGTTGATAGCACTTGGTGTGCGTATGACGGATATGAATTTACGGTCTTGGCGTATAGGTTTGGTGGGTGCGCTGGTATGTCCACTTGCAGGATTAGCGATTGCTATGATGATCGATCCAATCATCTCGCTCACATCAGTGCAACGTGGACAGATGTATTTATTTGCTGCATTGCCACCAGCTGTATTTTCTTTTATGGTGGCAGAGAGTTATAAGCAAGAACCTGAAAAAGTAGCAGCGATTGTTATGCTGGGTAATTTAGCATCGCTATTGTTTGTGCCTTTAGGTTTATGGATGGGGCTTTGAACAAGCCCCATCTACCCAATTTTATTTATTGCGCTTGCTAGGCTTTCTTTTCTTTCTTCGCATTAGCTAGGATGGTGGATAAATATTTTCCAGTAAAACTAGCTGAATTTTTAGCGACTTGTTCAGGCGTGCCACTAGCGATAATTTGACCACCACCTGCGCCGCCTTCTGGTCCCAAATCTACTACCCAATCTGCAGTTTTAATCACATCGAGATTGTGTTCAATGATGACGAGAGTATTGCCTTGATCACGTAAGCGATGTATCACTTTCAATAGCAAAGCAATGTCATGGAAATGCAAACCTGTTGTAGGCTCATCAAGAATATAAAGCGTACGCCCTGTATCGCGTTTAGAAAGTTCGAGTGAGAGCTTCACGCGTTGTGCTTCGCCGCCCGATAAAGTGGTGGCACTTTGACCTAAGCGTATGTAACCAAGTCCTACATCTAGCAGTGTTTGTAATTTGCGTGCAATCAGTGGAACTGCTTTAAAGAATTCAAACGCATCCTCTACTGTCATGCCTAATACTTCAGTAATGTTTTTACCTTTGTATTGAATTTCTAGTGTTTCACGGTTGTAGCGTTTGCCATGACACACATCACAAGGAACATAAACATCGGGTAGAAAATGCATTTCTACTTTAATGACGCCATCACCCTGACAAGCTTCACAACGTCCACCTTTCACGTTAAAAGAAAAACGGCCAACTGAATAGCCGCGTTCTTTCGCTTGTGGCACGGTAGCAAACAAATCACGAATCGGGGTGAATAAACCTGTGTAAGTAGCCGGATTAGAGCGAGGTGTTCTTCCAATTGGTGCTTGATCGACTGAAATCACTTTATCGAAATGCTCAAGGCCGGTGACGTTATCGTAGTCAGCGGGTTCAGTTTGTGATCCATATAAATGCCGTGCGAGCACATGATAAAGCGTGTCATTCACGAGTGTAGATTTTCCCGAACCAGAAACACCAGTAATGCAAGTCAGTAAACCAACTGGTAAATTGAACGTGACATTTTTTAAATTATTGCCACGTGCGCCAGACATCACTAATTGTTTTTCAGTGTTATTCGTGTGACGTTTTTCAGGGATGGCAATCGAGAGTGCGCCACTTAAATATTGTGCAGTGAGTGACTTGCGACTTTTCATAATGTCAGCCAAGGTACCTTGCGCGATCACTTCGCCACCATGTACACCTGCACCTAAACCCATATCAATCACATGATCTGCGCAGCGTATCGCATCTTCATCATGCTCTACGACTAATACGGTATTGCCTATGTCGCGTAAATGTTTAAGTGTTGCAATCAACCTGTCATTGTCACGTTGATGCAATCCTATCGAAGGCTCATCGAGTACATACATCACACCAGTTAAGCCGGATCCAATTTGCGAAGCTAATCGTATGCGTTGCGCTTCGCCGCCTGAGAGTGTGTCAGCACTGCGATCCAAGGATAAATAATCCAGTCCTACATTATTTAAAAAAGTTAAGCGCGCGACGATTTCTTTAATGATGCGATCTGCAATCGCTTTTTTTGCACCTTTAAGTTTTAAGGTTTCAAAAAAATGTAAGGCTTCACGTAATGGTTTAGCTGCTACTTGATAAATCGCGCGCTCTTGTGATCCAGTGCCTACTTTGACAAAGCGTGCTTCGACTCGCAGTCGCGCACCGTGACAAGAAGGGCATTCTTTTTCATTGATGAATTTTGCTAATTCTTCTTTAACGGCCATGGAATCAGTTTCGCGATAGCGACGCTGTAAATTTGGTACTACACCTTCAAAGGTGTGTTCACGAATGGCAGTACGACCACGTTCATTGATGTAAGCAAAAGGAATTTTTTCTTTGCCAGATCCATACAACACCGCTTGTTGTGATTTTTCAGATAATTTTTCAAACGGAACTTCAACGTCAAACGCATAATACTTAGCGAGTGAAGACAGCATTTGAAAATAAAATTGATTACGTCTATCCCAGCCTTTTACTGCGCCAGATGCTAATGAAAGATTAGGGAAGGCAACGATACGCTTAGGATCAAAGAATTCAATATGACCTAGCCCGTCACATTCAGGGCAAGCACCCATGGGGTTATTAAAAGAAAATAAGCGTGGTTCAAGTTCTTGTAGTGAATAGCCACAAGCTGGGCAGGCAAATTTATTCGAGAAAATTTGTTCATGCCCGCTATCCATATCTAATGCAATAGCACGACCTTCTGCGAGTCGTAATGAAGTCTCAAAACTTTCAGCTAGTCGCTGTTTAATATCAGCCTTTACTTTGACTCTATCGATCACAACATCAATCGTATGCTTTTCAGTTTTTTTGAGTTTAGGTAGTGATTCAGCTTCAAAGATTTTTGATTTGCCAGTGCCACTTTGAATACGAAAACGCACAAAGCCTTGTGCTTGCATAGCTTCAAATAAATCACTGTGCTCACCTTTGCGATTAGCGACAACGGGCGCCAAGATCATCAGCTTAGTATCTTCGGGCATCTCCATTACAGCATCAACCATTTGCGATACTGATTGCGCAGCGAGTGGGCTTTCAGGATGATCAGGACAGTAAGGTGTGCCTACACGCGCGAATAGCAAACGCAAATAATCATGAATTTCTGTGACAGTGCCCACTGTTGAACGTGGGTTATGTGAGGTAGCTTTCTGTTCAATAGAAATAGCAGGCGATAAACCTTCAATCATATCGACATCTGGTTTTTCCATGAGCTGCAAAAATTGACGTGCATAGGCAGAGAGCGACTCCACATAGCGTCGTTGTCCTTCTGCATACAAGGTATCAAAAGCGAGTGAAGATTTGCCTGAGCCTGAGAGGCCTGTAATCACAATCAATTTATTGCGCGGTAAGTCCAGACTGATGTTTTTCAGGTTATGGGTGCGTGCGCCGCGAATACGAATTTCTTCCATGCTAATGCTTGCCTCGGTTGTGCCTGACTGTTAATGGAGCTTGTCATGATTTATAAAGGATTAAACTTTCTCCTTCATGATAAATACTGCCAATTCAATCATGCCGAATTGGTAAAACCCCTGCGTCTTTTAGTGGGGCAACCTGCTACTATAGCGGGTTTTCAAAGATCGCTTTAATCTCTTAGATTAAGTTGTCATTCGTGTTTATTGTCGGCGCTGTCGTCGTAGGTAGCTGGCTTATAATTGCGACTTGCATGAAAAAATTTCTAAGTCGCAGTCAATCACAGCAAGCTGTTCCGGTTTAACAGGAGAAAAGTATGGCATCGGTTAATAAAGTTATCGTCGTTGGAAATCTCGGGCGTGATCCCGAAACGCGCTACATGCCTAGCGGCGACGCCATGACGAACATCGCCGTCGCAACGACGGATAAATGGAAAGACAAAGCAACCGGTGAACAAAAAGAAGCGACGGAATGGCATCGCATTGCTTTCTTTGGCAAGCTGGCTGAAATCGCTGGGCAGTATTTGAAAAAAGGTTCGCAGGTGTATGTAGAAGGTAAGCTGCGCACGCGCAAGTGGACTGATAAAGACGGTATAGAAAAATATTCAACCGAAATCATTGCAGATAGTTTGCAAATGTTGGGTAGTCGTCAGGGTGGTGGTAGTGCGCCTATGGATGAGATGGGATCTTCTGCGCCAAAGTCTGGTGCGCCACGTGCTCCTGCTAAGCAAGTCCCCAATATGTCCGAGATGGATGACGATATTCCATTCTAATTTTTGTTGAAATCATCATCCTGCCTTGCAGCGTGAGGTAGGATGAATCGCTGCAGTTAACCTAGCATCCATCAAGTGCGATGCTGCTCTCGGTGCGATACATATGGCACGCCTTCCCAGACTGGTCGTTCCTGGCCAACTTCATCACATCCTTGCTAAAGGCCATAATCAGCAACCCGTGTTTAGGGAAGATGTTGACTATCAAGCATTTCTTCGTTGTTTGAAAGACGCAGCGCATCAGTATGAAGTTGCATTGCATGCCTATATCTTGCTGCCAACACGTATACAGCTGCTAGCCACACCTTCTACAGAACTGGGTTTAGGCAGAATGATGCAAGCCCTAGGTCGACACTATGTTCCTTACTTCAATGCGCGCCACGCTCGTACAGGCAGTTTGTGGGATGGTCGATTTAGAGCGACGGTGTTGGAGCCATCGCAGTATTTTTTACCTTGTTGCATCATGATGGAATATCAATCGATTACAGCAGGGATGAGTGCTGAGTTAGCTAGCTATCCTTGGTCTAGTCATGCGCATCACCTAGGTTTAGAAAAAAATCCTGTGATTACAGACCATCCTGAATACTGGGCTTTGGGAAATACGCCCTTTCAAAGAGAAGCAGCCTATAAAACTTTGTCCGAATTCGTGCCGCAAGCCAGTTTGGTGGAGGAAATTGAAACCGCCACCCAAAAAGCCTGGGCCTTGGGATCGGAAGAATTTAAGCGGCAACTGGCTAAATTGACACCGCGCAGACTGTCGCCAGTGGCGCGGGGCCGGCCATCTAAATCGATAAAGTTGCTTAAAGACATCAAAACTAATGCAGAGTCTTAAGCAAGTCGCTCCAAAACCCATCTATAAGCTATATTTTATTTATTCTGTCCCCAATTAAGTTTGCATCATTTGGATGCAGGATTAAAATAGGTTCAGACCCTATTTATTTTTGATTGATGTACAGCTGTCCTTGCTCTATCCTTCACGGTTCTATTGAAAATGGCTGTGGAGAATTGCGATGCAAGCCCAAGGACTGTACGACCCAAAAAATGAACATGACGCCTGCGGCGTAGGTTTTATTGCGCATATCAAAGGACAGAAAAGTCACTCTATCGTTGAGCAAGGTCTGCTCATTCTGCAAAACTTAGATCACCGCGGTGCTGTAGGTGCCGACAAGTTAATGGGCGATGGCGCCGGCATATTGATACAAATTCCTGATCAGTATTATCGTGATGAGATGGTCAAGCTAGGTGTGCATTTGCCACCACCTGGTGAGTACGGCGTAGGCATGGTGTTCTTGCCCAAAGAAAATGCATCGCGCATAGCTTGCGAACAAGAGATAGAACGTGCAGTCCATGCAGAAGGGCAAGTGGTATTGGGTTGGCGTGATGTGCCAGTCAATCTGGACATGCCTATGTCACCAACTGTGCGTGAGAAAGAACCTGTCATACGCCAAATTTTTATCGGTCGTGGTCAGGACATCATGGTCACCGATGCATTAGAGCGCAAACTCTATGTCATACGTAAAGCATCTGGTCATGCGATTCAAGCTTTGAATTTATTGCATGGCAAAGAATTTTTTGTGCCATCTATGTCAGCACGTACCGTGGTCTACAAAGGTCTGTTATTAGCAGATCAAGTCGGTGTGTATTACCGTGATTTGCAAGATCCAAAATGTGTCTCCGCATTGGCTTTAGTACATCAGCGTTTTTCAACCAACACTTTCCCTGAATGGCCGCTCGCTCATCCTTATCGCCTACTCGCGCATAACGGTGAGATCAATACCGTTAAAGGTAATTTCAATTGGATGCGTGCGCGTGAAGGCGTGATGAAATCCGCTGTGTTAGGTGAAGATTTACAAAAACTTTTCCCACTGATTTATGAAGGTCAGTCAGACACAGCGTGTTTTGATAATGCACTCGAATTATTGGTGATGGCGGGCTATCCAATTGCGCAAGCGATGATGATGATGATTCCAGAGGCTTGGGAAAATCATACACTGATGGATGACAATCGTCGTGCATTCTATGAATATCATGCTGCCATGATGGAGCCATGGGATGGTCCCGCAGCAATGGCATTCACCGATGGTCGTCACATAGGCGGCACCCTAGATAGAAATGGATTGCGTCCAGCGCGTTATATCGTTACCGATGATGACTTAGTAGTGATGGCTTCTGAATCAGGTGTATTGCCTATTCCTGAATCAAAAATTATTCAAAAATGGCGTCTACAACCAGGCAAAATGTTTTTGATTGATTTAGATGCAGGTCGCATCATCGATGATAAAGAATTAAAAGATACCTTCGCAAATGCTAAACCTTATAAGCAGTGGATTGATTCTGTCCGCGTTAAATTGGATGAGCTGAAATCAACAGAAGAGCATCAAGATAGCAAAATTCCTCTGTTAGATAGACAGCAAGCATTTGGTTATACCCAAGAAGATTTGAAATTTCTCATGTCGCCTATGGCAGCTAATGCAGAAGAGGCGACTGGTTCTATGGGTAATGACTCGCCATTGGCAGTCATGTCGAATAAAAATAAAACGCTCTATAACTATTTCAAACAACTATTTGCACAAGTAACGAATCCGCCGATTGATCCGATTCGTGAAGCAATGGTGATGTCCTTAGTTTCTTTTATTGGTCCTAAGCCTAATCTGCTTGATACCAATAACATTAATCCTCCTATGCGTTTAGAAGTGTCGCAGCCCATACTTGATTACAAAGATATGACTCGACTGCGTAACATAGGTGATCACACGGGTGGAAAATTCCGCTCCTTCGAATTAGATATTTGTTATCCCACAGCTTGGGGCAAAGAAGGTGTGGAGGCACGCCTTGCATCATTGTGTGCGCAAGCAGTCGATGCTGTGAAATCTGGCCATAATATTTTAATTATTTCTGATCGTAAGATAGATGCCAACAATGTTGCTATCCCAGCTTTGTTAGCAACCTCAGCGATTCATCAACATTTAGTTGGTCGTGGTTTGCGTACTTCTGCAGGTCTGGTTGTGGAAACTGGTTCAGCACGTGAAACCCATCACTTCGCTTTATTAGCGGGCTATGGAGCAGAAGCGATTCATCCTTACTTAGCGATGGATACCTTGGCAGATATGGCTAAAGGATTGCCAGGAGATTTATCGCCAGAGAAAGCAATTTATAACTTCCAAAAAGCAGTCGGCAAAGGCTTGTTGAAAGTGTTTTCTAAGATGGGTATTTCCACATACATGTCTTACTGTGGTGCCCAAATCTTTGAAGCCATAGGGTTGAATAAAGGCTTGATCGAGCAATATTTCAAAGGCACTGCATCTAATGTTGAAGGCATAGGTGTATTTGAAGTCGCAGAAGAAGCATTGCGTTTACATCATTTAGCTTTTAGTGCTGACCCAGTATTGGCGCATGCATTAGATGCAGGTGGTGAATATGCTTATCGTGTGCGTGGCGAAGACCATATGTGGACGCCTGATGCGATTGCAAAATTACAGCACTCTACACGCGCAAATAATTTCAACACCTATAAAGAATATGCGCAGATCATTAATGATCAATCTAAGCGTCATATGACTTTGCGTGGTTTATTTGAATTTAAAATCGATCCATCTAAAGCCATTCCTTTGGATGAAGTTGAATCAGCCAAAGAAATCGTCAAGCGTTTTGCTACCGGTGCTATGTCACTCGGTTCTATTTCTACTGAAGCGCATGCAACCTTGGCGATAGCCATGAACCGTATCGGTGGTAAGTCCAACACTGGTGAAGGTGGTGAAGATGAAAATCGCTATCGCAATGAATTGCGCGGCATTCCCATCAAAAAAGGCGATACGCTTGCTTCCATCATAGGTAAGGATCGCGTAGAAGTTGATTTACCTTTGCAAGATGGTGATTCACTGCGCTCAAAAATCAAACAAGTTGCTTCAGGTCGTTTTGGTGTGACCACCGAGTACCTCACATCAGCTGAGCAAATTCAAATCAAAATGGCGCAGGGTGCAAAGCCTGGTGAAGGTGGTCAGCTTCCAGGTCATAAAGTCTCTGAGTACATTGCTAAATTGCGTTTCTCCGTACCAGGTGTGGGATTGATTTCACCACCACCGCATCATGATATTTATTCGATTGAAGATTTAGCGCAGTTAATTCACGATTTAAAAAACGCAAACCCTACTGCATCAATTTCAGTCAAGCTGGTATCGGAAGTGGGTGTTGGTACGGTTGCAGCGGGTGTGGCTAAAGCGAAAGCGGATCATGTTGTGATCGCCGGTCATGATGGTGGAACAGGTGCATCACCACTGTCATCGGTGAAGCATGCAGGCTCACCTTGGGAATTAGGATTGGCAGAGACACAGCAAACTTTAGTGTTGAACCGTTTGCGTAGTCGTATTCGTGTACAAACAGATGGCCAGATTAAAACGGGTCGTGATGTTGTGATCGCTGCTTTGTTAGGTGCAGATGAATTAGGTTTTTCTACCGCACCGCTGGTAGTAGAAGGCTGCATCATGATGCGTAAGTGTCATTTGAATACTTGCCCAGTTGGTGTGGCTACACAAGATCCTGTGTTGCGTGCGAAATTCCAAGGTAAGCCAGAGCATGTGGTGAACTACTTCTTCTTTGTGGCAGAAGAAGCGCGTCAAATCATGGCCCAGTTAGGCATTAAAACATTCAATGAATTGATAGGTCGTACCGATTTACTCGATAAATCAAAAGCTATCACGCATTGGAAAGCACAAGGTCTGGACTTTAGTAAGATTTTCTATCAACCGAATGTGCCTGCGTCAGAACCACGCTATCAGGTAGAGACGCAAGATCATGGTTTAGAAAAAGCGCTAGATCATAAATTAATCGCACAAGCAAAACCTGCCATTGATAGAGGTGAAAAAGTCTCTTTCATTTCACCAGTTAAGAATTTAAATCGTACGGTAGGCGCGATGTTGTCGGGTGAAGTGGCGAAAAAATATGGTCATGAAGGTTTGCCAGATGACACCATACACATTCAGTTGCAAGGTACAGCTGGACAATCATGTGGTGCATTTTTAGCGCATGGTGTGACGCTAGACCTAGTCGGTGAAGGCAATGACTATGTAGGTAAGGGATTGTCAGGTGGTCGTATTATCGTGCGTCCTAATACTGAGTTCCGTGGTCGCGCATTTGAAAACATCATCATTGGTAATACCGTGTTGTATGGCGCAATTGCAGGTGAAGCTTTCTTCAATGGTGTAGCAGGCGAACGTTTTGCTGTGCGTAATTCAGGTGCGATCACTGTGGTTGAAGGCACTGGCGATCATGGTTGTGAATACATGACTGGTGGTACGGTGGTTGTGCTGGGTGCGACGGGTCGTAATTTTGCAGCAGGTATGTCAGGTGGTATTGCTTACATCTATGATGAAGATGGTAGCTTTGCGCATAAATGTAATCTCTCTATGGTTACATTAGAAAGCGTGTTGAGTGTGGCTGATCAAGAAAGCAAACTTGATAAATCTATTTGGCATAGTTTGAAACGCAATGGCGACGTTGAAGCAGATGAAGCGATTGTCAAAGGTTTGATAGAGCGTCATTTCAAACACACTGGCAGTACGCGTGCACGTAATCTCTTAGATGATTGGACCAATGCACGTAGCAAATTCGTTAAAGTATTCCCATCTGAGTACAAGCGTGCTCTAGGTGAAATGCATGCTGCGAAAACTGTTAAAGCAAAAGAAAAAGCACTTGCTTAAAGATGTCATAGTTGATCGGTGATGCTATGTGTCACCGATAATTTTCTACACAAAATATTGTGAGTAAAAAATGGGAAAAGTAACTGGTTTTATGGAATTTAAACGCTTGCAAGAAGCAAGCGAAGCTCCTCAGGCGCGTAAAAAACACTACAAAGAATTTCAACTGCATTTGTCTGATGCAGATGCAAAGACTCAGGGTGCGCGTTGTATGGATTGCGGCATTCCTTTTTGTAATACAGGCTGTCCAGTCAACAACATCATCCCTGATTGGAATGATCTTGTTTATAACGGCAATTATGAAGAAGCGTTAGAAACACTGCATTCAACGAATAATTTTCCAGAGTTCACTGGAAGGATTTGTCCTGCTCCATGTGAAACAGCATGTACCTTGGGCATTAATGATGATCCAGTCGGTATTAAATCAATCGAGCACTTCATCATCGATAAAGGTTGGGAAAATGGTTGGGTCAAACCATTACCTGCAGCTGCAAAAACAGGTAAGAGAGTAGCGGTGGTAGGTTCTGGTCCTGCAGGTATGGCAGCAGCGCAGCAGTTGGCGCGTGTTGGTCATGCAGTAACCGTATTTGAAAAAAATGATCGTGTAGGCGGCTTACTGCGTTATGGCATTCCTGACTTCAAAATGGAAAAAACACATATCGATAGACGGGTCGAGCAAATGCAAGCTGAAGGTGTGACTTTCCGTACCGGTGTGTTAGTTGGTAAGGATTTTCCTGCAGAGATTTTGAATCTAGCTAAAGAAACGATTTCACCTGAACAGTTAAACAAAGAGTTTGATGCAGTTGTGATTGCAGGTGGTGCTGAAGTGCCGCGTGACTTGCCAGTTCCAGGTCGTGAATTACAAGGCGTGCACTATGCAATGGAATTTCTCCCATTACAAAATAAAGTTAATGCGGGTGATAAAGTAAAAGATCAAATCATGGCTACTGCTAAGCATGTAGTGGTGATCGGTGGTGGTGATACAGGTTCGGATTGTGTTGGTACCTCGAATCGACACGGCGCGACATCAGTGACGCAATTTGAACTTTTACCTCAGCCACCTGAGGTTGAAAATAAACCTATGGTTTGGCCTTACTGGCCGACTAAGATGCGCACTTCTTCTTCACATGAAGAAGGTTGTGAGCGTGATTGGGCAGTAGCGACAAAACGCTTAGAAGGTAAAAACGGAAAAGTTGAAAAACTGATTGCTGCGCGTTTAGAGTGGAAAGACGGCAAGATGTCAGAAGTGCCTAATTCCGAATTTGAGATGAAAGCAGATTTAGTTTTATTAGCAATGGGTTTTGTCTCACCCGTGGCAACAATATTAGATGCGTTTGGTGTTGAAAAAGACGCGCGTGGTAATGCGCGTGCTAGCACAGATGGCGAAGGCTGTTATCACACCTCAAAAGCAAAAGTCTTTGCTGCTGGTGATGTACGTCGTGGACAGTCTTTAGTTGTGTGGGCTATCCGTGAAGGGCGTCAATGCGCGCGCGCAGTAGATGAATTTTTAATGGGTTCATCTATATTGCCGCGTTAATTCAAGGATTAACAAGGATTTCATGCCTTGTTTGTTTTTAATTGATGAAATAGCCAGCATGCGCTGGCTATTTTCACAATTACAAGTTCTCACTCTCAATAGCGTAATTACGGTCAGAAAAAAGGGCTGCATGCATTACAATCTCGATAATCATTGTTGATTTGGCCATCTCGTGTCTCCTCTTGTAGAAATTCGCAGCTTGCAATTTGCCTATGGCGACAGACCCTTGTTGTCAGGCTTGGATATGGTTTTCCCGCGCGGACAAATCATTGCCGTAATGGGCGGCTCGGGTTCGGGTAAGACCACGGTGTTGCGTTTAATCGGTGGTCAGTTGCGCGCTCAATCAGGCAATGTGATTGTGGATGGTAAAGAAGTCGCTGCGTTGACTCTGAGTGATTTATACGCAATGCGTCGCAAAATGGGTATGTTGTTTCAACATGGCGCTTTATTCACAGATTTAACTGTGTTTGAGAATGTTGCTTTCCCTTTGCGCGAACATACCAATTTATCTGAGTCCATGCTGCATGATTTAGTACTGTTGAAATTACATGCAGTGGGTTTATCGAATGCGGCGCATCTCAAGCCGGCAGAAATTTCTGGTGGTATGGCGCGACGTGTTGCACTAGCTCGTGCAATTGCCTTAGATCCGCAATTGATTATGTATGACGAACCTTTTGCAGGACTTGATCCCATCTCTATGGGTGTGACCGCGAATTTAATTCGTAAACTCAATGATGCATTAGGTTCTACATCAATTCTTGTTTCACATGATGTGCATGAATCATTTTTGATTGCAGATTATGTTTATTTTCTTTCGCAAGGTCGTATCGTAGCGCATGGCACGCCAGATCAAATGCGGGAATCGAGTGATCCTTACGTCACTCAATTTGTGAATGCACAAGCTGATGGCCCTGTGCCGTTTCATTATCCTGGTCGCTCTCTTGCAGAACAGTTAGGTTTGTCGGAGCATGCAAAATGATGCAGACACTGACAACGGGATTGGCGAAGTTGGGTGCGTTGGTGAGAATCATGCTCATAAATTTAGGGGCGGCTACCCGTACTTTTGTGACTTTGTTGGCGGGATCGGGGGCTTTATTACGTCGCCCGCGTTTAGTAACGGATCAAATTCATTTCATTGGTAATTACTCATTAGTGATTATTGCGGTATCAGGATTATTTGTCGGTTTTGTACTTGGATTACAAGGCTATTACACACTGAATAAATATGGTTCTGAGCAAGCCTTAGGTTTATTGGTAGCGTTATCACTCACCCGTGAATTAGGACCTGTAGTAACGGCATTATTGTTTGCAGGCCGTGCCGGTACATCATTAACTGCCGAGATAGGTTTGATGAAAGCAGGAGAGCAATTAGCTGCAATGGAAATGATGGCAGTTGATCCTTTGCATAGAATTTTAGCGCCACGTTTTTGGGCAGGTGTGATTGCGATGCCTGTATTAGCAGCGATTTTTAGCGCTGTCGGTATATTCGGTGGTTATATTGTAGGCGTAGGATTAATTGGTGTGGATGAAGGCGCCTTCTGGTCGCAAATGCAAGGCGGTGTGGATGTATGGAGTGACGTAGCCAATGGTGTGTTGAAAAGCTGTGTGTTTGGTGTGGCAGTCACTTTCATCGCTTTGTATCAAGGCTATTGTGCAGCGCCGACTCCTGAAGGTGTGGCGCGTGCGACTACCCGAACTGTAGTGATAGGATCTTTAGTTGTTTTATGGTGTGATTTCTTACTCACGGCACTGATGTTTTCTTAGTGCGGAGAGTGTGGTTTACCGAGGAATAAAGTATGCAACGCAAATCTCTCGATGTCTGGGTTGGCTTATTCGTGGTGCTAGGTGCACTGGCGCTAATGTTTCTTGCTTTAAGAGCGGGGAACATGAGTTCTATGAACTTCGGTTCTAGCTATACCGTAACAGCAAATTTCGATAATATCGGTGGACTTAAACCACGTGCGCCTATCAAAAGTGCGGGTGTGGTAGTGGGTCGGGTTGAGAGCATAGGCTTTAATGATAAAAAATTTCAAGCGCAGGTCATTATGCGTTTGCAGTCTGAGTATCAATTTCCTAAAGACTCTTCCGCTAAAATTTTAACTTCAGGTCTTTTGGGTGAGCAATACATAGGGCTAGAGCCCGGTGGGGATGTGAAGAATTTTGCACAAGGCGATCGTATTAAGAGCACGCAGTCAGCGATTGTTCTTGAAAATCTGATTAGCCAATTTTTATTTAGTAAAGCAGCAGAAACAAATAGTAAGGAAGAAAAATAATGATGAAAATAAAAAAACTCACTCGCAGCTTAAGCATGATCTTAATCGCGACCTGCTTTACAGGCTGTGCGGTCGTCATGCCGCCGAATGCTGGTCAAGATCCTCGTGATCCTTATGAGCGTTACAACCGTTCTATGTTTAGCTTTAATCAAGAGTTAGATAAAAAAGTACTCAAGCCAGTTGCTAACGCTTATGTGGATTACACGCCTGATTTTTTACAGACGGTGATTGGTAATTTTTTCTCTAATATCGGTGATGTATGGACCGCAGCAAATAACTTCTTGCAGGGTAAGCCGCGTGATGGCACCACCGATGCAATGCGTGTTGTATTTAACTCGACCATAGGTCTGGCAGGTTTACTGGATATTGCCACCCCAGCAGGTTTACCTAAACACGAAGAAGATTTCGGACAAACATTAGGCGTCTGGGGTGTGAAATCGGGTCCCTATGTAGTCTTGCCAGTATTTGGATCAAGCACGATGCGCGATGCATCTGCCAAGCCAGTCGATTGGGCCGGCGATCCATTGAGCTATGTGGATAACATACGCGCGCGTAATTCAGGAAGAGCGATACGCATTATTGATGATCGTGCAGCTTTATTGGGCGCATCTAAGCTCATGGAAGGGGCTGCCCTCGATCCGTATGAATTCATGCGTGATGCTTACTTGCAGCGTCGTGCAAGCCGGATTAATGATTATCAGTAAAGCCATCGTTTGATTTGACTGGGTGTGGCGTAAACTCGATATCTGCGGAGTTAGTGGGTAAGACGCTAGTGTTTGATATGATGCGTCTAAATATGCCAATTTCGCTTCTAGAATGTATAGCGAAACGATTAACCAAAACCGACACATCGCCAGATCATGATAATCAGTAGACGTTTTTTCATTCTTGCGTTCAGCCTAAGTATATCAACTGCGCACGCAAATCAGCCGCAGATGGAAGCGCCTGATGTCTTGATTAAGCGCATTAGCCAAGAAATTTTGGATCTCGCTAAGACCGATAAAAGAGTGCAGTCTGGGGATCAGGATCGCATCATGGAAGTGGTGCAAACGCGCATTATTCCGTATGTGAATTTTCAGCGTATGACAGCCATGGCAGCCGGACGCTTTTGGCGTGAAGCTACCCCAGATCAGCAAGCTGCGTTGATCAAAGAATTCAGAACCTTACTGATTTACACTTATTCAGGTGCAATTTCCCAAGTCCGTAATCAAAAATTAGAATTTAAGCCCATGCGGGCAGC
>Ga0209550_10000920_pt1 | contig 28432 bp, 33 predicted proteins | sample LauGreSuBDMM15SN_2_FD_187567 | JGI IMG/M metagenome (GOLD analysis project Ga0209550, IMG submission 187567) | Freshwater lake microbial communities from Lake Michigan, USA - Su13.BD.MM15.SN (SPAdes) (version 5) | ecosystem: Environmental > Aquatic > Freshwater > Lake | place: Lake Michigan... | reverse complement strand
ATTCTAGGGTTCTCTCTATTTTATACTACTTATAGTATAAAATAATATGTATATGTATGGCAAGACGCAATAACCTTAGATATTATATATTATTTATATTAGTAGTTTCAATAGTATCCTATTTAGTCTATTATTTATGTTTCAAACACAGAGAAAATTTTGAAAAAGATTATATGAAGGGTCTGGATGTAATTTATTGGATAAATTTGGATAGAGCTGATCATAGAAGGAAAAATATGAATGAACTGTTTGAAGATCCTGTTTTTGAAAATGTTCCAAATATTAGAATAACTGCAACTGATGGGAAACATCCCGATGAAATGTATAAGAAAATAGGAAAATACAGTAAACAAAAGGAAAGAAGTGATTCCGAATATGGATGTTTATTGTCACATTTAGATGCAATTAATGAATTTTCTAGATCGGATTACGATAATGCTATTATATTTGAAGACGACATTACATTAGAATTTAAATCTTATTGGAAAAAAAGTATAGGCGAAATAATCAATGACGCACCCCCCGACTGGGAAATCATTATGTTATATTATGGGTTAAGTACACCAACTTTTATCGAAACGGAATATAAAAAACATAACGGAGAGACGGGGACATTGTCTTATTTGATAAATAAACGCGGTGCTAAAAAAATAATAAATATGTCTTACAATAGCAATAAATATAACTTAAACGATGAATTGCACGTATCTGATGTCTATATATACAATAATTTGAATACTTACGTCTACAAATATCCATATTTTGTATTTTCGTCGGATAATGATTCATTTATACACCAAGATCATGTGAAATCGATTCATAATCCTTATAAACAAAATATGATACGTGCATACGAAAAAGATTCGCTATAAAAATATGAAGTTAATGTAATGAAAAGGAGGTTCTTTGTTATATTAATAACTTTATTGACCGTTATAATACTGGTAAATTTTTTTGTTCCGTTCTATTTGGAAGGATTTGAATCAACTCTCGAAATTACATTACACTCGTGGTGGGACGACGACGATGTGTCAACGAAGCTTTTTTCTGAATTATTTGATAAACGAGAAATAAAAGACAATTATAAAAAAATAGAGATATATTCTGTATTTGGCGAGCCCCCTTCTACTAAAAATGAAAAAACTCTATATGTCCAATTTTCGGGAGAATCTAGATATCATGATCCATCCTTATTTGATGTAAACATCATTCCAGTGAATCCAATCGACCATTCAAATGTTGTAATAATTCCGTTTGGATTTTATCATATATTGAAAAATGTTATTGATCCTTCTAAGTTTATGAAGACGAGGAATTATTTGCCTAAGAAAAAGTTTTGTTTATTTTCAGTAAGCAACGGAAGTTGTAAAGAGCGAAATGATTTTTTTATACGATTGTCAAAATATAAAAAGGTGGATTCTTGTGGGAAATTTATGAATAATTTAGGATATAACTGCCCCGGAACTTACGAGTCAGAAGAGTATTGTAGTTTCTTAAGTGATTATAAATTTACAATATGTTTTGAAAATGTATCGCGTCATAATTATTTAACTGAAAAATTGATGAACGCTTATCATTGTAACACAATACCCATATATTGGGGATGTCCTAATGTTTCAGATTATATTAACATGAAATCTATATTATATCTACAACCGAATTATACCGAATCGGATTTGAGTGAATTGATTGAAAGAATAGAAGCTCTTGATAATAACGAGGACTTATATTCAAAAATGTATAATGAGCCATTATTTATTTCAAATGCATTGGACGTTTTAGATAAAGATAAAATAAGAAATTCGATAACTAGCATAATCGATCTCGTTTGAAACCTACTTAAGCAATGTTTAGATAATATAATAAATGGACGATTTCGTAATTGCTAATTTACACGAATCTCGGAATGAGTGGTGTGCGCGTTTAGTGAGCATTTTCTCTCCCCTAGTTTCGGAGGGCGTACGCTCTATCTTTAATGAAGCTTGGAAAATGTGCGTGGAAACAGACGAAGTTGGGAAGTATTTGATGACTTTTCAGAACCTTTTGTCGCGTGTACCGAAGTGGAATTCTGTCATTGTTGAGGAGGAACGCAAGCGAATCATTGAACGTAGTGGATGTAATTATTTAGAGGATTTGATCACATGTGTGCATATTATTCAACTCAAGGTTTTAACGTGTATTCGCGTTGGAAGCAAACAAAAAAAGATCGATATCTCGATTCCCAAGCTTGATCATTTCATTCATAAGATATATATTCATGTTGCCAGAAAGGTATATATGAATGTGTATTTGTTTGAGAAGAATGTGGGTCCTTTACAGATACAGAAAAACAGCCGTGAACTCGAGAATATTATCCAGGAGTGTATTTTGACCACTATCCGCGAGTCTATACCTACGGAGGCAATTATTCGCGCATACATGGACGAAAGCGTGGAACAGGAAGAAGAGGTATTCATCGAAAACGTAAAGGAACCAGTGTTAGACCAAGTGCCTGCAAGTCAGGCGCCTTCCGATGAATCCAAGAAACCCGAAGAAGAAGAGTCTGCGCCCGTAGTTCCTTCCGTGAAAAATGTGGATGAAGAAGCCGCTGTAACCCGCCTGACTTTCAACGATATAGACAGTGTTTTGAACGGATCTGACAATGTGGAATCGGTAACAGCGCCAAAGACGATTGAACGCTTAGAGGAAATAAGCACATCGCGCGCGATTCAACGTAAATTGGAGGAGGAAGCTGAAGAGGACGAGGATCGGATTAAGATTCACACCGACGCCTTGGATATTTCAGCTTTAGATATCTTAGATTTAGACCCCTCGAAACCGCCGGGGTCTGTTATGGATAGCTCTCCAGTATTTGATTTTGAAGAGTTGAATTAGGCGCGTATAATATAATAAGAAATTGTTTTATTATTTTGTATAATGGATAAAACATTTGTTCTAGCAGTTATTATCACGCTCTTATTTTGCGCAACGAAATATGTAGAACAGCGTTTTCTGGGTCAAGAAGTCAAACCCTTGAAGGAAATTATACGCGACGCTTTAGTCGTTTTAGTATGTTCAATTTCGGGGTCCTTCGCATTCTTCCATTTCCAAGGCACGCTGATCGATTTCTTCAACGCAGTCACCGAGACAAAAGCACTGAACCCCGTTGCTACTGAGATTTTCACAGATGTCCCCGCATTTTAGTTTCAAATACATCATGTAATATGTATTCGAAATAAGTTAAGTGAATCAATCTACTATTTACTTGCATAACAAGGTGCGGCGTCGATATCAATATTGATAGATTTTTCGGTGGATTCTACCAAAAACTGAGAGAAAAACGGGAATTCGAGTTGTGCTTCTGGTGTATGTCGATGAACCGTGCGTGCAATCATTTTGTATAGCTTGAAATTCGGATAACGCTCTTCGCCGTTCTTCTTATAAAGAACATTCTTTCCGTTATCATCCGAACACCAGCGATGAATGGTTTTTTGTAACTCGTCCATTTTGGAAACAGGTAGACATTCGTCCATTAGAAAATCGAATATTGAAGATCCGAGCCGGCATAAATCAAAGCTCATATTGGGCTCTAGTCGAGGTTTGCTTTTGTTTAAAAACGGTTCGCAGTTGTATTGGGTAGAGGCGTCGCCACCCGGCGCAAAACTATCACTACAGAAGATCTTATCTTGGAATCTATAAATAGCGCGCCCGAAATCAATGAGCTTGAATATTTTACCGTAGGTAGGGACTTTGTATACTTTTTCGTCGAATTTATACGTCAAATGTTCCAGGGTCGTATCCACGTACATAATGTTATTGGTATGTAAATCATTATGTGTGAATTTAAATGTTTTTTGTAACATTAATAGCGACATTACGACTTGGAAAAGCGCAGCTGCTCCGGATTGCTCGTCTATTTTTTCTTTTACAAATAGCTCGTCCAAGGTTCCTGTGCATTTTTCCAAGCATATGAGTTGGATAGGGAAGTCTTTGATGTATCCATATACTTCTTCCTCATCTTCTTCTTGAGAGTCATTGCTGTCGTCTTCTCGTTCTGGTTCCGTTTCCCAAGATTCTTCATCTGAGTCGCCGCCTTCTTCTGAACCGTCGTCGTCATCCTCCGATTCGCTCTCTGAACTATAGTTCATCTTACTATCATCAGAAGACGCCGATGATGATTTTGATGAATTCGAACACGGTTTTTCATATACGAGTTTGTCGGCATTTATTTCATCCTCAAGAGGAGCATTGGATTCCGATACTGTCAAATCATTGTCCAATACTGTAATAGACATTTCGCTATTGTTATGTCTGGTTTCTCCAAAATTGAGTTTGCATTTATTGCCACGCGAACCGGCAATTCCGTAAAGTTCCCGATCTTGTTTCAAACAATCATCTTCAACGGAAAATAGCACGCCTACATTCTTATTGAAAAACTCGGATTCTCTTAAATAATCCAAATCGTCGGTTACACATGCGCGGAAACTATCTTGGACGCCCAAATAAGACCCATAGAAATCCACGCCGTTCAAAAACCCATGGTTATGGAGTAATCCGCTCGTCAAGTAACTAAAAAAACAGTCGATATATGATGAATTTTGATGCGATAAAATCTTGGAATTAATGGATTCTTCGGTGCTATTGATTGACGGCATCGTGCGAATGCGCGGATCGGTGACGTCGTATTTGCCAATCATATACCGAATAGGGTCCAAGAGAGGAGAGAATTTAATAAACACCGGTTTTTCCATCACGAGGTCGTTGCGGATGTCATAGATAAGGTTCATATTTCGCATATGATAAACGTTATTTAATGACATGACCTCGGCGTTTTTTTCGGTCATCTCGAAGAATTGTGAGTAAATAGGATTATATAGCTGCAAATTGCGTATCAAAAACGGATTTCTAGTGTCGTTTTTATAATCGGTTCCAAGTTCGTCTAAATCGATAAACCTCGGTTTCTGGCTGTCGGTTTCGTCGGATCTCGCATACTTGCAATAATGTATTTTCATAGGCTTATCTGTCATATCCTAAATATAAGGTATTCAAGAATAAAAACGACGGGTTTTTACGAAGACTTGATGCTATCCACGTAAAAAGCTGCCGATTAAGCTATCAATACCTTTATTCGTATCGGGACCTAGGTTTGCTCGTTTCGATCTTAATTGGCTTATTAGCTTTTTTTTATCGACCTCATAAAATGTATGATACGACGAGTTTCGGAAATTGCATGGGACATTTTCTTCTAAAAAGGCTTCGATTCCGTCACTTGAATTACAATTCCCACCGGAACAATTTCCTAATAAATCGCCGTTATTTGTTCCGATATCTTTGGTGGAAATATATAATTGTTTTAATTCTTTAAATAGAGCGCCATTATGATAAAATTTAATATTCGGATCTCCGTAATTTATAACTCTTTCGCAAATACCATGTTCCATGACATATCTATTTGAAAGATCATTATTATAGTTATCAATATAGTATTCTTTGCCAGGCTTTAGAACAGTTACTTTCTTTAGATCATGTCTTAGGCGAAGAATTTCGTCCAATGGCTTTCTACCAGGTTTCTTTGGTGAAATGCTATACAAATACGTGTTTGGGTAAATGTTATAGGAATACAATTTGATGTCTGGAACGATGAGCGGCAGCAAATCCGATGTTTCCGGATATCCTGGGGTTCTATGATACAGATCAATACTTTTATTAAATTCAACAGGGGATGTTTCGGGTAGACGATTTATTGATTTTATGTCTGAGAAAACGACAATAGTTTTTCCGTCGTCTGGATTGGAAAATCCTTGATATATTCCCGTGCTTATTTGACCGAGTCCAATGTCGATAATATAATAACGCTCGCCTATAGTCATATCGCAATCTTTCAAAAAATCAGTCTCTAAATCCAATTTGGTGGTTATTCGAATACGTTCGACGTTTTTAGAAACATTTTCTATCCGCTTGGTCTCTTTTTTAAGTAATTGGCGATCGTCTTCTTCGTCTAATTCAATTTGATCCGGAGTGGATATGTTTAGACCGAATGCCGCTTTTGCACGATTTTTTATTCTTCGCGTTCTTGCTCTAAGATTAGAAAAAAACGATTTTGATTTCGAAGGAGATTTTCTATCACGAGTTCGTTTTGCCATATATCGTTTACTCATATTTTTTTTAATGTTATCTTATAATATTCGTATAATGTCACTAGAATTAAAGAAATTCGATATGCGCTGGATCACTTTTCGTCCCGACGAAAACAAGGGTCCTGTTATTGTTATGATTGGACGTCGTGATACTGGTAAGTCTTATTTAGTAAGAGATTTGCTATATCACCACCAAGACATTCCTATTGGCACTGTTATTTCAGGAACAGAAGCTGGTAACGGCTTCTATGCGAGTCATGTTCCTAAGCTCTTCATTCATGAGGAATACAACACAGTATTGATCGAGAATGTTTTGCGAAGACAGCGCGCTGTCTTGAAGCAGATGAATAAAGAAGTTGAACAATATCGTCGTACCACTATTGATCCTCGTACTTTTGTGATTTTAGACGATTGCTTGTATGATAACACTTGGGCGCGTGATAAGATGATGCGGCTCCTCTTCATGAACGGACGTCATTGGAAGGTCATGCTGATCATCACAATGCAATATCCCTTAGGTATCCCACCCAATCTACGCACTAACATCGATTATGTTTTTATTCTTCGCGAGCCATACTTCGCCAATCGAAAGCGTATCTGGGAGAACTACGCGTCCATGTTCCCAACCCTCGAGTCATTTTGCTCTGTCATGGATCAAACCACCGAAAATTTCGAATGTCTGGTCATAAATAACAACGCGAAATCGAACAAACTGAACGATCAGATCTTCTGGTATAAGGCAGAACCACGACCCGATTTCAAGTTGGGCTCTAAAGAATTCTGGGATATTTCCAAGGGTATGGGTTCAGACGACGAGGAAGAATACGATCCGAGTAAGGCGAAGAAAAAGAGCGCACCATCTATCAACGTGAAAAAAACCACGGGCGGTAAATGGTAGAAATGTTACCATGGGACTCGATGGCGAACATGGACCGGAAAACGCGTTAGCATAATGGTAAAGAATCTTACTTTCCTACCCGGGAAAGTAAGATTCATCCGCTTTACATTTTCAAAAGCGGTTTTATAAAATATCATTCATAAAAACATGTTAGCATATTAGAAGTGAATCTTGCTTTTGTTGTAACAAAAGAAATATTAAACTATTCCTGAATTTGTGGGAGCGGTTTTTTTTGTGTTACCATTATGATAAGAATCTCGTTCAGGTTTCGTCCTGATCGAAATATATGGTAATAAATCTTGCTTTAAAAAAATAAAAGCAATAATTTATTATAAATCTCTATTTCAAACTGTTTATTTATAAATAAAACAATATGATACAAAAAATTGAAATGCCTTAAAAACGTACGTATTAAAAAAATAATATGGGTGACTTTACTAGAAACCTAGACGATTTGTTGTATTTGGCAAAGAAGTTCAGACTTGTGACCCATATGAAGAAAAACTACAGAGAAAATGTACACTATATTATTGAAAAGGATAAATTCAAAAACACAAATAAATACGGTGGGCAAAATAAAATAGTATTCATGTTAACACAAGATGCATTCGATCTTTTGAAAAACACTTATAATTTAAGAAATCGTTATATAGTGGAGATAAATGACAATATAAAATCTATAAACATCGGCATGTGCGTTGAAAATCAAACTATAGGGTTTATTGAAAATGCTTATCGTAAAACATTTAATGTGAAACGGCAATATATTTTCGATAAATATAGAGTCGATTTATATTTTATTGATTATAGATTAGTAATCGAATGCGATGAAAACAATCATAGCGATAGAGATCCGATCAAGGAAAAAATAAGAGAGGATTATATTGTTTCACTTGGTAACAAATTTATCAGATATGATCCAAATTGCAAATCGTTTGATTTATCCGATGTATTAAGTAAAATAAATGAGGTGTTGTTTTAAGGATAGATAAAAAATTGAAACCACCAACCCCCGTCAACTCATCAACACAAAATAGCCACTCCAAAAATGTCAGCCATCATTCGCACCGAGAATATCCAGACCACGATCTGCGCCCTCAACGGAGACTTCTCCGGACGTAGAGACGCCCCGGGGTATGATGAGTCCAAACCGATTCATATTCATCGCCGTAATCGCGCGTTTGTTTGGTCCAAGGATATGCAACTCAAGCTCTTGGATAGTATTCTACAAGGTTATTATATTCCCCCGATTATTTGTTCATCGCGTATTGTCAACGGGTTAGAGCGCCGCGAAGTTATGGAAGGCGGAAACCGTATCACCACGTTCCGCCGTCTTCTAAACGGAGACGTCCGCGAACTCATTCCAGTTGAAACTCGCGCAGTCGAATCACATCCAATTACTTTGGTTGTGATGCGTAATCTCACGAGTAAGCAAACCCGCGAGATGTTTCGCAGACTCAATAAAAATATTCGCGTTTCCGATGGTCAGCTTTATTCCATGTCCGAGGAGGATTCTCCGCTTGTCCGCGAGGCGCTTTCTCTCCTTAATGATGATGATCATCCTCTACGCACACGAGTCAATGATTGCTTCTTTGATACACGTAATAAGGATAACGATAAAAAGCGGAATTTGGAGAGTGCGATTGCACTAGTGTCTGGCGCGGTCCATGGACCCATGTTTATTACAAAATTGTTTGCGCGCCAAGAGGACAATGTGGAAGACCAAACGCCGATTGATAGAGATCGCGTAGTCGATGTCCTTAACAATACATTTGATGTGTTTCTACAAGCCGATGAACTATTCCCTCTAGCCAATAGGCGAACAACGAGATCTCAGTGGACAGTCGGAAAATATTTGGGCGCGATTTTGTATGACATTTTGATGAATCCGACTACTATTGTTCAAATCCAGAAAAAATGGGCGACATATTTGTCTAAGCTTCGGCGCGGCGACGAAGGCGCTTCTGAGGCGTATATTGTGGCGGGAGCAAATAATATTACAGTGGATAAACTCAAGCGTATTAGTTCCAAAGTGGATATGTATCTTAGCACGGGGAGAATCATGACCAAGGAGGAGCTCGATAAAATTCGCCACCCTGCTCAAACCGAGTCTGAACAAGACGATACAAGTGATGTAGAGTCCGAGAGTGATAGCGAGGACGATTAATCCAATAACAACCAATTTTCCGGAAGACAAATATACGTATAATAACTCTTTTTTCCTTTGTATTTGAATTCGTTGTTTGAGATACTATAGAGCTCGGCTTTCACGGAACCGTGATTTTTGTGTTTATCCCTATCCGTGTATAAAATGTCTGGAACTGAATGTATAATGAGTTGGTCATTTATAGTTTTGCTTTCGTCGTCGTCTTCATAGACAACCGCAAGATGTCCCTGATCAGTTTCGTTATCTTTAAATCTCGCCAAAAGCAATGTCCCCTTTGGATATCGCTTCTTCATATCCAGCTTTTCCAGACGTTTTCTCTGAAACAAATATAGAAACCAGGCATCAGTTCCACCCGGGAACGTCTTATATAACTCTTTGTATTTTCCGTTGATATTTCCATTTATTCCGGGAATACATAAACCGAGTTTTCTTCTCAATAAATTTGGGAATCCGGCGCATACAATAGATTTATCATTTTCTATAATATCCGATGCAGTAGGAGGAGAAGCGTTTTCGCACCAAAACTTATCCGTTCCAATGAAAGAATCCAATTCTGGGTCATACCAGCGAAAAGGCGCGCCGATCAACGATGTAGCATATTCAAACGCGGTAATCATATTAGAACGTTGTTCCATGTTTTAAGGGGTGGAGGTTATATATTATTGTAAGCCGGTTTCAATTTTACACCGATGAAGATTTAAAATGGGACAAATCTCCTACGGAGATTTGCCTTTTAATTCATTTATCGGCAACGTTACATTTCGCATTTTCAATGCGAAATGGTGTAAGACATTAAATCAAAAATTGATCCTGACTCAAAATTCATCAACATCTCCAAACATCAAACAAAATGTCGATCCGTCGTATCCTTTTCGTAATGTTCATGCTTACCAATAGCATGAACATTTCAGCTTCTCGTGCTTCTAGGCGTCGCAGACGCTCCACTGAAGCTGCCGCAAAGTTAGCGCGACAAATAGAACACCAGTCAAATATTAGTAAACAGTGTTTAGTTATTCAAAGTCATTATCATATTGAAAACAATACTTGCCCCGCGACCACTGGTCTATTTCTGCACCCGGACCTAGAGTTTTACAATACATTCTGCGATTTTGAATATATTCAAAAGCAAGAAAAATATCCACTTTTAAGCAAGATGTTTGTTCTATTTTGCGTAATTATAGTAATTATGTCTAATCCCGTTTACCCTTTTGTCAAGTTTACTACGCCTACTTATGATAGACCTTAATCATAGCAGATTTAAGCCTCCGCGGACCTTTCTGTGATATTATCCAAAGTCACACCAGCGTTCGCAGCTGTCTTCAAAAACTCCGCACGCTGATCCGCTGCATTCGCAACCTCACGGCTATCAAAATCCACTGTATCACGTACACCAATCAAATTGCCCTCCGAATCCATGGTCTGTGTCAAAACGTTACCCGACTTCTCCGCCAACTTAATATTCTCCTCAATAGCCTTACGCTTTGTTTCTTTGACACGACGGTCAAATTCCTCCTTCGCCTTGGTCTCATTTTTTACCTTCTCCTGATGTAGTTGATTGAGTTCCTCCTCCATGAACTCCACGCGCCCCGTCTTATACGCATCTGGGTCCCAAGGAATCCACATACCCACAGGACCCACGTAAATATCATGGTTCGGATCGAGCTCTCTTAGCTTCTTACAGCGAATCTCCGCTTCTTCCTGAGTTCCGTACGTTCCGCGGATCTTTAGACCACGCGTCGACGTCTGAAACGCATTCTCGCGCTGGAAAACCTGCGTCAGACGATCCTCTTGCTTATCCAAAAACGTCTTATAATCGTCCAACACAGAGTCCGCTTTGATCTTCGACTCTTCCTCCTTGACAAACTCATTGAAATCCTCAATTACCGATTCCACCTTTAGGTTATATTTATACGAAATAAAATTCACGAAATCGGAGAATTTAGACATCGATTTAGACATATCCCATTGTTGCACGAATTGATCAAACAAATACACCTCGCGCTTCTTTAGGATCTTTTCGGGGGATACGAAAGACATGCACGCAAATTTTTGTCCAGCGAGCGCGTCATCTTCGTCCAACAAATCAATATATTTAGGATTGGCGTCGCCATTTGGCAAATTCTTTCTCTCAAATCCCGACATTTAGCGAAATTACTATGCAATGTATCGCCGAGAATGTTTAAGTGATTTTCATCCTTATTATTTATTTTCGTAGAGTATAATATATGAGCAACGTTTTCGATTTCAGTGAACTCGTCAAGAGAGCTATAAAATACATTGTAGAGGGCATCATGGTCGCCATTGCCGCTTATGCTATCCCCAAGCACTCCCTTAAGGTAGAGGAGGTCGTGATTATTGCCCTCACCGCCGCCGCCACATTTAGCGTGTTGGATGTGTTCGTCCCTTCCATGGCTTCATCAGCCCGTGGTGGTGCAGGCTTCGGCATTGGCGCCAATCTTGTAGGATTCCCCGGTGGACTCTAAATCAGGGAACCTTTTGCTTGCTAAGGTTCTTCAGAAATCTTCGATTTCCATACCGCCGCTTCGCTTTACCCCTCCCTTTATATAAGCAAACACGGCTTATATAAACCTACAATCAAACCAAAAGATAATAATGCTTTATAAACCTACAATCAAACCAAAAGGGAGGGGTTCGGGGAACCGTAGGTTCCCTGATTTAAAATAAATTCTCATAATCCACTGGATCTTGACGAATCCGTATCTTTCCGATAGCGGCTTCGTCCAAGAATGGTTTTATGACAAAAAGCATAGAGTGAACTTGCCATGTCGGGTTTACGATCTCAACTTGGGTTAATCCGCTAATATATTTGGTCATGATCAAATTTATAATACGTAGAGCCAACGGAATCTCTTTGGCTTGTGTTATACCAAATCCGTCGGTGTCAATAACCCATTTCCACATGACATCTGGTCCATGACTCGATAAAATCTCATCCATAATATTTACAAAATCATCTTTATTATTTGATTTTGTAGGACACGTGTAGAATACTGAGACGCTATTTATTTCCTCGATAAGTTCAAACATGTTACTATACCGTAGGAAAAAATTCCCAATCCAATTCCCCGCATACTTTTTTCCAAATCATATCCTGCTCCAGCTGTTTTTCTCGATCTTTCATCATTGGAATATAAGGCAAATACTGTGTCTGATCCAAGAGCACGCACAATTGATGCAAAGTATACGTATAATTAAAGAAATTAGTACGGTTTGCCGGGCAATGAATCGCCCATGGCGTTTGAATCTCAATAAACAGCACACATAATGTCTCATGTAGTTCTTCGTTCATAATCGGAGGTTTAATTCCAAACATCGAATTGATATATTGAATATGCTCAAAATATTTATTGAACCCTAGTTTCCGGAGAATTTCGCGCATTTTATCGTAATTAATAAGAGTCATATCTTCAATGCGCTCTTTCTTTATACGCGCACGGATCGCCTCGATCACTTCGTCAGGGATTTGCGTGGTTTCCTTGGCTTGGAATTGTGATAGAATCTCCTTAAAATGGTTCAAACGGATATACGCGGTATACGACACTTCATTCGGGGGTTCTTTGTTGTTTGGCTTGGAACTATCGACGATATAGGGAATGAATTTCCCACATTGTTGGTTATTGCATATCAAAACTCCGTCTTCGTCTTGTGGAACTAACTCGCCTCTGTGACAACTCTGGCAAATATCCGACGCCACTACATAATCTTGTGGATTCAAAAAATCATTATTCACATTTTTCCAATATTTCTGATACATGTTTTTCGACTGGGTGTATTTATCAGGATCCTGTCGATCGGCATTCTTGGCACGTACCCTGAAAAAAGAGTGAAGGACGTCGACGTTTTGCTTCCCGCCGCCCGTTGAGATATCCTTTTTCTCTTCGAAATATCCGAATATAAACTGCGAATTGTCTAATAAATATTGCTTTTTTTGATTGGACAATTCGCGAATCTTGGATTTATTATGCCGGATTTTATCCTTGATATCCATTTTTTGGTCGATTTGATTATCTAGAAGCATCTTTAGTTGAGAGCCCAGTGACTCTACTTCGGCGATTAAAGAAGGTATAGTTATTGTCTCATTTTCGTAGAATTTATTAAGCATTTCAGTGTGTTTTTCGTCAATAGTGGCATTCTGTTTAGGGATATTTTTTTTTTGAGAGTTCATATATATTGTTTCGTTACTCAATGTTTAATATATTTTATAGCTATAATTTATATATAAATAACTGAAATGGGTCCAAAACCAGCGGCTTCCAAAACGGCGGCTTCCAAACCAGCAGCTGCTCCTAAAAAAACAAAAAAAACAGCGGCAGCTACTGATGAAGATGTATTTATGGAACGTCGCGAAGGTGTTAAAGATTTTGATAAAGTCATTGCGCAAGAAATTCAGAGAGAGAGTGAAATTCAAAAAAGCGAAGAACTGAATGAAAAATATAAATTAGGAGGATTAGATGCTTTATGTGGATTAAAAGCGGGAAAGGCGTTTAATTGGCTATATCGATTGGATACCAAGGCATCATTTGACGACGAACTTTATGCAAATGCTCGTGATTGGTGGGAGCGCGCGGATGCTATACAACAATGTAACAATACAATTGGAGAAAAAAACATGGCGGATGAATGTTATATATGCGGACTCAAATTAAATGAAGACACGGGTGTAAAAAAGACCCCTGAATGTGAGCATATTTTGCCAGTATTCCAAGGCGCACTCTTTTTGAATCTATATAGATCGGAATACAAAAATATAATGACAAAGGTACAGCGAAGAGAAACTCTTTCGCCAAAAGAAAGAGAACTGTATGATACGTTCATGTTAGAATACAAATGGGCACATAGATGTTGTAATCAAATAAAATCGAATATATCTTTCCTAACATTTGATCCAAAAAGGGAGGAATTTAAATTAGATTTCAGTTCGTCATCGGTAATATTGAAAGGAATATTTGAAGCTAAAATGTCCAAAAAGGAAGGAAAAGGATTAGAAACACGCGCATATTGTAATGCTATAAGCAAAATATTGAAATCAAAATATTCTTCCGTTGATAAATTTATAAAAGAAAGATCGGATATTATTTTTCATAGAAATATTAAACCGATTTGTGAGAGATTACATAGACAAATGGGAAATAAAATGGCAAGAAAAGGAGTTTTTTATTTGGGATTATTGGCAAATTTAATCACCGCTGCGGATAGCAATAAAATATCAGCAGCGCAAGCGGCTGCTAGAGGCGAGGAATTAAATCGCCCGCCTCCTATGGAATCCATTGAAAAAGCTCAGATATATTCCGATTTAACTTCAAATATAGCTTCCATGTTTGAAGGACCGAAATGGGGCATTCGCGGAATTAATAAAGATGAAAAAAACGCTGTGCTAAGAAGATTGATTTCGTCTACGGATCAAGAGTCGTGGTTATTGGATTCAAAATTATTGGTAGATTCAAATAAGATCGCGAAATTAATGATTGAATCTTTTGTAGACGGGTCTATTTTAAGAACGACTTCGTCTTCATCAATAACATATAAATCATTATATAGAGATTTATTTTGTATTTTTGCATATCCGTCGCATTTCAATAAAGAGATATTAGTTCATTCAGATAGCGGCGCGAGTCAAATAAGTCATAAAGATTCCGCAAAATTCGCAAATTATGGAATGCGTGCAGTTTTGTTATCCGAAATATCAAGCAGGTTTTTATTGCTTTTAACGGTATATTCTGATAAAACCGACCCCCTTTATTTGGGTCTTTCGGCAGTTCATATTAAAATTAAGGCATTGTTAAGAGAAACTATATTAGCATTAAAATTATCAAAAAATAATACAAAAGTGTTATGTGTTGTGATGCGAGTATGTGAATTTTTCGATACAGCGGCAAAAACGGAATTTGAAAACATTTTGACTTCAGAGAGCTTATATACATCGGTTAATTCCGAATTGCTATTAGTGAATGCAAATTATTTGGCAGATGAAAATATTATTAGTGGAAGAATAGAATATTATAAATTTTATGCAGAATCCAAAGCGCTTGTAGACATAGAAAGCGATGAAATTATTAAAGAGAATATTGATATATTAGAGGTGAATGCAATAGATATATTAACAGGAATGAATCAATCCAAGAAGATATTTACTTCATCCGTAGAAAGCGAAAGCCAAGCCGATCTTGCGGCGGAATTTATTAAAACCGAAGAGGATTGCACAGATGTATTTATTGAACAAATAGAGAGCCCTATTAAAGCCGAACTTTTGTCTTTATCGAGATCACGATCGAGATCTAGGAGCGCATCATTAAGTCCCGCCACAACGGCTGAAACCACTTCTACGAGTTCTAGCGCTGCTCAACGGGTATATACAGAACAAGATTTATTGAATAAAACCCATTCTGAATTAAGCAAAATAGCAAAATCTTTTGGAATAAGACAGACGCAAACATATAAATCTTTAGTAAATCAAATAGCACATCCTCAAAAAAGGAAATACACGCAAAGGTATTTGGAAGAACATACAACGATGAGTCATGGCGGCAGAAAAACGCGTCGAAATCGTAAATAATCGATATTGTTTTATTATATATAATGTCGACTTCTATAATTGTTAACCATGATAGCCCCATGGTCCACATAGAAAGATCCAAGATTCAGAAAATGGTATTTTTGATGAACGCTTTAGAAGGTGGCTGGTCTATAAAAAAATCGACGGACTCTTATATTTTCACCAAAAAACACGAGGGGAAGCGCGAGGTTTTCCAAGAAAACTATTTAGAGAATTTTATACGGACCAATTCCGGGGATTCTTGTTTGTTAGATAAGGTCTAAGTAGAGTTTTATATGTTTAAGAAAAACACATAAAAATATCTTAAGTTAAAGGGAATATTGGGTTCCCTTCTATTGCTAAATAACCCCTGTCCACTGATTTCGAAATCGTCCAAACTCTATTATGACAATTTCTGAGAAATCGGGGTTATTTAGGCATAATAGAAATATATGGATTGTTACGCGTCTCGATAAATTGCATTTTTGAATAACATTTCTTTATTTTTCACATGATAAATGGTTTTACAAAAACTCGATCATATTTTTTGTAAAACTGACTATTTCCGGACTCAAAATTTATTTAGGAATTTTTCCGAAATTTTTTTCTTACTTGATATTATAACTCGCAAACATGGGAGGAGCCCTTATGCAATTGGTCGCCTACGGCGCACAAGACGTTTTCCTCACGGGCACGCCCGAGATCACTTTCTGGAAGGTTTCGTACCGCCGCCACACAAACTTCGCCATGGAGTCCATTGAGCAGACCTTCTCTGGTCAGGCTGATTTCGGTCGCCGCGTGACATGCACGATCTCCCGTAACGGCGATCTTTGCTACCGCACATACCTCCAGGTTACTCTCCCTGAGATCAACCAGCAGATGTCGACCCCCAACAACAGCGTTTGGGCTCGTTGGTTAGATTTCATCGGTGAGCAGCTTATCTCCCAGGTTGAGGTTGAGATCGGTGGTCAGCGCATCGATCGCCAGTACGGTGATTGGATGCACATCTGGAACCAGGTCACCATGTCCGCCGAGCAACAGCGCGGCTACTTCAAGATGATCGGAAACACCACCCAGCTCACCTACATCACCGATCCTACTTTCGCCAGCATCACTGGTCCTTGCGCCGCCGCTGGTGGACCCGCCCAGGTTTGCGCTCCCCGCAGCGCTCTCCCTGAGACCACCCTCTACATTCCCCTCCTTTTCTGGTTCTGCCGCAACCCCGGTCTCGCTCTTCCCTTGATCGCTCTCCAGTACCACGAGGTGAAGATCAACATTGATTTCCGCCCCATCGGTGAGTGCCTCTGGGCTGTCAAGACCCTCAATGGCACCAACGGTGTCCAGTCTGTCTCGACTGCTTATCAGCAATCCCTTGTTGCTGCCTCCCTCTATGTCGACTATATCTTCCTCGACACTGACGAGCGCCGCAAGATGGCTCAGAACCCCCACGAGTACCTCATCGAGCAGCTCCAGTTCACGGGTGACGAGTCGGTCGGTTCATCATCCAACAAGATCAAGCTCAACTTCAACCACCCCTGCAAGGAGCTCATCTGGGTTGTTCAGCCCGATCAGAACGTGGATTACTGCGCCTCCCTCGAGGGCTCATCCACTCTCTACCGCACTCTTGGTGCCCAGCCCTTCAACTACACCGATGCCATTGATGCCCTCCCCAACGCCATCCATGCCTTCGGTGGACCCCAGGAGACATCCGGATCCAACGGATTCATCACCACCAGCGGTCTCTTCCAGATGCCCGGTTCCGTTGATAACAACCCCGGTCTTACGCAAAACCAGCAGTGGGGCTCGGGCGCTTACCCCGCCTTCGACAACACACCCGTCTCTGGCTCCTACGTGTCCGATGCCGGCACCTTCGTGCTCGCCGAGACTGCCCTTGACATGCACTGCTGGGGTCTTAACCCCGTCGTCACTGCCAAGCTCCAGCTCAACGGTCAGGACCGCTTCTCTGAGCGCGAAGGCTCGTACTTCGACGTTGTCCAGCCCTTCCAGCACCACACCCGTGCCCCCGATACGGGCATCAACGTGTACTCCTTTGCCCTCCGCCCTGAGGAGCACCAGCCCTCTGGTTCGTGCAACTTCTCGCGCATTGATAACGCTGTGCTCCAACTCGTGCTCTCCGCCAACACCGTCGCCGGTGTTCAGACTGCCAAGGTCCGCGTGTATGCCGTGAACTACAACGTTCTCCGTGTCATGTCGGGCATGGCTGGTGTAGCGTATTCCAACTAAATGCGCTTGGCGACCGACCTCCTGCCTCATTTATTGTGTTTTCTTTATAAATAATTAATATAAGACGTATGTTCTTATATTAATAACTAATTTCGATCTCTGCATAATGCATTCGATTTATACTCCTCGTCTCCATACTTTTCCTTCATTTTTTCTTTTTGCATATACGATTTTCTTCCTTTATTTTTGATATTCATTTCTTCTTATTTTTTGAATATGTTAATGACACTGACGTGAGTTTTGGGTGAGGATTTATCATGATCATTTACCCTTCTTCTTACTAGTGTTCGTTTTATTATTATTATTCGTGTTTACCGGCGCTTCACTATTTTTCTCTCCTATACTACAAGTCGTTTCTCCATTTTCCTTCCGCCTTACTATGCCCCCGCGGTCTTTACAGTCCGCATCGCCGTAACTTCCTTGAAACTCTGTGGCTTTACTGGTTTGATCCGACGAAAGTTGATCCGACGAAAAATTGCTTTTGCCGTTCAATTCACATTCGTCATCGCCCACCGGGTCCCCATTCCTCTCGCCTTCAGTGTATACTAAGCGTCCGCTATCGTTCATCGTGCACTTCACCAATCCTTCTTTCCCCACTCTCGTTCTAAAATTATTCCTAAATAAATAATATAATCCCAATGCAACAGCAATAAAAACTAAAAAATAAAACATGGTTGTGTATTTTGATAATAGTTTGGAGCGCACTTTTGCCATTATATATATTTACGCATAAATTCTTCTAGATTTAGAGGGAACCCCCGGTCATCAGAATCCGCTTCGCGGATTCCAGACCCCTAACTCCCTCCCGCCCTTCGGGAAATTCTAATTTCTTACTGTTTTTTCATCATAAGATTTCTTGATGAAAAACGGTAAGAAATTTCCTGGGTTCCCGGTGGATAATGCTGTCTAGATTGATATCATTTCTTATGCCAGTTTTGTTTTTGTTATTTGTGATATAATATAATATGATTGCATAAGAACACTAAAAATGTAGGATACCAGGGTTTTTATTATAAGACTCTTGGAGAAAGGCTCCAAATGTAAAACACATTGAAATAATCTGCTAGAATATTTCAATGAAACCATCCCGTTCACAAACTCATCTTATCCGTGAAAATCGCATCCATATCTTTATCATGCGTAATCACAATAATACATTTCTTATAATCTTTAAACCGCTGTATGATTTCCAAGACCGTCTTCTTTAAATCGCCATCCAGAGCGTTCGTAGGCTCGTCCAATATCAGAATCTTGGAATCATTCACCAAACCGCTAATAATATTCACTACCTGACGCTGACCTCCGGACAAACCTTCACCCAAAGACCCTGCCTGTGTATTCTCCAAATCCACGTTTTAAAAAATAGTTCGATCATATAATTCATAATATTCATGGTTGTCTATTATACCCGCATATAAAATGTTTCTAAAATGGCTGCATATATGATGTATATCACTGCTGTACTAATACTGATACAGCTGTGATAGTTTGTATTTATTCATTATACAACTACACGAAAAAATAATATAAACCCTAGGTTATAATAACCTTATTAATAAAATAATGTCGGCTTCCTATAGTTCGGCGACTCTGAATACCCAGAACGATTTATTAATGAAGAATCTCATGGATTTTTACGAGAATCGAGAGAATCTGAAGAAGATGATGTCGATTATTAACGGTGAGTCCAAGATTTCTCTACGAATAGTGGATTGGTTTGTTACCAATTATGCGAAGAAATATTATACGATTTATGAACTGGTTCGTCCGAACGAATCTTCGCGGTTCAAGGTGTATAACGATTATAAACTCAAACTCAAGGCATACGCGAAACGTCGTTTTGACCCGTTTTGCAGATGGGAACGCATCAGCGTACCATATGATGATGAGAATTGCATGGAAACCACGATTGGTCAACTGAATTTTTTCAAGTGGGCGCTGGAAAATAAAATTATCGATTATATTGAAACGCATTATGATAACATCGAAGCGGATATGAATTCACGAAATAGTACGTCTCGCCGTAAGCCTTCGCCGGATAACTTGTCGGATTTGGACGGCGGGAAAACGCGTAAAAAACGCGAGGAGCTCTCGATTTCCGCATGTAAATGTATCAAAAAAGAGGATGTAAAGATCGTGGTGAAGTTCGGCTAAAAAAAGAACCATTTATTTTTACGGCTTTTATTTTTACGCGTTCCCTTTATTCTTTTTCCGTGTTTGTTTGATCCGCCCCTTGATTTTTTTTTTGCGCGTGAAGCTTCGAATTTATCCGTAGCCGCTTGTAATTCAGCTAAATACTTCTTTTTTTCGGGACTGGAAAGTTTTTCATAATAAGCGGCTTCTTCTTCAAGTTCTTTAGTCATGGCGTCTTGCCATCTTTTTCTTACTACGGGAGATGGCGTGGCACTCATCTTATAATATATACAAATATATTATATCATCAATAAAAAACAATATATACATTCAGTTTTTATTATTGGTTAATTTATACTCTAAATAAAATGCTGACGCGCAACTATATCCAACGGAACGTACCTATCCTTCGCAAGCTTCTTGGTAAAATTCTTGTAAGGCGTCATGTCCCGGAGAGCCTCTATGCCCATGTCGCAAAACTCATTCAGGACGGTCGGATCGAACCCACTCATCATAGAGCAGCCAGCCTCCGTGGACAGCGTCGGGAATCCACTGGTGCTTCGCAGATTCCAGAACAAGATATGAGGCGGCTTGAGTGGCTCTCCATAGTATCGCATGCCTACCTCCGCATACTTCTGCTTAATCTGCTCATGCATAGTTGCCCACTTGCCCCGAGCAGCAACTGCCTGCTCCTCAGTGTGAGTGTAAGTGTTGACACCGTTAGTGAAGCAAAGGTTATCGTCAATCTGCATGTCAGAGAAGATCGCAAGAACCATATTCTCAACGTCGGCGGGAGGAACATGACGCTGGACAATTGCGCTAAGAATCAAGTCAAGTGCCTTGTAGAAGTCGGTATTAAAACCGGCATTACTATTGTTAGCAAGAATCTCCATAACCATGTCAGTAAAGTCGGTCTTTTCATCCAAGTTAATCCACGAAGGCTCAGCCGAGAAGGTCATGACACGACGCCCCAAACACGACTTCTCTGCAACACGGCAACTAAGAGCAATCGCAGCAGCCAAGGGGTCGCCCTCCATAGAACCAGATAGGTCACACATTGCGACCATTGGACCAATACCGTTCGCGTTCTTCTTGTTACTGTTGTCGCGCCACTGTGAGTTAAGAATATCTGCCTCCTCACTTTTTCTAATGATGTGTCCAGGCTTGCTTTGATTGTAACTAAAAACCGACATATCCAATGCCTGTTTGGTAAAGTCTGGAAGCGCCACGTGTTTACCCTTGACCTCTTTACCCTCCTTCTTCAGGCTCTCCAGATGAGCCCGGAGATTATCCGCACACTCAATACGGTCGGGGTTTTCCGAACGTTGGTCATTGTTTCCAGCCTTTTTATTTAGGAACGCCTTACGCTGCTTCGCCATTGTGATAGACGTGGTCTTGGCGTGGTCAATCGAAGCCCATGCGCCTCCGCACTGCTTGATCTGAACTGTATCCAAATGCTTGTTCAACTTGGAGCAGAGCTTACGATATTCTGTGCGGCACTTATCCAACGCTTTCATCTTTGTTAACTTGCGAATGGAGACAGACACGTAGTTCGCGCTCTCCATATAGCGCGGGAAGTAATTTGTCGCTAGAGCGTCGAATAGGAAACCAAACTTCTTGGATCCCTCTCGTGGAACCCACTTAGATACCAATGTCAAACTCTTCTTCGCCTCTAGACTAGAAGAATTCGAGTAAGCGGCGTCATCTATACGAAGGTTGATGTTAATGCCCTCGATGCAAGACATGATCAAAGGGTGCGCCATGGTGCCGCCGTTCTCCAAAACGTACTTGCAGAAATACTTCATGTCCTTCCAAGAGCCGTAGGGCTCCTGAGAGTCCAGGGACGCGAAAACATCCCTTGGGTCCATCACGAAGAACTGAAGTGCAGACAATGCAAGATAGGGGAAATACTTGTGCCAGACCATGATCATCATATAAGATAGGGTATACTCACCCTTTCCACCGTTGACATCGCGCGTGAATCCGATGAGCTTGAGAAGCATGACCAAGAGTTCGATACGCTTCTCCTCGTCCAATGCGTTGGACTTGGTGATGGAAAGGTCGCGGAGAAGAGAATCAAGAATGACCTCCAGAGACTTGATTCCAGCTGCGTCTGTTCGAACGCACTGAAAATCGAACTGGACGATCTTGTCCTCGATGCCGTTGGACCAATCCAACTCTGCGTGCCCGTTCTCCCCCGAACGCAGAGGAGTAAAGTTATCAAGAGCGGTGATAATAGAAGCCATTTTCTGTTGATGTGTGCTGATTTGACAAATCGAATTTGACAAATCAATTTTTAGAGGGGAATGGACCAAGTAATATATTTATAGTTATATATGAGCAAATCAGTTTTATTAACTTCGCCGCTTAATTTTTATAATAAATATAAAACATATTCATCTCCACATATAGAATTTCCAGAATTTAAAATTTTAGTTGACAATATAAATAAGAAATTAAACGACGATACTTTATTCACGGTGGAATTCAATAATGAAAAAAAATTATTACTCCAAGAATTATATTTTTTAAAAGATCTATATTATGACGATGTCATACGATTTTGCTCAAAATTTGTTGACACGATTGACCTAATATTTAGAAAAAAACCCGGGCAAACCTATCCTGATTATTTTCACCGAAAACGATATTTTTACTACATGGAATATTGCATATCCAAATTTCCTGAAATTATATTATTTCCAACATTTGATAACATAGGAGCTACAGATTTAATAAAAACGAGATGCGTTCCTGTGTTTTTTGTAGGGATTAGCACCGAACCTGCGTATGCCGACGAGTTTATTCTAACGCCCAATGAATTTTTTTTCCATGATATAAATCACGGTAGAATTATTTATCAGCAAGATGAAGCGTATATAAAAGAAAAAAATATGAAAAAAGAAGATTTAATCTTAGTGATGGAAACAAGCATACTCGATTATTATACATTAATTAAAACAATAAAGGACAAAAAGATCGCAGCTCTAATGAAAATGTTGATTTTTGAAATAGTTCACGAAGACGGATTTCCGTTTGTCTTTGATAAACTATGTGAAAGATTAGTAAGAGCCGAAGGTCCAGATAAGGTTGAACGAATGAACGGTGACGTTATTGAATTAGTGGAGAAAACGACCGCATCTACAATCGGAACTGCATTATACAAACTTAGATGTGGATTTTATGATAAAGAAAATGAACCCCTTTCTGTTATTGTGGATACAGATTATAGAACGAGTGATAAAATCGTGGAGGCTACTGATTTATTATTGAAAATGTTAAATTGTCCGTCAAAAACAAGTGAGGAAATATATAAATTAATTAAAGAAAATTCGTCTATTGTTCCAATTCGGAAATGTTTAAATGGAAGTCCTCTTGATAGAAAAACAAAATCTAAATCTAAATCCAAATCCAAATCTAAATCTAAATCCAAATCCAAATCCGCGGAAAGAACCGCATCAAAATAGTTAACAATATGTTGTCTTTTTACTTCATAGGATATTGGCGTTGGTTTTCTTGGATAACCAATGGTTCGGGCAAAATCACCGGTAAACGGTCAATGACAGATAAACTCGGCAAGTTTTTTAATTGAGGATTCACCGCCGCTTTCGGATTCGCAAGATTCGTCGAGCCAATACCAAATAATTGCGTCTCAATATCTACTGCATTATACGCCAACTCAGTTCCGCCCATGCGACCGTGAACTAAACCATCACCGGCGATCATAGATTCGACGGGAACTCTTGCGTTAGTATATACGGGAAAAGCCGCCTGTTTTTCTAAAGACCATTGTTCCATGCAATAATTTCCGGGGGTGTTTTTACTTCTCGTAGATGCCATTATATATGTACTATTATATATTTCGGGTCCTTGCTAACCCAACTTCTTCTTTAGCGCTATATATGCTTCATTTTTCTCATCGAATTTATCAGGCTCATCAAAATAGCTACATAAACAATAATGAAACAAACCCATATAATCATACGAAAACAAAACCGATAATCCGATAGAACGGTCCAAAGAAATCATTTTCGAAGCAGCGCTATCGTATAATTCTTGGAACAAGGGATTTTTACAAGTATTATCATAAACATAATCCAAAGTTCTGGAAGTTGCGTCCATATCATAATCTTGTTCGTCACGCGTGACTTCATCAACGTCTTGATCCATTTCCTCGGCACTCTTCATACAGAATATCTTCCGAACAGCAGCTCTATATTGAGAATCGTTCGAATATTGTATGTCTGGGTCTGTATTATAAAGTCTATCTTTTTCCATATTATAAATATAAATCTAAGGTGTTTTTATATTTATTTATTCACTGTTAACTATTTAGTGACGACGTGTGCGACGCATTCTTCGATTTCTGCCGCCTTTGCTAGCCGTTTTCCTAGCCGAGGCTTGTCTACGTTCAAGTTCATCACGTTCAGCTTTCTGTCTTTGGTGAAGCTTGTTGAGTTCTTCGGCGTTGTCTCGTTCAGCTTTCTGCCTTTGGTGAAGCCTGTTGAGCTCTTCGGCGTTTTGTCTTTCCTCGTATTTGCGTTGTTCATAGGCAGCAGATTTACTCTTACTTTTGCTCGATGAACCGGGCATTTATATTATATGCCAATATATTTATCCCATGGGTAGAAAATTCCTAAAATTCCTAAAATTCCTAAATTTTCAAACGCGTACAATTAATGTAGATGATTATTTTGCCATTTCACGCGTAGGCGCTCCTCCGCGAACCCATCCATCCAAAGCAGCCTCCTCGACCGTGTATTTGGGATCCGAAACATGCTGTTCCATCTTATCGCTTGTAGGATAAAGAGAATATCCCATAAAACTCTGAGCCATGATAGTCGACGTGCTCTTCTTATCGGACACAGACTCACCGAACCGCAATTGCGATTCAATCGTAGGATCGCATGATCCGCGTCCTAAATAAGGAACCGTCAAATAAGGACGTTGTAGCAAATTCAAACGTCCTAAAGAACGTTCTTGTTCGGTTTTTAATGTCAAATAACTATCCGTCTCTACATTAACACCGACCCCACTTCCCCCGTACGTCCCCCCCGGCACAATCGCGGGCTGACTGGTGGCGAATTTCACATACGCGTCGGAAGGAACATCGGAAAACATATTCGTCAACATGTGGTTAGAATATCGGGTATTTTCAACATTACGTTGGGTTTCACACGTAGAATCGTCTTCGATACGATCTAAATTATAAAATGTATAATCCTTTGCCGATGACATTATATTTACTATATAGAAATATAATATATTTATTATCCTAGTTAACTACACGTTGGTGTAACGAGGCAAATTTCGCGCGCAAGCGAACATGTTACCCTCTTTGCAAGATACCATGCTTCCATAACAAAAATCGGCAAACGCTCCTTGGTCATTAGGAATTGTACTGCTTGCAGTCGAATGAAATGGTCGCATAGATTGTTCGAATTCTATCTGATCGCCTAAATCAGTAAAGAGCTTATTGGCGATATTAGGTTGCCCTGGATTCGCGTTTACTACCATTTGTTTGGCTTTCGCTAAAATCTCATTACTGCCGTTTTCCGTATAAGCCGGAGGAGCGGGTTTCTTATTGACGTTATAATCGTAATCGGGTATCAAAACATTACTTAAAGGATTTCCTGGGTTCGGTTTGTCGAAGACGTTCTCAGGTCGAACAGAAATTCCCTGACTTTCTAAATATGCCGTCCCCGGATCTTCGAATCCTTCTTGGAATCTCACGCGTTTTTCCGATTGATTCTGTGATGAATGATAATAATACATCAAAAATACACAAAGTAAGCTAATTGTTGAAATAACAAGAAGTCGAACGTTTCGATTATATATAAAGGCAATAATTGTCATGACAATAACCGTCCTAGAAACAGCGTTCAACTTCTGGTTAAAGGTCATCGAATCTACGGGAAAAAATTCCAAGATATGATCAGAATCAAAAAGGGCATTCGGGTCCTGAGACCAGAATTTTATCGCGCCCAATCCCGATTTTTGCTTTATCGCAGTAATAATAGGTTTATCTTTTTTAATTTTACAGCTTTCATCGGACATTATATATTATATTTGATACTATATATTAACAGTTTATTTTACTAAATCTCCCCCGTCTCTCCGTTTAATGCATTTTTTATCCATTTGAAATGTATCAGATTTCTCCTCCTGTGGGACTATTTTCAATATACATTTCGCCTTTTTGCCGTAAATCGGCTCGGTGCATCCATCCTCTTTCTTGTTAGCATCAATTGGTTTCTCTTTTCCTTCTTCTAAAACACATCTAGCGCGGAAATGCTCATATCGCTCTCTCACATCATTGTAAGTTAACCCTGATTTTTTATGTAACATTTTATTTACCACTTCATGCAACTGATATATATACTTTGAAAAGGAAGCTCGGGATTTCATATGTATCATTTTTAGTGGTAACTTTTTGAAATTTTTCTTCAAATTCTCTCTGCATTTACCACAAGGTAATACATTTTTTAAATTTAACACCATTTCTCTATATGATTTTTTATCTTCGCACGTGGGATTGCTGGGGTAATTAAAACTCATCGTATGTAACATATGCCAGGTGCTAGGTCCCCAAACTGTGGTCAACATGCCATCATTACTCTTATAATGTTTTCGTGTGTATACCTTTGATGCCGACGACTTGCGCCTCTTTGTTTCTTTTGGCATGTTTTTATAGTATACTTAGATTATGTGTACAGATCCTGAAATAAATATATTTATAAAAATATATACATGTCCTCAATTGTAAGCGTTTTATATCGAGATTACATTCGCCCCTATCAACATCGTATTGTTATATTAATCGTATTCATTATTTTTTTAGTGGCTGCAGTATACGCCTACAAAGCTTATGCAAAACCGATAATCAATAATAAGAAGAACGCCGATATTTCGAATACAGGCAACGTCGGAAACGGCGAGGTTATCATTTACTTATTTTACGCGGACTGGTGCCCACATTGCACAAAAGCAAAACCTGAATGGAATAAATTCAAGGCTGCTCGTCATAATAAAGAATTAAACGGATATACGATAAAATGTGTGGACGTAAATTGCACCGAAGAAACCAGTGCAAATTTCCAAATCATTCAGAAATACAACATTGACTCCTATCCTACCCTTAAAATGGAAAAGGATGGATCGCAAATTGATTTCGATTCCAAGATTACCAACGAATCTTTAGAAAAGTTTATCAATATGGTTTTGGTATAACTGATTTAACACCCTTTTCTATGAATCGAATGCGCTCTTCTTGTGACGTAGCAAGCATGTATAAATCATACATCGATATTGAATAACATTCTATCTCGATTTCATTTGGAACATGTATCGTATTGATCTCGTTGTTTAACATTATTGATACCAACGCTTTATTGAAAATCAATAAAATATAGTCGAACAGCGTGGATTTATCGGAAAACTCAACCTCGGGCGAAATCTCTTTCCTAGAAATTCCAAGAATTTCGTCAACGTCCGCACCGTTTTGTATGCAGGGGTATATTGGATAATTTAGGAACATTCCTCCGTCCATATAATATTTCCCGTCTTTGAATAATGGCGCTACTAACAACGGCAGTGCAGAAGATGCATACGCAGCGTCAATCACTCTCCAATCCGGGTGTGTTTTATGCGAAATATCAATGCTTTTAAAAGACCCTAGTTCTGTGGCATATAAATGAACGTCTATCTTGGAAAAGTCGTATAATTCTTTCATAGTTATAGACAGCGAAAGATCTACTCCTCGGAAAAGTGGAGAAAACATTTCTTCGAATAATTTGATGTCAAACATTCCCTGCTTTTGAAATGAATTTATAATAGAGTACATGTTGAAATCAAATACTTGGTGCCAAGGACGCTTAATCAGATAGTCGTCCAAGATTTGCCATTCGTATTTCAAAGACAAAACTACTGCAAATACCGCGCCGATTGATGTACCGTAAATAGATTCGATGTCTTCTATTTTCCACAATCCTTGTGCATGGCTTTCTCTAAGTGCTCCGTATGCAATATACCCAGTGCCGCCACCACCTGGTATTACAATATGCTTTATAGTTTTTTTCCCTGGAATTTCTTTGTTCAACAAGTCTTTGTCTAAGATTTCTTGATCTTCCATTCAATATATATCATTAGTATCAATTCTGTAAGTTTTTTTCGATCAAACTATAATATAGTATCATGATATAGAATGTCCTGTTTTTTATTCGTAAACGACGACGATCGGGTGAATAAATTAAACATTGATGAATTATACGAAAACAAACAACGTAGAGATTTGAAACAGGTTGCGATATTCAATAAAATAC
>Ga0209550_10000918_pt1 | contig 28442 bp, 26 predicted proteins | sample LauGreSuBDMM15SN_2_FD_187567 | JGI IMG/M metagenome (GOLD analysis project Ga0209550, IMG submission 187567) | Freshwater lake microbial communities from Lake Michigan, USA - Su13.BD.MM15.SN (SPAdes) (version 5) | ecosystem: Environmental > Aquatic > Freshwater > Lake | place: Lake Michigan... | reverse complement strand
GGTTTAATATTTTTTTTATAATCATATACTTTGCTGTATATTTGATTTAATAAATGGTATCTTTCAAATTTGGTAGAGTCATCTAAATTTTCTTTCATTAAATATGCAACAGCACATTCTGGTCTACAAAACGAACCATAGCCAAATACTTGGTCATCATTTTCATATTTCGGTATATAACAAGAAGGGTTATCATATTCATATGTACACCAAAAACACGCTGACTTTTTATCGGGATTACTATTTTTATATAATTGTATTTTCAATCTTTTTAATTTGGCATTAACATCCTTTATATTTATATCGTCGTATTCGTGAGTTGATTGACAAGGTAACTCGTCGTATATTTTCATACTACAAGAGTGACATATATTTGAAACATTAGATAAATGTTTTGGTTCAAATTCAGCATAAGCGTAATCTTTTTTTTCAACAGGCTTTTCGATTGAATTATTAGCTTCAAATGGAGTAAATATCGCGTTTTCATTATTATATGTTAAGATACTTGGTGGAATTGTAGGATTATAATGCATAGGGTCTGTTACTAATTGATTAATTGCTGTGTTATGTTCAGTTAAATCTTGCATAGAACACTTTAAATGTAAAACAATATTAGCAACTGCGTGATTTGAATTACTCGACTCTTGTTTTTTAGTGACAAGTTTACCACCTTTTGGTTTACGACCACGTTTTTTTGGTAAATTTGGTTCACATAGTGTTTCGTGTATTATGTCATTTTCTTCTAATGTAATAGTAATATTAACATTTTCACTATGTTGTGATATGACCTTCTTTTTTCTACCGCGTTTCTTTGGTTCATTATGTAATGCATTTTCAATGATTTCTTCGCTCATACTATATGGTTCAAATTATTGTAAATAATGGTTCATCCTTTTTATATTGTTTTTTAAAATCGTTTTTTGAGAAGAAATAATACAACACTCGAAATAAAATAATTACATAACAAAATAACAACTTAAAGAATATCGAGTGTTTATACTTGAACAATAGTTCCAAAAAATAACAATTCCTATAGGAATTATATGGTCTTATAGTGTAGTGGTTATCACTCCAGACTTTGAATCTGGAAACCTGAGTTCGAATCTCAGTAAGACCAGTTATTTTTTATTTTTTTACTTAGTAAGAAATAAGTAAAAAAATGTTCAGCATTCAGTACACAAATCAAAGATTTACGACAAACTCAAATAACATTGTCTACAAAGCGGTTTATAATTATCAGACCCAATAACCACTTGTTCAGTTTCTTTTGAAACTCTACAAGAAAACAACCCTTTTTTACCATTGCGACAGATTGAACAAAACGATGTTAATTTTGTTACCTTATCGCAAAATGGTATTAAATCCAATAATTCCCCAAATTTTTCTCGTTTAAAATCGCCATCTAAACCGCATATATAAACAATTTTGTTATGAGTTTCAACCATATCTGTTACTACGGATTTTAAATTTTTAAAGAATTGACCTTCATTTATTAATATAACATCGGCATTATGTAAATCGTTATAATAATTATTATTTGCGTTATTTTTATCATTCCATATATTTTCTATATTATGAGATAAGATACACGGGATGATCTTATGGTCGTGAGTTGATAACATAGAATCGTGGTATCGTTTATCTTCTGCGTAATTAAGAACAACAACCGTTTTACCAATATATGAATAATTATTATGAATTTGTATTATTTGTGTTGTTTTACCAGAAAACATCGGCCCTAATATTAATTCCAAATAACCTTCTTGTTGTTGTGTCGGTTGAATAGTAGTTGACATATTTTCTTGAAAAGTAGACATTATTTATTTTGTATAATTATATTACTATTATTCAATTTTTTATATTTATATTTTACAAAAATATAAAAGGTTACTTCTAATAATATTATCATTGATTTTATAAATAAAATGCTATCAACATCCTCCAATAAAGCAAATATACCTTGGGTAGAAAAATATAGACCAAACCAATTTGACGATATTGTATTATCAAATATTAATTGTACAATATTCAAAAATATTATTGAAAAGAATTATTTTCCAAACTTATTATTTTATGGACCACCTGGGACGGGTAAAACAACGACGATTATAAATTTAATCAATGAATATCAAAAAAAACATAATCAAACAAACAAAGGCACAATTATACATTTAAACGCATCCGATGAAAGAGGTATCGACATAATACGAAATCAAATATACCAATTTGTAAAATCAAAAAACCTTTTTGAAAAAGGGTTGAAATTTGTAATATTGGATGAAGTTGATTATATGACTAAGAACGCACAACAAGCATTAAAATATCTATTACAATCATCCAATTATAATGTTCATTTTTGTTTAATATGTAATTATATTAGTAAAATAGACGAATCATTAAAAAATGAATTTATTTGTATTCGTTTCAATCAATTACCGAAACAAGACATTTATAAATTTATAAAGAATATTACTATAAATGAAAAGTTGAATTTGTCAGATGGTGTAATTGAAACAATACAAAATAATTATAATTCAGACATAAGAAGTATGATAAATTTTATACAATTAAATCAAAATGTCACGAATTGGGAAACAAATATAATTACAAACGGTGTATTAGAAGAAATACATAATTTATTGCGACAAAATATAGATAATACAACTGTAATTACAAAACTTATACATAATATAAGTATCCAATATAACACCGATAAAAAAACCATAATAAATAAATATTTTAATTATATTATACGGTATAAACACGAATTGGTCACACAACGTTTTTTAAATATTATTGAAAATATTATGCACTGTTGTGAACAAAATATAGAGCATATTTTGAATTATTTTTCTTATCAATTGAACGATTATTATAGAGAAGCATTGAGTATGTAAGAAAGGATTTTTTAAATCGAAAAATTGAAAACAAATAAAATATATTATTTAACCAATATAAAGAAACAAATATATATTTATAAATTGATTATTATATGGATATATTATCAGTAGATGATGAATGGAGCACGTTCTTGACCAATGAAATAAATAATAAAAATAAACCAACGAAAAAAACAAGCACCAATATTATTAACACTAATAATATCAACACAGGTATAGAAAAAGATTGTGTTGATACAAATGAAGGTGATAATAATATAACACTGAATGAAGTGCCGATTTGTGAAGATTTATACATATCTACTAAAACAAAAGTATTATTTCTCAATCAAGCTATTGATATTCATAGTGTATTTTGGAGTATACCGATAACTGAATATTGGGTTCCCAAAGCAGGTGTTGTAAAAAAACAAATAAAAATCGTTTCAAAAAATAAAGAAGAATATAATGAATATCAAAAAAAATTGGAAGGTATTAATTATTATGTTGAAAATATAATAAAACAGATAGATAATCCTACTGCGCGGCGTATCAAGTTTAAAGATGAACGCAAAATTACGATTGGTATATCAAAAAAGGATATTATGAATTGTAGAGGAAAAGTAAAAAATGCATTTTATAATTGTTTTGCTATGATATTGCGGTTCGATTACGAAGGTACTTTTCGTGAAATACACGTAAAGGTATTTAATACTGGTAAATTAGAAATTCCCGGTATATTAAACGCAAAATTATTGGATATAGTGAAAGAAATGATACTTGAATATGTCCAACCCCATTTAGAAACCAAATTGGATTTTATAGATAATGACAGTGAAGATAATGTATTAATAAATTCAAATTTCAATTGTGGATATTATATAAATCGTGAAAGGTTACATTCCATTTTAAGAAGCGATAAATATCGTATTGAAAGTGCTTATGACCCGTGTAGTTATCCAGGGGTTAAATGCAAATTTTATTTTAATAATGAATTGGGGTTTGATGCTGAATTACAAAAAGGGCACGTTTGTCAAGACGACCGAAATATGAAAATGACTGAATTGGGTGATAATAAAAAATATACCGAAGTTTCATTTATGATTTTTCGCACAGGAAGTTGTTTAATTGTTGGTAATTGCACTGAACGAATTTTGAAATTTATTTTTGAATTCATTAAAAAAATATTGAATGTTGAATATTATAATATAAATGTTGTAAATAATGACCAAGTTACGAAAATTAAAAAAACAAAATTAAGAAAAAAACAGGTGCTAATGACACACCAATATTTTAGTGATAATATTGAGACTTGATTAACGAAGTGTATTGTATTGAATAAAAATAAAAACGAAATAAAATATTATTTTTCATTGTAATAATATTTTATACAAACAACCAATTCACTAAATTCTTGGTGCTTTCTTCGTGAAATTTTTCTTGGAACACATCATTTTCTACATAAAATTTCATTAAAAAATATTCATTCTTATCGTCTTCATTTAAATTTATAATTTTTTTTGTTCTCTCTATTTTTTGTAACATTTCGTTTAATAAATCTTCATATTTATTATAATCCATAGATATCTTTTGCTGTATCATATCTAAATAGGAGTTCGTTAAATCTAACGAATCAATACGATGTAAATAACGATGCAAAAATGTATCACAAATCTTAACGCGGTTCTCGAATGTTATATTATTATTGTTCCAGAAAAATAGTGTCTTTGTAAAGTTTGATATTTTTTTTAGTAATTCTCTTAAATCTGTTTCGTCTAAAGTTAAATCTTCGTCATTTAAAGTCATTATATTGGATATTGTAGTGGATGAATTAGTATGTTCTCCATCATAAATATCAAAAATAGTTTTTTTATATACAAATAATACAGCGTCAATATGATTTAAATTTTGTAATAAATCCGATTTATGAATTTGTTCCATATATTCTAAATAGTAAAAATAGCATTTTTGTGAATAATAATACGCGTGGTCAATGTTTTTATTTTTTATTAATACATATTCAAATACACGATGAATGGCATTCATACCTATAAATAAACTATTGTTTGGATTAGATGCGTTCTTCAATATTTCATTTTCATTCATTAAATCAAAATACTCTTTAATTATTAACGCAAATTTTAATATTACTCTATTTTTGAAATATTTTGTATTTGGCATTTTATATTATAATTATATTTTTTTGTAATTATAATTTTTTTCAGGTTTACCATTTTACCATTTCATATCAAAAACAACATTTTTGAACGAAATTTTACCATAATAATAACTATTTATTGATAATAACCTATAAAATGGATTTTTGGATTTGTTCTCTTTGAACGAGACAATACAATTGTTTAATACATATTCTTTGAATGTTGTTAAATCTTTATATTCAGTATTATCGCTCACTATTGCCGCCCAACCCTGTTTTTCTGCGTCATTATATATACATTTATTAGCATCTTCTTTTACACCACTACTTGAATATACCGCAATAAATACATTATTACCATTTGTCATTTTTTCACCAAAAAACCAATTATTATTAATAAATCGAACTTCATTATCAAAACCAATCCAATTCAAATACACGTTCAAATCTAATTTGGATTTTGAAGTCGTTTTTTTCATTAATTTGCTAGGATTATACATAGCCATAACAACATTTTCTTGTTGTTTTACAAAAGGTAAATGACTATTACCGATTGCTTCGGGCAAATCGCCAAATGTTGAAATTCGACCAGATTGTGTAAATATTGATATTCCTCCTACATTAGCTACCCACGGGAATTGTTGTGCTCCTAAATTTCCTCTATTATAATTTTCAATAGATGTCAATGAATAATAATTATGATTATACAAATGATATTTTACATCACATAGTGGAGAACCGTCTGAAAAATCGCTAAATGTTTTTGAAGCACACGATATTACACTTGTTGGAATAAGTTTCAATATAGTTTTATAAGGATCTAATTTGAAATGAGCATGGTTCCATAAGTTATACTCGTTCATTAAATTGATTGTATCATCAATATTTTCAGGATTAAAATAATTTCCAGCACTCCATTGAAAAATAGTTCTGTCTATTTGTGATAGGTTACTATAAATTTTTTTGAATTCATTGTCATTATGACTAATTAAATAAGTTTTTTCATATTTTGTATGATAATTCTTAATATAATCATGACCTGGTTGAAATGTAGTTGTGGCAAAAAAAGCACCTACAGGACTTAAGTCGGTTTCATTACATAAACCAGTCAATAAATATAGTAGTTTATTACAGTTATTCGATTTTGTTGATAATTTACAACGGCTATAACAACGTCCAGATGCGCAATATAGTGTCCCATTTAATGTAACGACTTCGGCAAATTGTTCTAATATTATTTGGATACATTTTCCAGCCTTGATTTTTAGATCAATATTTTTAGTAAAATCAAAAATATTTAATAATGAATTCAATGTATACATATTATAGACTTGTGATAAGAATTCATAATAACAATATTTTATTTTAACATCCAAAAATGTATTTAATAACTCATCGCAATGATTGTTCTCAATATTATTATATTGGTTCCATAAATGCCACGACGATAAATATGCTATCATATGATTTTCACTCCAAAAACATTCAGTTTGCTCATTTTTAGTTAACCAAAATTGCTGGTCTTTGAATAATGGTGTAATGGTATTAAATAATACTTCATTTTGCTCATAGTTATTATCTTTTGTTAAATATAGTATTCGCATTATTAGTAACATATTAAAATCGTTATCTTTTTTTGATTGTTTGGTGTTATTATAATTGGTAATGCAATCATTCAATAAGTGGGGGTTCATAGTTTCATTATTATATGCTTTTAATGCGAGTGCATTTAAATTATTACTTTCTTTATTAATTCTTATGTAAACGTCTCGTCGTTCTTCAAACGTGCTCATTATATATTATAGGAATATAATATTTTTTACAAATATTTTTATACTTCCAATGTGTTTCTTTTTGCATAATTCAATATATTTAGGAAAAACAAAGAAAACTGAAAACAAACAAATAAATTAATTTAAAAAAAATGGATTTAAAGTAAAAAATGAATTATAAAATATAATTTAATTCATATAAATGAGTAAAGTTCCTTCTCCTTCTGGTTCAATGCAACCGACTAACACAACCACATCAGTTCAACCGTCATATAGATTACCAGAAACAACTACACTTACGCACGCAGCAAAATTATCAATTGTTGAAGATAAGCCAATAATGATGGATTATTGGACAAGTTCCCTTAACAAAACCGTTTTAATTGGCGTAAAAGATAATCAAGAGAAATTATTAGTAAAGAGTGAAGAAGAATACACCAGTCCTATCTCTAAAATTTATAAAGTAGGTAAAGAATATATTATTATGACAGAGAACTCAATATATATTGTTGATGTAGAAATACCAACAAAGCGTATTAGTTCTTAATACCAATATGCGTAAATACAATTTTGTAAATGATATAAATATTCAAATAAATAATATGTAAATTAAAATGTTACATATTATTTTCCCATTGTTATCGAGTTGGTTATATTTGAAAATATCAAAAAAATCGTTTCAAAAAATATCACCAACATATATAAAATATTTTTCCATAATACATAATAGCATTTTACATTTATTCAGTTCTTATGTATTTTGTAATCTATTGTTGACTATGTATTGTAATGGAATAACTGCTGGAAGACAATATTATTTTCAAATCGAATATGTAGATAACATCATATTTTTATTTTATTTATCCAAATACTATGAGTATGTAGATACATTTTTGATTTATGCCAAGCAAAACGAACCGATAGCTTTACAGAAATTCCATCATTTAGGTGGAGTATTTATTTGGCATTTAGGGTACGTTTATAAATTTGATGGTATTGTGTTTGCTTCTATTTTGAATTCAGGAGTTCACAGTTTTATGTATCTATATTATTTGTTAACAATAATCAAAACGAAGTATATTGACATAAATAAATTGAAAAAATATAAAATATATTTGACTTCTTTACAAATGGCACAGTTAGGATTTGGATTTTACGCGTTGCCTTATTTTTATTACAAGTTAGAAACTAGACAAAATAAAATAGTAATATGGATTTGCGATATTTATATTTTTATTTTGATAGTATTATTTACTCAATTTATGATAAAAAATTATTTTACTCATAAAAGTGATATAGATAAATATATTGTATAATTTTAGCGGTTTCATATGGTTTGAATTATTATATAGATATCAAATTGTCTATATAATAAGTGGACGCCTCTACAATACTTCTTTTATTGAAGTTACCTGTGCAGGTGTTAAAGTATCTGGAAATTCGACTATGAATTCTATTACTAAATTACCGGTTGCGTTTTCGCGTGTCATACCTAAACCCTGAACTAATCGTTTATAATCGGGTTTTATAACAGTTGGATTAGTCATATTATTCAAGCATAACATTTTTCCGTTCAAATGTGGAATATCAAATGAGAACCCACAAAGTGCTTCTTTTAATGATAAATTCTTTTGTAAATACAAATCCAATCCTTGTCTTTTAAAAATAGTGTCATTTCTAATTTTTACATTTATATGTAGGTCTCCTTTTAACTCTTCATTAATTTTGTTCCCTTGTTCTTTTATAACGAGAGTATCATTTTCGTCAATTCCAGCAGGAATATTTATAATTACTTGTTGAATTTCATTGATTTTCATATTATTTATCACACTCCATTTTTCAATTTCAACTGGTAAAGAAACTCCGTGAAAACATTGTTCCAATGTAATTTCAACCATTTTTTTAATTGGTGGTGGCGGCTGTGGTCTGCTATTAAAACTACTCGAAAATTCCGCGTGAAAACCGCCTGGTCCATTATGAAATATTCTAACGCCCGGCATACCATGCATTTCACCCATACTATGCATTTTATGAATGCCACCAAAACCGCCACCACCACCACCACCGAACATCATATTAAATATATTATTTATATCATTAAATTCATCCATACCTTGAAATGGGTTTACATTACCTTCGCCAAATTTTAATTCGTGGTCGTGTTGATTTCTTTTTTCGGCATCACTTAAATTTTCATATGCTTCATTAATAGATTGAAATTTGGTAGTCGCTTCTTGGTCGTGATTACGGTCGGGATGATATTTTAAAGATAATGAACGGAATGCCTTTTTTATTTCAACATCACTTGCGTCTTGATTAACTCCGAGAATTTCATAATAATTTTTCATTTTTATTTAATAATAATAATAATAATATAATTATATTGTTTTATTCAAATATATTTTGTAAGATAAAAAATAAACATAAACAATATCTTATAATATAATTATAATTGTAATTATATTTATAAATGGCAAATATTTTTACACATACCATACAGAAAGATAAATCAACCAATTCAACAGGTAATGCACCTATAGTGAATGAAACAAATGTTACATTTATTAATAAATACAAACCATATTATATTGACGATTTTTGCCTTGACCAAAAATTAATTTCAGTTATAAAATTAATGCTTCAACTAAACAATTTGAATATATTATTTGTAGGGAATTCTTGTTCAGGTAAAACAACATTATTATATGCATTGATACGAGAGTATTATGGACTTGATAAAAATGCGGTTATACCAGAAAATAATATTTTATTTATTAATAATTTAAAAGAACAAGGTATACATTATTTTAGAAATGAAATGAAAACATTTTGCCAGTCACATAGTAGTATTTATGGAAAAAAAAAATTAGTAATTTTGGATGATATTGATAATATAAATGAGCAAAGTCAGCAAGTATTTCGTAATTATATAGATAAATATAGTCATAATATACATTTTATATCTGTATGTTCTAACATTCAAAAGGTCATTGAAAGTATACAGTCAAGATTACAAATTATAAAAATATCAAATCCAAATGCAACTCAAATATGTAATGTTATGAATAAAATAATTAAAGAAGAACAAATCGAAATTGATGACGTTTCAAAAGAATATTTATTGATGATTACAAATGGTTCTATTCGAAATATAATAAATTATTTAGAAAAAATGTATGTTTTAGGAGAACCTATCAATATCGACTTATGTAAAAAAATATGTTCTAACATATCATTTCAAGAATTTGAAAAATATATTGAATTATTAAAGCAACAAAAAATAACACACGCGATTAAAGTATTATATGATATTTACGATTATGGTTATTCGGTAATAGATATTTTAGATTATTTTTTTACATTTGTAAAAGTAACACATATTTTAGATGAAGAAACAAAATATAGAATAATACCATTCTTATGTAAGTATATAACAATATTTCATAATGTGCATGAAGATTGTATAGAGTTGGTATTATTTACTAATAATTTGAGTAAAATAATTCACACAGTTGAAGATTTCAATCCGCACAGAAGATGAAACTTCAACTAAGTTACCAGTTACAGTTTGAACCGTGACACCCCCCCCTCCTACGAGAGTGCGGTTTCAAATCTTCACGTGCATAATCGATTTTATTTAGAGATTATTATTTAATATATTTAATATATTTGTCACAATTATAATATTATCAAAAATTTATTATATAAATATTTAATAACGGAGGTTTATTTTCAACATGACGAAACAAATTTTCAAAAATGCCGTTCCAACCAATTTATTCTATTCATTTTTAGAAAAAATATGTTTAAAAACTGAAAAATATTATTTAGTTGATATGAACGCTTTTAGAAAAATGTTATTTTATAGTTATCATATAGAATTCTGTGAAACAATAAAAAATTATTACCATTTGTCAAAACAATTTTATCTTGAACGAAAAATGACATATAATTCATTTACTACAATATTAAGACAAATTTGTAAAAATAATAATATAATGTTCACATCACAAATCAAGTATAACGAATCAAAATATAATATTGATTATTTAATTTACTTTTCATTAGAAAAGGCATAAATAAAATACAATTATACTATATATTTTATATTATTAATATGTTTAGCTCAAATAAGATGAACCAATATTTAATGATGTTTGGAGTTGTGGTGGTTTGTAGTTATATCGGTAATAGATTAAATCAAAGTTTTCAAAATAAAGATGAATATGACTTGGTAAAAAAATATTTATTGAATGATTCGCCCCTATATGGGTTTAACCGTCCTAAAATATGGATACATTCAAAATATGAGATCAATGCTCGTAAATGGAAAGATTTTTATTCCAGAAATACAACTGATTTAAATCAGCCATATATACACTTAACAATAAAAACAATAATTAATCATTGTGGAAATGACTTTAATATTTGTTTAATTGATGATGAAACATTTAGTAAATTAATACCCAGTTGGGATATTGATTTAACTAATGTCGCAGAACCAATGAAATCACAATATAGAGAACTGGGTATGATGCAATTATTATATTACTACGGTGGTATGGTTTTACCGAATTCTACAATTTGTTTAAAAAATTTAAAAGAGTTTTATAATGAAGGTATAATCGGTAATAAACCATTTGTTTGTGAAAATATTAATCGTAATGTTAATTTATTGAAACAAAAAAATAAATTATTATTTACTCCTGATATTTCGTTTATGGGTGCTGCTAAAAATGATGAAACCATCAAAGAATTAATTGAATTTATGAAAAACACATACAGAAATCCACATTTTTCCAGTGAAACTAACTTTTTAGGTGTAAATTCACAATGGTGTATGGAAGCGATAGTGCAAAATAAAATGAATTTGATTATGGGACAACGAATTGGTGTGAAAACACAAGGACGTAAGCAAATTTTATTGGAAAATTTAATGGAAGAAGACTTTTTGGATTTATCAAATGATACCGTGGCTATTTATATTCCAAGAGAAGAAATATTAAATCGCCCAAAATATCAGTGGTTTGCTGTTATGAGTGGTGAAGAAATATTGAAGTCCAATTTGATTGTATCCAAATATTTACAAGCTTCGATTGTAGATAGTACAAATGAATACATTGCACCTACTGAAATGAAGAGTGTTGTTGCAATATAATTGATGTATTTTTTGGGTAAGAAAAATTGAAATTTTACGAGACTATAATAAAAAATAATATAAACATAACTGATTGTAATTTATATTATTAATAATATGGAAAATACGATGAAAATATCAAATCTGATGCCAATTGTTAAATCAAAACGGAAATTAAAATTAAAAATTATTGATAATGCTACTCACGTGAGTGACGCTACTGATATTCATAGTGATAATAATACAGTTGGGCATAATGCACTCGATAATATAGATATCAAAAATATGGAAGGGCTAACCTATTTATCATCTATACCAAACAATTCAATCGATTTAATATTAACAGATCCACCTTACATAATATCAAAAGACAGTGGAATGAATGAACATTATAATAATGTCAAATCAAATGAAGAAAATAATATTGAATTTGTAAAAACACAAGAAGAGTGGATACAATATAAAAACGAAAATAATATTACAGATGATGAAAATAAAGATAAATATATGAAATATGGTTCTATATATGGTAAAAAATATTGTGTGAAAACAGATTATGGTGAATGGGATAGCGAATTTACGATGGAAATTTTGGAAAAATTCATTAGTGAATATTATAAAAAGTTAAAAAAAGGTGGAACAATAGTTATATTCTTCGATTTATGGAAGATTTCTTATTTGAAAGAAGTAATGGAAAAATATAAATTCAAACAAATAAGGTTTATAGAATGGATAAAAACAAATCCTCAACCCAGAAATAGTAAAATAAATTATTTAACAAATTGTAGAGAAATCGCATTGATTGGCATTAAAGACAGCAACCCCACATTTAATAGTAGCTATGATAATGGCATTTATAATTATCCATTACAAGGTGGGAAAAATAGGTTTCATCCAACCCAAAAAAGTTTACCATTATTTGAAGAATTGATAAAAAAACATTCTAATGAAAATGATACTGTTTTAGATACATTTTTAGGCGCAGGAACAACTTCAATTGCTTGTAAAAATACAAATCGTAAATTTAAAGGTTGTGAAATATCAAAAGAATATTACGATAAAATTATGGAAATTATAGTAGCACCTTGATTTTTCCTTTATTTATTTTCAACTTTATTTCATTGATTATTGGAATGACATAAAGTGAATAATAACAGATTTTTTTATTGAATTCTATTGGGTCATACCAATATGTATCCAGTTTGGTAGTTATGTCATCTATTATAAATGCCTTTTTTTCCCACGGAAATTCAAATATGAATGCTTTGTATTTTTGTAAATTTTTCGCTGAATATATTTTATTATTTTTGATTTCGTCTTTACATATTTGGCGTTTTTGTAAATTACAATGATTACACAGGGGTTGAAAATCAGCGATTTCTTGTGTATGTATATCTAATACTTTATCGTCATTATATAAATCATTTTTATGGTCAGTTATAATATCACTATTTGACCCACAAGAAACACAACTATTTTGTTTTATTTCTATATCAATTTCTTTTTTAATTGGGCGTTTTGTTATATTTAATCGTTTTGAATGAACGAATATGCCAATAATTCCTTTCATATTTGGGTTCTCTAATCTAAATTGGATAATTAAATTATCATTGACAATGTCGTAATCATTTTCAGAGTATGTTTTGGTTTTATCATTATATATAGATGTATAATTGAATTTTTTATTTGCCCATCTATCACCTATACCATTATTACCCCAATCTAATTTTTTGTATTGTTTTAGTTGATTTCTTGAAATAATTTTTGTAAAATTATTTGATAATTTTATAACTATATCTTCAATATTATTCATATTATTAACTTCGTTTGGTTGGTTCATTTCTCTGTATAGATTTTATATAACCAATTTTAATGTAAAAAAAGTAATTCAATTTTTTGGATTTTTTCAATATAATTATAAATATTAATAAAATACTTAAAAAGACATCCATAACATTATAAATTGAAGTATTAAAAATATGGAAAATAAAGAAACCAAACTCAATGAAGCATATCAAATAATTAAAGATTTATATGAAAAATATTCAACAAACCAATATATGTCAGAGAGAACACATCAATATATTTGTAATCAATTGCCGAACGTTCTCGAGAACATAAGACAAACTCACGAAAAAAATGTTCTCCGGATTGAAGAAATGACAATAGAACAAGATAATTTTATTTCGAATTTTCTTTCCAACAATCAATATTTCTATATTCCGTCTACTGAAAAATTCTTTTTTTATGATGGTATTCATTATAAGATAATAAGTGAAGATGATATTTTACACCACGTTCTCACAAGTATTACACGAGACCGTAATCTAATGTCTTGGAAACAACTTACTAAAAAATACATTATGAAGCGAATAAAAGAACATAATTTATTAAAATCCATTCCTGAATCGGAGACTATACAAAATGTTCTCACAGAATTAATTGCTAATATCTTTTCAAGTAAAAGTGAAGCAAAGTATTTTTTAACCATATTGGGCGATAATATTTTCAAGAAAAATACAGATATTATACATTTTATTGACCCAAAAGCAAAACCGTTTATTCGTGAATTGAATAATATATGCCAATTCTTAATTGGAACAAATTTATCGTCGTCATTTAAATATAAATATCACGATAACCATGAATATAGTAATTGCCGTCTTGTAAAAATAAGCACTAATATTAAAAATGATAATTTATGGGTTCATATTATTAATAATTATATGTTAGATTTAATTTGTGTAGCATCACATTATTCTATTCGTTATAATAACTCAGATGATTATATTATTAAAAATAGCAATGACCATTTATTTACACAAAATGTATTTTATTTGAAAGATATTCAACCTATTGATATGGTAAATAAATTTATTGATGAATATTTACAGATTACATCTTCATCCACAAACGCAAAAACAATATTAACAAACCAATTATTTACAACAAATAAAGAAAACGATAAAGATAGTAAAGATAAACCAACCAATATGGTTCGTGCTACACAAATTACTTGGAAAAATATGCAATATTTATGGAAAAAGTTTTTAGACACAAAAGAATTACCCAATATTATGTTTTTACAAACATTAAAGAATTTATTAGTAGAACGATTAAATGATTTTTATAATGAAGATATGGATAGTTTTCTTGGAATTTGCAGTGAACATTTACCTGTTATACAACAATTTTTACAATTTTGGTCAGAAACAATTACAATCGATGACAATGAAATCGATTTTGAAATTGAAGAAATTATTATTATATTTAAACAATGGTGTGAAACAAAACGAGAAATTACAAGCACTTTAAACGATAAACAAATATTAGATTTAATTAATTATTATTATCCCGATATTGAAATCGAAAAAGATAAATTTATTTGTAAAATCAAGTGTTCTCTTTGGGATAAGCAAATTGATATCCAAGTTGCTCTTGATAATTTAAAAGATACATTGAGATTAAAATATTATACTGAATATAATAATGTTTCCAATTATGAGCGAGTTAGTTCTCCAATTGATGGTAGGAATATTTCAATATATGATGCTTATAATTATTATTGTAAATTTTTCTCAACTATAAACGGTAAGCTAATTGTTAGTAAATCTTATTTTGAAAAATATATTATGGAAATTCTATGTGATTATATTATCGATTCTAAATATATTTCATCAAATTGGATTATTTATTAAGGTTTTATGATAGATTTTTACGATAAAAATATGATATATTTATTTTATTATATCATATTTTTTATAGTTTTATATTTGTTGTAATAATGACTTTAATTATACTTTTTCATCATTATTTACGCAAGCTTTTGTGGTTGCATCATAATATTGTCCATCACCGCAATCTGCTTCAATATCTTTATTACCAACAGACGTGATAGCATTCATAGCATCACCAAAAATATTGCCACCTTTTTTCATTGATTTTCTGGCTTTCTTTGTTCCGTTCTTTTTAACATAACCGAATTTACCTTTTTCGGCAAAATAACCATACTTTTGTAGGCGTTTTTCTTTTTTGGCAGTCTTATGTTTCTTAGAAGATACAATACGTCCCCATTTGTTCATCATTAGTGCTTTTTTTGTTAATTCACCTGCAGTTTTGAATGCAGTTCCATTCCATACTTGTTGTCTTGAACCAAATAGTTCGTTGTATTTTTTTCCATTAATATGGTATGCGCCATCTTCGCTTCGTGAAGGTCTTTTCATATTATATATATTACGAATATAAAAAAATAACGCTAAATCGTGGATATATACACATAATATATTATCCATTTTTTATTACAAATTTACCATATCCTGATGTAGTTGTATTTACCCAACTCCCATCGTCGCTATTATTAATAATATTTCCATTAGTGATATTTACTATAATAGATGGTGTTATATTAACACGTAATGTTCCTAAATTGTTTATTTGCTGTGAAATTGTTTGCGTTATATTTGCTCTACAATAAATATCAATTGTATATGGCAATAACGTATTCGTATTTGTAAAAGTTTTTGTCGACACGCCATAAAAATTATCTAAATACTGTTTAATAGAAATTTGTTTTGTTCCTCCGTCTTTATAATAAACGTAATTAGTTATTTTCTTCATATTATTACGTGAAATACCTGTTATGGTATCAAATAAATTGTTATTTACATATACATCATAATAGAGTGAATTTATTTCGGTAATTATATTTATTGTGGTTCCGTTACTACATATTACACTTCCTGATATGTCTATTCCAATTGGAATATTTATAGTGAAATAATTGTTGAAGTTATCTGGAACGCTGTAACTATTAATGGCGTTTAAATTCACATTAAATGTATTGGTAAAATTAATAGTTCTATTATTAGATATATCAGTTGATAAATAAAAACGTGTAATATTATCACCGTTTTTTAAATATCCATCATTTATTTTTCCATCAGTTATTGTTCCATTAGCAATTGTTCCATAACTAATAGTTCCTTGTGTAATTGTTCCATCTGTAATTAATCCATCTGTAAGTGTTGCTTGTCTAACAGTTGCATCGGTAATAGACCCATTTGTAAGAATACCATCAATAACGATACTATCAATAACGTTACCAACAGTAATAGTTCCAGTTTGTAAAGTATTATAACATGTAGTTCCATCTATGTTACTTCCATTTATCATTGTTCCATTTATTATTGTTCCATTTATTATTGTTCCTCCATTTATGACCGTTCCGTTTATAGGCGTTCCATAGACAAGATTTCCATTTGTTAATGTATTATTACTAATTGTTTTATTAGTAATTGGAACACCGCTAATTAACCCAGAATTAATAAATCCGATATCAATATTCCCACTTATTATCTTTCCATTATTAATAATATCAATATTTCCGCGGGATATGTTTCCATTTATTATATTCGTCCCAATTATTTCATTCATATTCATATTTAATTTTATATTTTCATTACTAATAGTTCCATTAGTAATAGTTCCATTAGTAATATTTACATTGATATTTCCAAATATTTCTCCATCCACATTCCCATTGATATTTCCTTTAAACGTTTTATCTGTTAATGGTGTTGTACATTGGCCGCCACCAATTGTTCCATAAATTATACCTTCGAAATTTCCACGCACATTTCCATACATATTTCCATACATATTTCCATTTATTATATTTCCATTAACAGTTCCACTAAGATTAACATTAACCAAATTACCATATGTAATATTACCAATAACATTTCCATTTATATTTACATTATTAATGTTTCCGTTTATTATATTTCCATCGATAATATTTTCATTAATCATATTTCCATTGATAATATTACCTATAATATAAGAACCATTTACATATATATCTGTTCCGGATGATGTTAAATATTGTGTATATTGTATAAAAGTAGGTCTCGCTTTTTTACTTACAACTTGTGAATATCGCATCTTGGCACTTATTTGAGGATTATTACTACTTGTTGCTATTTTATTATATTGGACATTATTACATTTATTATCACAAAACTTGTTAATATTGAACATTTTATAATATAATTATATTTTTACTTTACAATATAAACTTTTACACAAAAAATTGATTTCAAAATAAGTTCATAATAAAAGGTAATACTATACTATTATTTATATCTACTTCCTGAAATGTCTGCTTCTAAAATGAACACTCTAAATGCCAACAAAAATGAAAACGATGCCCTATCTAAACAATATCAAAAAAAAACAGATAGACAACATATTTTGGATAATCCTGATACATATATTGGTTCTGTTGAAAATGTCGATGCTGATATGTGGGTTTATGACGAAGAAACACAAAAAATCAAATTGAAAACTATTGAATACATTCCTGGGTTGTATAAACTATTCGATGAAGGCATTGTCAACTGTCGTGACCACGTAATCCGTATGATACAATCCAAAATGATTGAAAAAAAATTCGTAACACATATTGACATCGATATTCACGAAGATGGCACGATTATTCTTACAAATGACGGTAATGGTATCGATGTTGCAAAACACCCTGAATATGATACTTGGATACCAGAAATGATTTTCGGTCATCTTCGCACATCTACGAATTATAATAAAGACGAAAAGAAAATTGTCGGTGGTAAAAACGGTTTTGGTTTCAAATTGGTTTTAATTTGGTCTCAATATGGTAAAGTAGAAACAGTTGACCATATTCGTGGGTTAAAATATGTACAAGAATTCCGTAAAAATTTGGATGAAATTTGTCCACCAACTATTACAAAATGTTCTTCAAAACCTTATACTAAAGTAACATTCAAACCCGATTATGCCCGTTTAGGTATTCAATGTTTAACTCCTGATATGTTAGCTTTATTAAAGAAACGCGTTTATGATATTGGTGCTGTTACTGACCATTCTATTAAAAAAATCAAAATCAATTATAATAATGAGGTTTTACCAGTTAAAAACTTCCAACAATATATTGATTTATACATCGGTAATAAAGATGAAAATAAGCGTGTTTATGAAATGCCAGATGAGCGTTGGGAATATGCGGTTTCATTATCACCTACACACGAATTTATACAGGTATCATTTGTAAACGGTATATGCACATTCAAAGGTGGTAAGCATGTTGAATATATTACTGGACAAATTACTCGTAAATTATGTGATTATATTGAAAAAAAGAAAAAAATAAAGGTCAATGCAAATTCAATCAAAGAACAGTTGATTTTGTTTATACGTTGTGATGTTGAAAACCCTTCATTCGATAGTCAAACAAAAGATTTTATGAATACACCATCTGCTAAATTCGGGTCATCTTGTTCTGTATCCGATGCGTTCATTGAAAAAGTAGCCAAGATGGGTGTTATGGATTTGGCTTGTTCATTGACTGAAGCCAAAGAAAACAAATTGGCGAAAAAGACAGACGGGTCTAAAACGAAAACCATTCGTGGTATTACTAATTTCATTGATGCGAACTTGAGTGGAACAACACAATCAAGCGAATGTATTTTGATATTATGTGAGGGATTAAGTGCTATGTCAGGTATTGTTTCTGGGTTATCAAGTGAAGACCGTAATACAATTGGCATTTATCCATTGAAAGGAAAATTATTGAATGTTCGTGGTGAACAAATCAAGAAAATTGCTGAAAATAAAGAAATTACAGATATCAAAAAAATATTGGGTTTGGAAACTGGTCGCGAATATAAATCAATACAAGATGTAAACCAACATTTACGATATGGTAAAATTATGTATATGACTGACCAAGATTTGGATGGTAGTCATATCAAAGGGTTATGTATCAATCTGTTTCATAGTGAATGGGCTTCTTTAATCAAAATCCCTGGGTTCTTATCGTTTATGAATACTCCTATTCTACGAGCTAAAAAGGGTTCACAAACAATGTTGTTTTATAATGACGGCGAATATGAAACTTGGAAACAAAGTCTTGGACAAAATGGAACACACGGTTGGACAATCAAATATTTTAAGGGTTTGGGAACTTCAACATCGGCCGAATTCAAAGAATATTTTGCGAATAAAAAGATTGTTGATTTTGTATATGATGAAACAAGTGATGATGTAATTGATAAGATTTTCAATAAAAAGCGTTCAGATGACCGTAAAGATTGGTTAGAAAATTATGATAAAAATGCTTATTTGAATACATCCAAGAAAAATGTTACTTATCCTGAATTTATTAATAATGAGATGATACATTTTAGTACTTATGATTGTGCCCGTTCAATTCCGAATATGGCTGATGGTCTGAAGATTTCATTGAGAAAAATATTATATTCGGCTTTTAAAAGAAAATTAACCAGTGAAATTAAAGTTGCTCAATTCTCCGGTTATGTATCGGAACATAGTTCATACCATCACGGTGAAGCCAGTTTAAATGGTGCTATTGTGAATATGGCTCAAAATTTTGTTGGTTCTAATAATATTAATCTATTAGAACCGAATGGACAATTTGGAACAAGATTACAAGGTGGTGATGATAGTGCAAGTGAAAGATATATATTTACTCAATTAAACCCTATCACTCGACATATATTTCCAGAAGCAGACGATGCTGTTTTAAAATATATCAATGATGATGGAACTATTGTAGAACCAGAGTATTATACACCAATTATACCATTTGCTCTTGTTAACGGTATTTCTGGTATTGGCACAGGATTTTCGTGTAATATTGCTCCATATAATCCAAAACAAATTATTGGATATTTGAAAAATAAATTGAATGGTAAATCAAATGATAGTGACTTCATACCATACTATGAAGGGTTCAAAGGAACTATTAATAAAATTGCTGATCAAAAATATTTAATCAAAGGATTGTATGAAAAAATCGGCGATGATAAAATCCGCATTACTGAATTACCTGTTGGAAGTTGGACAATGCCGTATACCACATTTTTAGAGACATTGATGGATGGAACCAGTGTAGACAAATCTGGTAAGAAAATTCCACCAAGCATTAAAGATTTCACATCGATTTGCACTGAAGTGAATGTCGATTTCACTGTTGTTTTTCAAAAGGGTAAAATTCAAGAATTGGAAGCTTCGACTGACGCAAATGGTTGTAATGGTATTGAAAAAATGCTGAAATTATTTACAACTATTTCCACAACAAATATGCATATGTTCAATGGTGAATTCAAATTACATAAGTATACCAGAGTTGAAGAGATTATTGAAGAGTTTTATGGTATTCGTTTGAATGTGTATGGTAAGCGTAAAGCATATTTGGTGGATGAAATGGAAAAGAAATTGGTTAAATTATCCAACCGTGCAAGATATATTCAAGAAACTTTAGCAGGAACAATTGATTTGAGACGTAAAACCGCCGAACAAGTTACACAGTTATTGAGTGGAATGAACTTCGCATTAATAGATGGTGATTACAAATATTTGATTAAAATGCCGATGGATTCGGTTACTCAAGAAAATGTGGCAAACATAATGAAAGAAAAGGAAAATACTGAGAATGAATTGAATGTATTGAAAGCAACGCCTTTGGAAAAAATATGGTATAGTGAATTAGATTTGCTTGATAATGAATATGATAAATACAAGAAACATCGTGAGAATATTCAAGCAGGTAGCGGTGGTAGCAAGAAATTAGATAAAAAGCCGAAAATTATTAATAATGCAAAGGCAAAAAAATAGAAACAAGATAATAGTATTATAATGAAAGTAAATAAATAAATTTATATATTATTATAAATGAAACTTTTTTTATTATTGATATTCATTTTTTTCCCATTAATAGAACCATTTTTGAATATAAATTTCGGTAATAAATTCAATATAAAAGACAAAGAATTTAAAAAACTATTGAATTATAAACTCCCATATTGTAAACAAAATATTATCAATAAAATAAATGGATTTTATGGGTTGATTGGCCCCGACGTTGATATGTCAACTGTTACTAATTTATTTGATTTATTTATTGGAGACGGTAATATTCAAGGAGTTTTTTTCGATAAAGGTAACATTACATTGATTAAACATTTTGTTCGCACTGATAAATTACTATATGAAGAAGAGAACGGAAAAATTCCTAATAATAATTTTATAAAATTGTGTTTTATTGTATTCAGTAAAATCGGTATTTTACCAGATGTATTGGGATTGGCAAATACCGCTTTGTTGAATGTTAAAAATAAAATATATGCATTATATGAACGTGATAACCCTTATTTATTGGATGTTGATTTCAAAAATAAACAAGTCACTACTCTTTCAAAACAGAAAATCAAATCAATTGACCATATATCTGGGCATAGTAAATATATGAATAATTTGATTGAAACTATTGATTATGATATAGTAACCAAATCAGTAAACTATTATCAACTGAATGAAAGTTTTGATATATTAAAACATACAAATATTAAAACGAAATATATGCCTGTTGTCCACGATTTTATGGTTACACGAGACAAATTGATTATAATGGATTCGCCATTATGTATAGATAGAGAACTTGAACAATGGTTTAAAAAAGCGATACCCGTATTATTAGATAAAAAACAGAATACACTTATTCATATATATGATAAGAAAACTGGTAAAATAGACACTTATGATACAAATAATAGTTTTTATATGTTTCATTACGCGGATTATGTTGAAACTTGTAAAAAAATAGAAATTTATGGTTCTCTATATGATGAATTGGATTTCTCAAATCTAAATATAAAAGGGAATTATCGTAAAATTATAGTAAATAAAATTACAAAAGAGGTTTCTATAGAAAGGAATAGAGAACTTGAAAAATACGATTTGGATTTTCCAATAAAATATGATAATAAAATAGTGTTTCGTAATATTCATAATATGACGATTAATGGTTTTGTCATAGTGCAAAAAATGAAAATTATTAAAGAGATTATATATAAAGATTTATTTATATGTGGAGAACCTGCTTTGATTAAAATCGAAGGTATTCCGTATATTGTATTTTTTGGATTTTCTAAAACAAAAAATAGTATTTTTTTATTGAATTTATATAATTATCAACAAATTGAAATACCTGTTCCTATACAATTGAATATCGGGTTTCATTCTATTTTTATTCCGAATAAGTAATTTATTTTATACTGGACAATTCATATTTATCGTTTGTATTATCACGGTATAATGCATCCATATGATAAATCGTTGTTGTATCTATTGTTTCTATTTTTGATAATGATAATTGTTTATTTATTTGTTTGATTGATGTTTGTATATTATTATAATCAATTTCAATCTTAGATGCGATGATAGAATTGTATAATTTATTCTTCGTTAGTGACATTTTATGTATGATTTTATATTTTATTTTACTATTATTTTAGGTTCTCAATGTATTTTCAATTTTATGATACACCTTTCTGTATTTTATAATAAAAAATTGATTTATTATAAAAATTATAAATAATTTGTAGTCAGTAAAAACAAGATAACTATTATTCAAAATGTATAATTTAAATTATAAACTAAAACATTGGGCTAACAAGTATATAAATATAGATTTTGTATCATTAAAATATAATGTATTAGCATTAAATTATAATGTATATAATTTACCAAGTGCTAAAAAAAAGCTAGATCAAATATTTTGGCTTTCTTTATCAAACAATCCAAATGCTATTCCTATTATAGAAAAAAATCTAGATAAATTACATGATAAATGTTGGGACGAATTATCATATAATAAAAATGCTATTCATTTGTTGGAACAAAATCCAGATAAAATTGTTTGGGATAGATTATCAACAAACCCAAATGCTATTCATTTATTAGAAAAAAATCTAGAAAACATAGATTGGCAACGTTTATCATTAAATCCAAATGCTATTCATTTGTTGGAACAAAATCCAGATAAAATTGTTTGGGATTATTTATCATTAAATCCAAATGCTATTCATTTGTTGGAACAAAATCCAGATAAAATTGTTTGGGATTGTTTATCATTAAATCCAAATGCTATTCATTTATTACAACAAAATCCAGATAAAATGGATTGGGCGAGTTTATCAACAAACCCAAATGCTATTCATTTATTAGAAAAAAATCTAGAAAACATAGATTGGCAACGTTTATCATTAAATCCAAATGCTATTCATTTGTTAGAAGCAAATCAAGATAAAATTAATTGGAAATTGTTATCAATGAACCCAAATGCTATTCATTTGTTAGAAAAAAATCAGGATAATTTATATTTATTTGAACAAAATCAAGATGTTGCTACTGAGGGTGATGCTCTTAGTTATACATTATTGTTACTGGCTAATCCATGTATCTTTGAAATAGAATATAAATATCATTATGAAGAATTAAAAGAACGATGTCTTATTTATTTTGAAGAATTAATGATGGTTGCCTTACATCCAAAACGCATTTCTGCATGGTTAGATGCTGGATTTGAAGATTTTTAGGTTATTATTTAAATTGAATGAAAAAACATTCTAAAACCATTTTTTTAATTCCAGCTGCTTATAATCACGGTCATGATGTCTTGGTAATTCCAATGGAACAACCAATGAACTTTGGTCTTGACAATATTTCATATATGCCATTGCTTCATTATATACATTAGGAACAGCATAATCCAAAACCAATTGGTTCAATCGTTCGACTTGTTGTGTAATTTGTTTCTCATTATGTTCTGCATATTGTAGATAAATACTTCGCATAATAATCTTCAAATTATCAATATTTTGTTCTGGAATTACATATTGATTATTCGACATTTTATATACACCAGCACGTAAGCCATTTTGTACGATTTGAATATTACCAACTGAAAAATATACTTGGGCTAATGTATTGGATTCCCAAACACCACCTAAAGCTTCACGAAATTCGGTTGCCTTGTTTTTTATAGCAATTTTTTCTTGCATTTGGAAGCGAATGTTTGGTGATGGTGGTTCAATTATATTAACACGACCATTGTATTTTTCTAAATTTAAAATAGTATTTATATTATCAAATAATTCGTGTTTTAAAGACATTTATAAATCTCGTATAATGTTTAATAAGAAATAAATATTAGTAAAAACGGAAATATCGGAAATATCGAAAACCATTTTATCTTATAATGAAATAAATATTTTAGGAAGTTATAATGTCTTCGATTTGGCAAAATAAAAAATATATTTCTATAATATAATGGATTTTTATACTATTGTTTTAATAATTGCGGTTGTTTTATTAATACTAATATTAACTTTTGTAGGTATTAAAATGAGCAGCGCAAAATATAATAACCAAACAAATGTCCCATTTCCACCAGTTATGAGCAGTTGTCCTGACTACTGGAATGTTGATGGAAGTTATTGTCTTATTCCAGTTAATGGTAAAACGAATACAGGTAAAATTTATGATAGTTGTGGAAACTCTGTTCTATCATCATCAAGTACATATGGTTATGTAGCCGGCAATAGTTATATTAATTTCAATCATGCTATGTGGGGAACAATGGGAAAAAGTACGGTTTGTCAACAAAAAGATTGGACCGGTAAATACAATATAGTATGGGACGGTGTAAGTAATTATAATAATTGTTAATTTGACTTTATGGAAAATTGAAAATCTTTTTTTTGTAAAATCGTGTAACAATCAAGAACAATCAAGAACAATCAAGAACAATCACACAATCTCAATATGACGAATTTAACTTTATGTAGACAATTACCGAATGATATAAAATGCAAAATTTTATTATTTAATGAAAATTTTATAATGAGAAACGGAGAAATTATTACTATAATTCCAAAAAGTGATGAAAGATATAGAATGTTATTAAAAAAAAGTATAATAATAAAAAGTAGTATTTACAAAGCATTATATGGTAGCGATTATTGTGTTACTTTACCAAAAAAAGGGGATATGGCACCGCATTTCTTAATGTCTGGTAAAGACCGCAACGGGTATTTTATATTATTACGATGGCGTGGTAAAAAAATGTATCCAGAAGATAAACCATATACTCATTATTATCATTATATTCAATAAACGCTTATTTAACAAATAACTTGTCTGCATAATAAATGAAAGTAAAAATCACAAAAATTCACAAAACAAAAAATATAATTATAAAAAATTATATTTTTTTATCAAATTGTATAGAAAAAATCTATACAGTTATAGTAACTTATACGAATACAAAATAAATGAAATATGTATATTTATCTATTATATCGTCGGGTCTTGTAATAGTAGGGTATTTACCAGAAATATATATAACAATTTACCAAATAAAAAATATAAATTCTGTGAGATATTCATCATCGTGTTGGTTGTTAGCTGGTTTATTTGGTATTATTTATAGTTCAATCAATAATGATCCGTTTATTGCTGCTAATTACTCGATAAATACTTTTCTAAACTTATCGATTTTAATTTTGAAGTTTTATTATGATGTGAGAGAACTTCGTAATTCATCAATAATGAACCGAATTAATGAAATTAACTCTGTTGCTTCATTGAGAATTGAAGAACACGAGGAGGTTCTCCAAATGTAAAATCATTTTTTGATAAAGCTACATCATTTTTAAATAAATAATAATTAATCAATGGGAGTGCCCCAAACCCTCCTGCAACTACGGTTTCTATATTCATCTCCATTATTTCTTTTGATAGTAACCGTAAATTGCTAATTTCTGGTAATAAATCTTTTGTTTGTATATAAACAACACTTTTCAATATTTCTATATTATCTGTTTTTTCATATTCTTTTAATAATTCTCGTATGTTCTCAATATATTTATAAATAGCATCCTTTTTCTTTTGTATTAATTCTTTTTTATGTAGATTATTATAGTTCTCATTATGTCTATCTAATAAATCTTTGAACATTCTACTATCAAAATTATATTCTTCTAATTTTTTTTTAAATAAAGCCACCGATCTTTCTTCACTCTTATAATTAAATAAATTATCTAACTTTTCTTTTATAATATGTTCTTTCAGTTCATCCACATGTTCTTTAAATTTATACAATAAATCTATATTGGAACCAAAATTACCTGAGAATATTTCTATTTTTAATTTACAAGGAGTGGCAGTATCACCGCATATAGCACTATATCTATTATCCTTAGTGGAAAATATGGTTCCCACTGCACGCTTACAGTTGATACATTGTGGTTTTAATTGTAATATTTTTTGTCTTGCTATTTTCTTAGTAGGTGATGAATAATAAATATCTTGTTTTTGTTCTAATAGTGATTTTTCATATGTGTTTTTTAGTTTAAAATAATATTGTAAACTATCTTCATAACCAATTTGTTGTTTTATAGAGTGTTCTTCGGCTTCTTGCTTTGTCGTTTTACCTGTAGGTATAACTGGTGAATTACGAAACTCAATACTCGGGTTATTATCATAATTAAATTCAGTAATATTTTCAGGAAGGTTCTCAATAATAGTCAATTTATTATATGAAACATTGAGAACATTGAGATTATTTAATCCTCTTAAATCAAGAGTTCGCAATTGATTATTTTCACAATTTAATTCTATTAGTTCAGTTGGTAGGTTCTCTAACTCTGTTATTTGATTATGAGAAACATTAAGATATTCTAAATCCTTCAATTGTGTTAAATCAATATTGGACAAATAATTATAGGTTACTCCTAAATTTGTTAGAGAACTTGGTAAATCATTCAATTCAAAAATCAAATTTTTAACAATTTCTAAGTGAGTAACTCCGTCAGGTATATTTATTATATTTGTAACTTCACCTTCTGTTAATTGAATAGTTCTTACATTAGAAAAGTCTTCTTTTAAAATGGAAAAATCGATATCACCATATAGTGGTTCTCTTATATCTAATATATTTGTTCGTTTGTTTGTTTTTTCTAAAATTTCTTTTAATCGTTGTTGAGCTGTATTATTTTCTTTTATTGTAATTTCTCGTTGTTGTTTTATAATATTCATTTTGGTGTTTTATTTATTATATTATATAGATAATATATCTGGAGAATTTGGCGGTTATTGTAATAATATTATTTGTTATTTTCAATGCGAAATATTCAACTGTGTATAATAGAAATTTTACAAGTGTGTTTTTTTGAATACATTCTATAAAATTTAGATTGAATATGTAGGCAAATTATTTTATTTTCAAATATTTATATGTGTGATTATTTTATATATGTCTGTATCTCGTAAAAACCATAGACACGAGAAAAATCATCATTGTGAGAAACGTTGCAAAGATGGCAAAGATGGCAAGAAGGGAGCTACTGGACCAACTGGGTCAACTGGTCGTAGAGGAATAAGCGGAGAAAACGGTAGACGCGGTGCCACAGGTGCTACTGGACCAACTGGTAGAAACGGTAGACGCGGCGTCACTGGTTCTACTGGTTCTACTGGTGCTACTGGTGCTACTGGTTCTACTGGTTTTACTGGTGCTACTGGTTTTACTGGTGCTACTGGTTTTACTGGTGCTACTGGTTTTACTGGTGCTACTGGTTTTACTGGTGCTACTGGTT
>Ga0209550_10000917_pt1 | contig 28451 bp, 27 predicted proteins | sample LauGreSuBDMM15SN_2_FD_187567 | JGI IMG/M metagenome (GOLD analysis project Ga0209550, IMG submission 187567) | Freshwater lake microbial communities from Lake Michigan, USA - Su13.BD.MM15.SN (SPAdes) (version 5) | ecosystem: Environmental > Aquatic > Freshwater > Lake | place: Lake Michigan... | reverse complement strand
TACGTGAACGAGAACAGTTTCCTTGTCTCTTCTTTGTCTTCTCTCGTAAGAAGCTAGAGGAGATGGCCAAAGAAATTCAAGTACCTCTATTTGACCCAGGCGAGATTGATTTCCAGATTGAACCCATCTGTAAGCAACTACTTGTTACCCGTTTGGAAAATTGGAAAGAATATATGCTTCTACCAGAATACACCTTTTATATTTCTCTTTTAAAAAAAGGGATTGGAGTCCATCATGCGGGTATGTTGCCTATCTTTCGAGAAATGATAGAAATTTTGTATGAACAAAAATACATTGCGGTATTGTTTGCTACGGAGACCTTTTCTATTGGATTAAATATGCCCACTAAGACCGTGTGTTTTACAAGTCTTTACAAACATGATGGACATGGAGTAAGATTGTTATATCCACATGAGTTTACCCAGATGTCGGGACGCGCAGGAAGACGAGGTATCGATACAGTGGGTCATGTAGTCCTGGTGACAAATATGTATGACCCACCTGATACGAGTTCTTTGGTGAAATTATTTGTCACTCCTCCAAAGGTGATTAAATCTAAATTCAAGATGAATTACTCGCTTTTGCTTAAGGAACCCGACCTTGACGCAGCCAAGAAGATTGCGCATCAAAGTTTAATGAAAGTGGATATTGACCGTATGGAACTATCGTGTCGGATAGCACTAGAAGACCAACTTATACAATATCATAAAAAAAGAACATATCTAACTCATAAAGACGAATGTCAGTTGTATCAGAGCAAACTAAATAAGATGGAAATGCTCCCTGCTAAACAAAAAAAAGAGACCATGAAACAATGTAAAGAAATGGAAACTTCCGAATTTTTGTCTCAGTATTTACTCTTCAAAGAATTACAAGAGATGGAAAAAGAAATCGAACGCATTCAACAGGAAGAAACCTATGCGTCCACCTACATCGAGACAAAAATGAATGATTTGGATATTATTTTAAAGGACAATGGATTTGTAGAAGACAAGAAGATAAGAGCTTCATGTATTCATGAGGTACATCCACTGGTGATGACGGAACTATGTATCGAGACCAAGTATTTTAAAGACTATACATGTAGTGATTTGTTTGGTATTCTCTCTTGTCTATGCGACGTGAAAGTAGAAGAACCCTTGAAGAACTTTCATCCAAACTTTTTGGTGAAAGAACATCAATTCATACAATCTAGATTAGATTATTATATGGACCAAGAGTACAAAAAAGATTTACCTTCTACGGAAGTGCGTATACAATATGACATGGCCAAATATGTTTGTGGATGGATGGAAAATTGCTCGAATGAATTAGAAAGTGTACAATGGATTGAAACATTTAAACATGAGAAAGGGTTGTTTGTAGCAGACTTTATCAAAGTTTGTCTCAAGTTGGTGAACATGGCGCGAGAATTGGAACGGGCATACGAGGACAAGCCTGAACTATGTATGTTGTTGAAGAAAGGTACAACTCAACTGTTGAAGTTTGTATGTACACAAGATTCATTGTATCTATAAAGGGTTTATCTGCGAGAACTGCAGTTACCACTGACATCATAATAGTCGTCATATTCGACATGGACGACTAAGTTATTCACAATATCGGACTGTCCTCGGCTGAAACGGGGGGCTCTCTGGAAAGGGTACATGATAGAATACCGTTAGACGTTTTATAATGATAAATATTTTATTCTTACAAACGACATCATTTAACGGTCCCATCGGTGACGACAATGGTCTCGTTCATAGTGTTCATACTGAGGGCCTACTGTCACGATTAAGTTATTTAAAATACTGGGTTGGTGGTGATGATGTCCATGATGTCCATGGTGATGGTGGTGGCCATAGGGTCCATAGGGATAGTAACGGTCGTAGTAAGGAAACATATAGACTACGGCTAGACAATTCTAATTCATAAATATTTTATTCGATTCGAAATCGAACCTTCTTTTTCAAGTTGTACTCATCCATGAAAAGGAAGGGTCTAATCCGTATTTCCGAAAGAGTTTCATATTCGTTTGATGTATGAATGTTACATGTATTCCCAACAGAAGGTAGATATAGAGTATATTTCCACACATCTCTTGCTTTGGTTGATATTTCTTTTGAATAGACAATCGCATCATAGAGATGGTCGTCCCCTGTAGACAAAAGATGAAACCATTTTGTTTTTGATTGAATTTGCTTGATACTACGCATGCCGCTGTTGAGTTCATCCAGTTTATCATAGAAACGGAGGCACACTTCAGGTTGAAAAGGATACAAGTTCTGCTCGATGCACAGTTGAGTCATGTTCATGATATCCACTAGCCTACGTATGGGTGAGCTCACTTGTGTGTAATCGCCTGTATAAGAATATTCGGAATAGTTCATGAAATAATCAGGGAACCGTTTGTCCAATATCTGGTCTTTTTTTTGAATATGTAAATGAATTCCCTTCTTGAGAATCGCACCGCTATAGGTATTGATTTCTTTCATGAGAGTGGATACTAGGTCATGACTATCTTTTATTGACATGTTCTTAGAGAGGGAATGATAATCAGGGTCTTTCAGGAGACGTTCTTCTTCGTAATGAAAATTATCCGATATTCGAACCTTTGCTACCTGAAATGAACGTCGTCCATCATGATAGAGGTCCAACACGAGACAAGGTCTTTCACATCCCTTATGTAGAGAACATAGACTGGCTATGATAGGATGAAGCATACTCACTCGCTTTTCAGGAAAATAAATATTGGCGACACGGGTTAACAAACAGTCTGTCAACTCGAGCTTTTCCAATACATAAGGAACAAGTGAGATATAAACACTTTTTTTATCCGCATCGATGCTAAACCCATCGTCTAGGTCAACGCTATCCGGACCGTCAATGGTAAACACTCTGTCCTCTCGTAATGGAAGGTCTATCTTAAAGGAAGGAATACGCTTCAAGGCTTCTTTCTGCATCAGTTGAAGAGACCCTTGTAATGATTTACAGTAGATGAGATACTCATATGAATGTTCCAATACATCAATCGAACCAAAATTTTGTGTAAGTGTTCCTACGGGTTGTTGTAGATTCCAATGTTTAAATTGAAAGGTTACATAATAACAGAGTCTCTTTTTTTCAAACTGAGGAAGGATTTGATAAGGAACATAGAAATCAGGAAGTGCTTTGTTGTCTGGATGACACAAGTACAACATTTTTTTGTTTTCCTTACCATACATAAATCGAGTGTCTAAAATACCTGGAATATATTTATTCATCCTAGTGGGTGAAGAAATACAGATGAGCGTTTTCTCGTCAAAGACATCGTCTACAAATGATTTTGGAGGTCGGGTGACCATTTTATATATCTATCATGGTGTGTTTATATTGGTTTGATATAAGAATGACTCAGACCTCAAACATTATTGTGATAGGATATCTTTTTCCGTACCACGGTAATGTTTAGCCATTGGATTGGAAGGGTCCAATGTCTCACAAATCATACCTTGAACATTCATGGTTCCATAGTCATTCAACAGAACATTGTACAGTTTCTCTCCTTTGTAATGTACATAAGTAAATCCTTTATGATGCTTTACAAATCGATGTGCGGCCTTGAGTTTACCTTTGTAGTAAATTTTGTGACGAGGACTCATGAAAGTTTGAGCATCTGGACAGTTTTTACGTAACGCATCTTTTTCTACACAGACAAGGACTTTGTCCATACTATACGTTTCCGTGACGGCAATTATCTCTTCCCCGTGAAGGGTGTGATATCCTTTAATCAGTTTTTCAATAGGAATATGCCCCTGGTCACTTTTTATGAGTGTACCCGAAGGAAAACAAATACTAGAGATATAAGAAGGCGCAGGTGTATACTCGACAATCATCTCAGGTAAAGCCAATACATCGGTTAGACTACTCGTAAAGCTGGTATAGCTTACAAGAGACGCAAATCCTAATGCTCCAGCACGATTATCACCTGTTAAATACAATGTATTATTTGAACCCAATAATACGGTAATACCCCCCCCTGCCCATATAGAAGAAATGGTAGTTGGCGTAGTTAATTGTGTAAAAACATTATAATAAACACTAGTTCTACCGAACTCACCATATGAACCACCCCCTACTCCCCATAAAGTATTGTCAGTCATTAACATTATAGTGTGAGTCCGGCCACATACCAGTTGTTTTACTTCTCTTGTACCATTTTTATAATTTTGACTATTTGATACCTGTGTAAACGTACTTTCACTAGCAGTATTATTGGTTCCTGAATAACTTGCGTGTCCTGACCCCCATAAGGTACCGTCCGTCATGAGTATAGACGTCATAATCTCACCACAAGAAATTAATTTTGGAATTCTACCAGTTTGTGTACCTATATCTACGGGAGTAAATGTCAATCTGGTTGTTTTATCACCTGTACCTAGCTCTCCATTATCATTACTACCTGACACCCATAATATGTTATTTGTAGTTAACACTACCGTATGATAATAACCACAAGCAAACATTTTGATAGTTCCCGTGATTCCAGGTAATTCGCTAAATCTGATAATAGGTTGGTTGGAGTTGGGTATAGGTATCGACCCTGAACTAGTGCTACCTGTACCCCAAAGAGTATTGTCATTTTTCAAAATAATTGTATGATTCCCACCACATGAAATTTGAGAAATAGTTCCAGAAATAGGAATTAATGTAAAAAGTTTTCCAATCGGAGTGACACCAATCGCCCTCTCAATTCCTACTCCCCATAGAGTTCCGTCGGTCATTAAAACAATCGTGTTATATAATCCAGTTGAAATAGATTTTACTGTTTTACTTTTAAAATCTGTACTTTGTAAAGTAGTTATATTTTGGAAGGAAGTTCTCCTTGTTAAAGTACCATTTCCTAAGTTCCCAAAGGAATTACTACCTGTTCCCCATATAGTACCATCTGACTTAAGAACCATCGTAAAATTACCCATTCCTAAAACATAAGTATAGTACTCTATTGTGTTTGTAAAATAGACGTGTTCAATATCTTCACTAGTACTTTCTAAAATCCAATCCCCACCATATTTGATATTTCCAGTTTTATTGTCTGACGCACCCACGATTACACCGGTCTCTGTGTGTAACTTCGAATAAAAATCCCTAAAAAAAGGGTCTCTAAGCGTATCGCATGCTAAAAAATCAATATTTTTTACATGATAATTTCTTATAGTTTCGATGAAAAACGAAGTGTTACTCTCGGAATAAAAAGGTTCACCTAAAAAAAGATTCGTATCGCTAAATACAATTCCAATCCTATCTACATTTAGAGATAAACTATTGAGGATATCTGTTTGTGTGGTGGAAGAAGAATATACACTCGCTTGTGTATTTGAATTGACAGATTCCACAAAAATTTGATACTCTTTTACACATGTATCTATCCACAAAACATTTGAATGAGACATTATTGTATATCAATATTTTATAGTTTAACGTTCCAATAAAGCATAAAGAACTATTCCTTCGTCTTCATTATCTTAAGATAGTGTTTAGCCATTGGGTTGAATACTTATCCCATGAATCGTATTTGTTATGGGATAAGTATTTTATCGTCAAGACATCGTGTACAAATATTTTTGGATGACGGATGTTTATTGGTTTTCTATCAGACTACATAGTCCAGAACCTAATCGGTCCAGAAGCTATTCACTCCAGAAGCTATTCACTCCAGAAGCTATTCACTCCAGAACCTAATCGGTCCAGAACCTAATCGGTCCAGAACCTAATCGGTCCAAATCTCATCCACTAATCCATTCTCGATACACTCGTCTACATTATACCAAATATCATGTTTCAGGATACGTCGTAATTGTTTCTTTGGAATCGTGGTTCGTTCCGCGTAAATAGACCTTATCTTCACCATCAGATTTTTAAGATTGATATATTCATCCTGAATCTCGTTCATTTTTCCCCAACAAGAAGAAGAGAGTTGATGAATGAGCATGTGCGCGTTTGGACGCATGTAACGCTTTTTTCCAAAGACGCTAATCAAGGTTCCAGCCGAAGCAACCGCTCCCTCAATGACCGTGTAAATTGGAACCGTGCAACTTTGAATATAGTCAATCGCATTGAGAGCAGAAAAAATACATCCACCGTATGAATTAATATGTAAATAGATAGGGACCTTTTTAAGGTTCATCTGTAGTTTCATTTGTATACAGTAAACTTCCATCTCACGGATGGTCTCAATGAGTTCGTGAACACTGTCTCGGTCGACCTCAGTATAAAAAAAAATATGATTTTTCTCTGTACGTATCGAGGTTTTAGTATCAAAAAGGTGACCATCTAACATCTTGTTCACCTCGGACATTCTAGATACAAATGTATGCGTTTCTTTAAATATTAATCCAACTCAAACATCAGGGAAGCCGTTTCTGGTTTGACATCGGGTTTGGTATGGATTAAAGATAGTTTTTGTATCTTTTGATGAAGTAGTCCGATTTCTACACGTTGTTGTTTGATCAACGAGACAAATTCTTCGGTTTCCTTCATGTTTTCAAGATAGCTTGAAATGTAACGTAAATGGGTTTTATTTTTGATATGTCTCTTGAATTCGGTCATGGTATGAAAGGTTGTATGATTACATTTACAGACATAATGAAACCCTGATTTCCGAGGAGGTATAGGACACTCGTCTTCATATTCTTGAGTGTCGAAATTATAGACGGGGTGATACATTTGTTGTCCAACGATAGCCATGTTTAGAATAGAGTCTTTCTAATTATAGTATCAATTTTATTCTCTATAGGTAAATTTATTTATTGCTCTATAGTATAATGACGAAAGAAATGGATGCGTACAAACTGTGCTCGGCGGACAAAGACCTTAATCCTAAAACTTGCAAGTTTTCTATTAAATGTAAACCAGGGTTTGAGCGTGATGAAAAGTTTTTGTGCAAGAAATCAGCCAATGTGACCAAAGCAAAGGAAAGTTTAAAGCAACGATTGGCTTCTTATTTACAGACGGGTCATAACAAAACGCTCACCTTGAACATCAAGCAGCTTAAGAAAAAGCTTGCGGGTAAAGATGGTCAGGGTGTCACCAACAGTTTGAATCGAATGTTGGAACAGATTAAAGAACATCAGGAAAAGAACCCCAGCAGACGGACCGCAAAGGCAAAGAAACCCAAGGCAGAAAACCGGATGGTCGTACGTGAACCGTCGACTAACTCATCTATCTATTATGGAATGAATTCGCGTTCAAGAAGTCGAAGCCGAAGCACATTAAATTCTCCTGCCCGTCGTAAAGAAAACTCCATCGGAAGTGTCAATACTAGTGTCAAGGGGTACAAGGAGTATCTCGCCCAGGGACGCAAACCCGAGGCAAAATACCAAAACCAATACGGCAATCCTCTTGGAATTAAAATGTAGATAAGTATTTTAACGCGAAGTGTACCATAACGCATAAACTAGATTGACCATCGAAGACATAAAGTATCCACTCTCTGTCCATGACGTAGTGCCAGCTCCATCGTACTTGAATAGATAAAACATGACACTGAATGAATACATCAGGATGACGGAAGCAGAGACAAGTCTCCAACCTTTTATACTGTCAAGTACAATCATATTATAACTCCATACTCCACGAAGGAAATAATTAATGATGACACAGAGTAATGCGGTAATGATAAAGACGAGACAATTTGTCGTCTCCTTGAATGAATATTCTTTGATATACATCAACTCTCCAAATACAAGAAAGATAATCATGAAATGGGAGAAAAAGTTGCTGAACGAAAGTTGATGTATTTTTAATGATTGTTTGGGATATAGGAAGTAAAAATACAACACACTTATGGTAAGGGCTAAAGGTGCGATAATCTTGAAGAACTTGACGGACCGTATATTGAGCAAAGCCATGCAGAAATAGAAAAACATCAGGAATAAAGTGTGATGAGTAAGCTGAGAGAAGTACCAACATAATTTATCCACAAATGAACTATCTGAAATATATTTCCCTTTGTAATCACCTCCTAATGGAAAAAAATCCTCGCCGTTCTTTTGTGTATGAAATGTAGAGATAAGACTAAGTGTAATGGTTACTCCTAAAAAAATAGTTCCCAATAAATAAAAAGGAGTTCGTTCAGTAAGAACGTGTTGCAACATGTTATACTGAACGACTCTTTTTTTATTGTACTTTAAACACATCTTTTATTTTCTCATACGCAAAATTGATTATGTTCAATGGAGTAGAATACTGTATTACTTCTATCTGTCCTGACTCGATGGGTTGTAAAAGTATATACCAGTAATTGGGTAAAAATAGAATACTGTCTTGATGTAATTCTAGATGTAACATTTGAGGATGTTCCTGAATGAAAGAGGGGTCTTTCACGCCACGGTTAAAATGGTCGGTGTATTTCGGATGAATACATGTTACTTTGTATTTACCTGAATGAATACGATAGAATGTTCGACAGGCCAAATTTGTCTCGACAATAAAGGGTTTGGTTTCTGGTTCGGTCGCGTGTTCCGCTGCTTGTTCCGCTGTTGCTTGTTCCGCTGCTTGTTCCACTGCTTGTCCAGATACATCTTTAAATTGATACACCTTGGAGAAAGGAAAGAATTTTACAGAAGGCTCAAGTAATGTTACATGGTCATAAAGGGTTTCATATAGTAGATATCCATCTTTTTGAATCGCTTCTACACATTTTAAATCTGGTTCTCTCCGAATTGTTTTTGCGTGAAAAAGTACAGGTAGTTTCGTATATATTTGAGAGGTCAATTCCTGTCGATACACATCCTCCATTGTAATCAATTCATTCGACGGATGAACATAAAAGTGTACATAAGTATGTAAATACAATATCACTAGTCCCAAAATAAAGACCAGGGTCAACATAAAAAAGAGGGAGGTATTCTTTTTTTGCTTTGAACGATTATTCCAAATAGTCGTCTGTAAACTTGGGTGCTAGGAAAAAGTGTATCAAAACACCTTCTTGTTTAAACGTAATCCGTAAAGGACTGTGTTGGTCGAAAAATAGATGTACATCAGGAAAGACGAGAGCATAACTCGACAATAGAACCAGATACCTTAATGAATAGACCAGTTCAACTGTATAATTTTCGACAATATTGAATTCTTCTAGTTGTTCATTGGGTATTTCAATTTGATATAGACCCTCTTCTTTCGAAGTCTCTAGAAAGATACAATCATCTCGAATTTTTAGTTTGAGTTGTTCGCCAAAATGAGACAATTCTTGTAAGTATTTATCAAACCATTTACTTTTTATAGAAAAATCGGCACATGGCTCGGTAAGGATAGAGGATAGAATATCTTGTTCAATATTGATTAAAGGTACCTCAAAATGTCGATTTTGTTGAGTATTAAATAGATGAATGAAGAGCTTGTCTTCATTGGTCTCCATCTCGAGCGTCGTTTCTTTTGTGAACATACTGAATATCTTGACAAGAATACTGCTGTTCGCACTAAAGACTTCATTTGAAGTTTCATATTTATGAAACCAAGAAGAAGCAATCTTAAAGTCGACGAGACAAATATGCGAACTGTCCATGATTTGAATAAACAACTCACTGTCAGTACATTGTACGGTGACGTGTTTATTAATATTTTTGATAAACTTGAACATTTCTATCCATTCCATCATCTTTTTCATGTCTTGTATACAACATTTCATTCTATCCTAATAGAATCAAGATGCTTTTAAATCGGTTCAGATAAAGGGTCTGAAAGAATCTCTTTTTCTTGACGACTCGCCTTTTTTAGTTGAATAATTTCCATGTTGTTCTCCATTGAGAAGCTTTGTACCTTCATAATCAGTTTTTTTAGTTCGGCCACCTCGTGTATCAACTGACTATATTGAGTTTTAAAATACTCAATGTCATTTGGATTAGTAGGGTCCTTTTGTTTAATAATACCTTTCAATTGTGTAATATCTTCACTGAGTTCATTGATTTTGTTGTCATGTTTAATGAGAACTTGTATAGGACTCACTGGGGTAGGGGCGGAAGGCACAGGTGTACTCGAACTCGATGCGGTATTGGGTCTACTTTTAGGAAGGTCGTCGCCACTAGGCTGGGCTCGTCGTCTTCTGGCTGCGGCAAGTGCTGCTGTACCACTCATATCCAGGAAGTATTAACTTACTTTTAAATGATATTGGCCTTGTATTCTTATTCTTGTTATTCTTGTTATTCTTTTTAATTTCTTTGTTATGTATATTATGGAACGAGACGGTTCAGAAGATTTATCAGATGACAGAATCGTAGGAGGGTCAGGTGGTTCATTCGTACAACATATGACCAGTCTCTCCTCACTCGAAAAAAATGAACTCCTCAACATGGTTCAATACATTCTTTTGGCGATTATCCCTCTTGCTCTCTTTTTAAAAGGTATGAAACTTTACGTGCCTGAGGGAGATGATGAAAAAAATAGTATTGAAATTCTCATTGAGGTCATCGTTCAGTCGATTGCGATTTTTGTTGTATTCTTTTTTATTCATAAATGGGTTATGTTTTTCCCCACTTACAGCAAGTCTCCTTATTCTAACTTGAACTTAATTGAGATTATTCTGGTAGTCCTGTTTTTGATGCTTTGTATGAAAAACGCATTTTCAGAGAAGGTTTCTATTCTATTAGACCGTGGTCTTAGTATGATAGGACTAAAAGATGTACCCAAAGAGAAGGAGAAGGAAAAAGAAAAAGCGCCCACGAATTATGTGGCGAACTATCAGCGTCCTCCACTTCAGGCCCCACCTCCACCTGCTCCCTCACAACCACCTGAGAATTACATCCCTCAGTCCTATGGTCTGAGTGAACCGATCGCATCGAATGAAATTGGAGCGTACAATGCGTATTAAAGACAGAAGAAAATCTACAATGCGTAACAAATATGAAAAGATATCGAGTGTATAACTAATGGAACAAGAAATGGAACGTATCTTGGAAGAGATGGACAAATACAATCTCACAGACCATCAAACCATAAACAAAGAAAAGAATGTGATTTTGTCTCGGCTTCTAGATAAAGAGAACGAACGAAAAGTCTATCGAAAGCTATTGGTCGATTATCGGTACGTAGATGAAATAGATGAATTTAGAATGGGTAGTTATGTAAGATATTTTAACATTCAAAAAGATAGTGGATTAGAACTCATGCGAGGCGGGTTTATCGTCGACCTACAAACACGTGAAGAAAAGGTTTACCTTTTGTGTAAAAATGGTAACAATAAGTTTTTTAAAATACTACTACAGGACAGTATTGTATTTCAAAAGAATACCAAACAAGAAAAGCTCTTGTTGGATATTCTAGACCATATACAGGATTAAATTACAATAATCCTGTGTTTTTGTATGTTTTTCTATAATTTTTATAATGTTTATTCGAGTGTAAAAGCCCAGATATTTGTGTTTTGTCGTAATGACATAATTTAGTCAAGAATAAAAACAAGGCTATGTATCTTGTTTTTTTTATGGTGGAAGGGGCTCTTATATGATAATAATGTAATAAACTTTTACACTCTGGAAAAGACAAAGGTTTTAACATTAAAATAACTCTATTCTATATCCCTATTTTTTTTATGAAAAATAAAATAATTGTATTCGATTTGGACCAAACGTTAGGTTTCTTTGACCAGATTGTCTATATCATTAACCAAACTCGTTTGGAGAGTTATGCTCCTTTATTTGAGTTATTCCCTGAAATATTTCGGCCACAGTTATTTGAGTTGTTACATTCGTTGGCGTTGTTAAAAAAAAACAACCGTCTTAAAGGGATTGTTTTGTATAGCAACAATCGTAACGATGAATTTGTACATCAGGTGATAAATTTTATTCATTTAAAATTAGGATGTTCACTCTTTGAACCAGTTATTACCTATCATAGCATCGAGAGAACAACAAGAGAAAAGAGTTATCAAGATTTATTTTCTTGTATCAAGGATGGAAATACGCATTTATTTTGTTTTATAGATGATAAATATCATGAACGGATGAAGCATGTAGATATCTACTACATTCATTCCGAAGCCTATCATTATGTATTGGACGAATTGGAAGTAAATTTGAGAATTAGTAAAAAAATACCAGCATTCAAGTCCAAAAAGCGTAACCTTCCCATGAAACTACACAAACGAGTGAGTGAATACATTGCGTCAAAGTTGAAAGTTTTTATGTCCAAATAGATACCTTAAGTATAAATGGAGAGAGTCCGCGCACTTGCGTCCTTTGCGTTTGTAAATCGCGGCATCCAGAAATAAGGGATGAGATTACCACCACCTGGATAATTTGTCTCGAAGATGGAACGGTAATACATTTGCTCAGGAGTAGTAGGTGAATTTTTCTCATAGGAGACCGGGTCAGTGGATGGTACACGTTCTTGTATCATTTGATACCATGCCTTTTTCTGGCTACTCACACCATCGCTAAAAGCTTCTTTTCGACGGTTCAACACTTCCATGGGTAACAAGGATGGGTCATACTCTAAAATGAGCTGACGAATATAGTGTTTTTCTTGTTGTTTTTTTCCAGGATGAAAACGTATCTCTTTGTCTAGACTGAGATAGGCTTCGACAAAAGATGGGTCTAGGTAAGGCGTCCTTGGTTCTAGACCATGACTGGAAATAGAACGGTCACTTCGTAACACATCAAAAAAAGAAATATCTTTCAAGAGACGTCTACACTCTTCGTCAAATACTTGAGGGGATGGACATAGATGAAAATACAGGTATCCCCCCATGACTTCATCCGCACCATCACCATTCAATACAACCTTTGCATCACTATGCTCTCGAATGTATTTACCCACCAACCAGTTCCCAACACTGGCTCGAACCGTGGTCGTATCATAGCTTTCAATGTCTCGAATGACATGGGGTATAGAATCAAAGAACTCCTCTTCTGTACAAATGACCTGAGTATGATTACTCTGTATATGGGTAGCAACTTTTGCGGAATACAACAGGTCTTCGCCCTCCTTTAGACCAATGCTAAAGGTCTCCAGAGCTTTACCCGTTTTCTCTTTATAATATCTTGCTGCAATGGCCGCGACCAAGCTACTGTCTAATCCACCTGAGAGGAGACACGCTACAGGTTGGTCCGTGTTATAGACCCGTTTACGAATACTTTCACACAGTCGATTATACAAGACCGAAGCGTGTACGGGTTTAGACGAACGAGGTAGAGTATAAAAAGGTAAAAGGGTCATCTTATTTTGTTTGAAAACGCCATAATGTCCAGGTGAAAACGAATTACAGTCTGAATAGTCGAATGCTTGCATAGAACCCAAATCAGAAGATACGCATACTTGGGTTGGTGTGGTGATTAGATAAAGAGGCCTAATCCCGAAAGGGTCGCGGGCAATCGTCCATGTTTTGTGTTGGGTATCGTAAAGGACAAAGGAATATTCACCATCTAGTTCACGTAAACATTCAACGCCTAACTTTTCGTATAGCAATACGATGACCTCACAGTCACTTTGTGTCGTAGGAGACAATTGATACTTAGTGATAAGTTCCTTGTAATTAAAAATTTCTCCATTACAAATCAAGACATAGTTCTTGTAAAAGAGAGGTTGGCCTGATTTCTTATTTAGACCATTGATGGCAAGACGATGAAACCCCATATAACAATGTCGGTCTGTATAGTAGGTCGTCCCATCCGGGCCTCGTTTTGACCCCTCTGTCATCCATTGATAAATATCTGGGTCAGGATCGTCTGAAATCAAGGCAAATATTCCACACATTTATTCATATAGATGAGATTACCTTTAATATGAAATAGAATTAAGAAAGAGTAACTGTAATATAATATTAGAATAATATAATGAACATAGATTATGACAATGAGTTAAATGTTCGCATCATGGAACGTGTAGAATCCTCCCAGCCATTACAACCTTTATATGACCCTAGACCGACCAGTACAAAATATACATTGTTTAAAACCACACCTGAACCTGAACGCTCGACGGAACATCTTCATCAATACAAGGAATATTCTACCGAAAAAACATTTCATCCTGGGTCCAGGGGACCGGTAGACTATTATGCTAAACAAATTGACAAGGAATCTATATTAAGGTCTCAGTTTGCCGCACTACAAAAGGCAGATGGAGCGGTTTATGTACCTGATACCAAGAGTGATTTATATAACTATTCGTCCTATAAACCCGAACCAGGTCATAGTATTACCCAAGCCGTATCTCGGTCTGTTAGTCAAACAGAGACGACCCCTTTTTTTAACATGACGCGACTCCATTACAGACAACCTAAGAAGAATCCAGATGAGGTGAAACAAACAAATAAATAATCTATCTTGTTATCAGATGTTCGATACAATTCAAGAAAACAAAAAAGAAATTACAAGAGTCTTTCAAAAAATGTTGTCAGTTAAATCCGAGACAAAAGATGTGGAGTATCTTCAACACAAGGAGATATTTCTTACCTTTGTCTCGTCTATATTGGAACAGGAACAATTGAAAAGACCTCCTATAGAGGTGATAGTTCCGCAATACATTGAAGAAGACAAGCGTCTTGTGATGCGTTCAAAAAAAACATCGATGAAAGAACTCTTTGACCGTATCGAAAAAAATAAATAAAAATAACGTAATAAATTATAAATGAAATTGAATACATCTTTCAAGAAATTAAGTTGTCATCCTAGAAAGACGAAAAAGTCTTACACTTGTTACAATGATGTGGTTCTAATGGAATTACGAGAACTATGGAACAAAAAACATCCTGAAAACAAGATTCTTCATAACGATACGAAGAAGATTTGGAAAGCCTTACATAAAAATATGAAAGAGTGTGACCAGGAGGTATGTTGGATGGAAAAATTACAGAAGGACAATTCAAACCTTATCAAGAAAGAGTATTTTGCTCCGGTTCCTCCCAAGGAATGGAAAACGAACGACAGAGAATGGCTGTCAAATGAAGACATTGACGAAGTTTTGGAACAGTACCAACAGGCCTATCCAGAATTTGCTTACATCCACGCATCCCCTATGGACTTTGATACCAAGGTGAATGACCGTTGTGTGAGCGAACAATTGTGTAAAATAGACCTTTTAGACTATCGTAAAAAAGGTAAAACGAAGATTGGTATTGTCTTGAACTTAGATACACATGACAGAGACGGGTCTCATTGGGTATGTATGTGGATAGACCTAAAAAAAAAGGTGTTATTTTATTTCGACTCCGCCGGAAATCCTCCCACCAAAGAAGTGGATATTTTAGCAGATAGACTAAAAAAACAAGGAAGGGAATTTGGACTAAAATTTAAATACCGAGACAATCGAAACAAAGTCCACCAGACAACTACGAGCGAATGCGGAATGTATGTGCTTTATTTTATCATTCATTTATTGAGAAAGAAAAAGAAGCTTACTTTGTTTAATCGTACTCGTATTGAAGACGATGAAGTAGCAAAGTATAGAGATGTATATTTCAATCGTGTTATCGCATAAAACATTTAAATGAGAAATTATATACTATCCATAATGAACACGCAACAAAATAAGGCCTATTTATGGAAACAATGTATTGAACAAGGGATATTTAATACATTGAATTCATCCGTCTTACCAACAGTTCAAAAACGATTCGAAGAACTCGTCCAAGAATATGACAAGTCAGAGGATGGTATTGAATTAAAGAATGAACGTTTTTTAAGAGATTTTAGAAACCGACTTACTCCGTCGTTTGAAGAGACTCAAAAAGAATACGATAAACTCTTACAGCCCCCCAAACCAGCGCAAGTTGAATTTACCCGCGAGCCAGACAAACCGATGCAGGACCTGAGTGAACTGTTGGAGAAGACCAACGAGAGAAGGAAAGAAGAAATCCAACAGGTCTTTGCGGATAAGCCATTCCAACCCATTCGTTCCGGACCAGACCCTAGTTTGGAAAGGATGGAACGAACTCTACAAAAACATTCCGAGATGTTACTTTCGATTTTAGAGACCCAAATGAAATTGATTGATTATTTACAACGAAACAAAAAATAATAATATAGAGTATATGAAAATAAAAAACGATACCGGTGTCATTGTCATCCTTTTAATCGTATGCTTTATCATTATTCCTGTGATTAGTCAGTTGTTCGTAAAAGAGGGATTTTATAACCTAGATACGATTGGTGTGAACCGCATTCTAAGAGCAATAAAAGGTCCTAACGGTATAACTGAATTCAATACTGAAACAAGGGTTAAATTTAAAGACCGTACCGAGTTTGAACCCATTCAGACATTTCTCCTAGAGAAAGAAGACAGACCCAATCAAGATATTAGTTATAATTTTTGTATAGGTAAGCTTACATGTGACCCTGGATATGATATGAAAAAGTTAGAATTGAAAGACACAGACAATACAAATCTCTATTACCCCTATTGCGTAAGTGGTAATAAATTAACAGACCTGAAATGTGAAGGAGGAATAAAGAATGCCACAAGAGCAGGAGATAAATTTGACTCGGAAGGATTTACCCCCTTATTCAGTTTTAATCGTTACAAAACAAGTGACAACCCTTATTACTTTACGAAATATGATTTGAATCTCAATAGAAATGGTCTTAAAAAGGTTGAAGACCTTCTGGAATGTGACTATATTAGTGACTCCAAACTAAAGATAGCATGTTCAGATAGCGAATCAGACAACAAGTATGGTTCAATTACCAATAATTCAAGTCCTGAATATCTCGCGTCTCTTGCTTCTCGCACAGAACAACGGTTAAGAGAGTTGGAAAACAAAGGTAGAGGTAGTTCCAGTTCCACATCGAATATAGCAACGGCTAACTCTGACTCTACTTCAGGTGATTCCATTAAATGCGTTGCCGATTTTGGAACTGAAAAAGGAGAGCCCCTCTGCTGTGGACAAACCGGTGTGCTCCAATCTTCCAAATACACTTGTCCTCATACGATGCCCTACTGTAGTGATTTTAAATGTGGAAGTAAATTCGGTACTTGTAGAAAATAAAGACTATATCTATTATAGATGTTGTTGTGGGTGTTGATTGTGTTCTTGATTACTCTTTTATTGCCTGTCTATAAGGAATCTTTTACATCCATGAAAGATGAACTCGATATACCGATTTATATAACTCTTGTAAAGGTACAGGAATTACAAGAACTATTCGACGCGGGTGTTTTATGGAAAGACGTAGATGCTACACGTCTTCAAGAATTATTGGTTCTATTAGATAATGAAAAAATGATTAAGGTAATCAACAATCAATCCGGATACATAGCCACATTATCAAATGACATAAAAAAAGAATTGTGGAGAAATTTTGTAGACTTATTTCGAGTCAAGTTCTATGATGAGTATAATATTTTACTTGAACAATATTCTATGATTGACCGTGTGTCTAGTACAACTTATACAGGCGTCAATCCAACCATAGAAGTAAAACATAACTATTATATAAAACTTAGCCAATTTAGATTTCCAGAACTAATCCAACGTAACCTATCAGATTTAAAAAAGAAGGCAGCCGCAGCCTTTAATTCTGTAAAGGAGATATACAGTCGTCTCATTATCTTTTACAAGTCGGGGTTTGAGAAAATGAACAGTCGAATATCTTCAAAAGTTCCTAATTTAACCCTTATTTATTCAGATAGGACCGAACGACCGCAAGAACCAACAATAAGGTCTTTTGATAATAGCCAAATGATTACAGAATATAAGAAACTCATTTTAACTGTATTACAAAAAAGATTGTCGAGACAGAGAGAGGAGGACTCTGCTAACATGCTCAAATTTTCCGAGAGTAATAAAGTACAACCTGCTGCTTCTCTCAGTTTCTTTTCGAACATTATGGACAAATTAAATATTTTAGAAAAGAAGGAGTTGGTTCCTGTTTTTACAAACACCTCTGTGAATGTATTAGCGGTGGACCGTTATCTAGAACCTTCGTGTGCTGATGGAGAGAGTCTATTTTGTAGTGGTCAAATTAAGTGTACAGATATATACGGGAATGAGATACCCAATCTCATGAAGAGCGAAAATAATGCCTCGTATACGAATGGAAAAACTCATTCAAATTGTGGAAGTTACACAAAGCGGATAGAATACAAAGACTGGATAAATTCTTTTTCTAAAAACCTAATCGGGACCGCGACCGAGATTATAACTTATGATATAAAAAAATGTACCATTAGCAAACCATGGAAAATATCCGGGACGAATACGTCCTGTTACGTAAGTGTAGAAAAGGCTCAGTCTGCCTTCTTAGAAAAAAATACTCAAACAAATGAGCTCCTTGTTGGAACCGTTGTTCTACTTGAAACCGCTTTTCTAGAAGACCTTTTCGGTCGTAACCCGGAAAAAATTTTTGAACTAAATCATCCCAATGAAAACATCCAAGTACAACGTCTAAAATACAAAGGTAATATGCAATTCGATGATACCACTCAAGATATAGATAATCTGAAAAAATTACCCAAGGTATGGGTCAATCAAGCAAGGTATTACAAAGGAAAGATTACACAAATAACCAAAATGGGATACGATTTGGTTATTCCAGACGATTATGGGATTAAGGTAGCCGATATAAAAAGAGAAAATATCTTTATGCCGAACATAAGTTATTTAAAAGTGTTGAATGAAACCCTGACTGATGCTACTGTAAACAGTATGCCTCGTCCCATGTGTTCAGGGTCCTTTTCAAAATGTAGCAAAACACCGAAGATTGAGTTCGACCCATCAGACACTCTAAAAAAGAACCTTATCCACAAATATGAAAAAGCATCTCCTTATCTAATGACTTCTACGGAGATATCAGACAATTGCCCTTCGACTGTGTCCAATTCGGCATCAACTGGTTCTCTGGGATTTTCGGTATTCTAAACAGAAACATCTGCTTCTACAGGGTCTGATTTGTTAAATTTCTTTTTAGTACCTCCTTCATAAGGGTTCGCGTAACCGTTCTGAATGAGCCACTCATGGACTCGTATCTGGGTTTCTGGAATAGTAATCTCTACAAGAAGTCTTCCATATTTATCAAAGGACCCACAATTCAATTGAACTCTTTTATTCAAAATAAGTTCGGATAGTTTGTCTCGAACCTCATAGCCCTTCTTTTTCTCATCCAAGTCCTTCGTACGAAGTTCAGGTGTATCTACATGGGAAATTCGGCAATTCCATTTAAATGCCTTTCCCATGTAGTCAAATACCACGTGAATAGTGTCTCCGTCGTATACCTTTACTACGACGGCCGAAGTGTTAAACCCATCTAGGGTGAAGAAAGGAGTGTCTACAAGTGAGCTCATTGTATACTAATGAGTGTCGTCTTTATATACTTAATCCAATATAAGTTTGTCATCTTGTACAGTGCCGACTCTTACAAGAGTCTTTGAACTTTTATACACATTATAATCGTAAACGACTACAGGTATTTTACCTTGGTCTAGAGCATACATCTTATTTCCGTATTTCTTGGCGTACAACTTGATTTTGGCTTTGGTTTCTGGAACATTCGTTTCACGAATCGCAGTATCCTTATAATCTGTATCATTGACCAGGTGTGTGTCTCGGCTTTTAACGTTTTTGGTCGTGGGTATAGGGAATCGATAACATTTGTCCTTGTTGGTATGATTGAGCGCACAATCAATGGATACCTCTTTTAATGCATCTAAAAATTTAATAGACAATTGGGTCTTTCTCTCCATGATAGAGTAGAGAGATTCATCCGTAGTCATGGAATTGTCTGCGGACTTTATTTCATAGAATTGGTCCAGGTTTACCTCTGCTCCTATCACGGTCAAATAAAGGAATACTTGTACAGTCTGTAAATGTTTGGGTAAGTCAGAATGACTACAAATACGTCGCGCTCGTCCAATGACCTGATTGATACGCACGTGATGCCAATAGGGTTCCATGATATGAACAAATCGAGTATTTTTTAGGTCAATACCCTCGGCTCCAGATGATGTAATCATGAGGACTTTAATAATCTCTCCGTGTAGATTCGTCTTCTGTGGAAACAACTCAGCAAGCTGGGTCTGTAGATGATGAGGGATTTTCTTAAACTCATTATTGTATATATTACGGATGATTTCTTTTTGTTCTACAGTCTCTGTGCCCGTGTAAAGTGAGAAATAATGGTTCTCGACATATTCGGATGGACTATACATGCTGATAATGTCTAGACTGTAGTTTCCTTTCTCTCGTTTAATGCGGAGTTCTTTGAACCCATGGTATAACATGGCCAAACGAAACAATCCAATCCCTTCCAATGTACGAAATGTAGAATAGAGTAAATGACAACCATGGTTATTCTTATCCATGAGGTTCTCTAAAATTTTCTTAAATTTTGAACTATAGACACTCAATACATCAGGCAAATCCGTCGCAGTGCTTACATATTTCGGAAGATTCGACTCAAAACATTCGGAAGGATGTTCCTTTAGGTAATTGAGAGTCTTGTCCATGCGTTCTTTGTAATCATCCAGAATTCTCATTTTACCTGTTTGTTTTCTCTCAAGGACATCGGTTTCGTCGTATAACCCATCTACATTGTCCATCATGTCAATGTCAGAAGCAGCGTCGCCAAACTCTTCCGTCACTTCGCTTAGGTTTATGCCTTCGAGTGGTTTTTCACTGTCTCTCGGGACCTCTTTTACTCCAGGAACGGGTCTCGGTAGGTTTTCTGGGAAGACAAAATTACACGCAGAACGGGAAAAGAACCGATAGGAAGAGGATGTTCCTGCGTCGGGGTCATCCGCATTAGTTTTTGTCTTTTTCTTCGTGTTGATATCTTGTTCGCGCTCCTCTCGACGCACATTCGCGTAGTATTTTAACTGGTGCATACTCATCTTACACTCTTCAACTTGTATGGATTCACCCTCGGGTGTATTGACCATATCAGGCATCAGCTCACGCTTATCTCCTAAATAAGAAACCATACCCACGATACGAGATTGAAAAAACTGTTTGGATTTCATTTCATTTGTAGCTGAAACAAAATAGTTATTAAACTCTTCTTCATCGTCCGGAAATCTTTTGAACTTTACCAGAGTGGTCTTCTTGACTTTAAAATCATCCTGTTTTCTTAATCGTGTCTCAATTCTTTCCATAAAATCTTGAACATATTCTTGCCCAGGCTCCTCATAAACCAGCTTCCCTTGGTCATCCTTGATGAACCCGTAAGGATTTTTCAACAATCTCAATTGTTTTGTACTCTCCTTGTATTCCATCAAATCAATTGTGTTTTCTTTCTTCAATAGATTTTCAAAATACGTCTTGTTAAGTTGAGGAATCTTAGGTTCCAATGTAAAATCAACTGCCTTTGTATATCCTCCAATCAAATTAAATAAAACACCTAGTTCGGATGGATAGTTGATAAAGGGTGTGCCTGTCAACATGACCACTCGAACATTCTCTGCGTCCATGATATAGTGATACAACTCTTTTGACAAAGAAGCTTTTTTAGAGGACAATTTATTTTTGATACGACTGACAAAGTTATGTGCCTCGTCAATCACAATCGTACTGTTATCAAAAGGATTATGTTTGTCACTTGGTTTGTAAACCCTTTTCCATTTATCTTGCGTGAGACCATTGTAGTTAATAAATCTATACTTCAGGTCAATCATCAGGTCAATCTGTTGATTGATTTGGTCTTTTTCAGTCACGGAGAGACGTTCATAATTTGGAGAGCCCTTTTCTTCTATCATCCATACCCCTTTAACCTTGTTCAGGTAGGTTGTGAAAGGATGTCCTATCACGTCTTCCGGGTCAATTTGAAACAGAGTATAGATAGAAGCACGCTTGGTCACCTCTACTGGCTCAAACTTCCATGCATGTTTCAGTCGAAAGAGCTGGTTTCCGCAGTATTTCATCTGAGTTCGATAGTTGGCCTGGAGTGAAGCCGGGGTCATGATGAAAATCTTTTTGTTTTGTACCATCCCTTCCAAGAGTGAAATAGAGGTACACGTCTTACCCGAACCCAGTCCATGATAAATAAGCAATCCTCTATAAGGCGTATAAGTATTTAAATAATGGTTAACGATTTCCTGATGTAACATCTTTTCAAATGGTTTATTCTTGTTCTTGCTCGTACAAGAGGCAGTATCCTCGGATAAATGAATCCCGCCAATCTCTTCCTGTATGTCTTTGAAAAACCCATATCGATTATTGAAATATTGGGGTTTGATTTCAAGATGGGGTACATCCAAATAATGTTTGTATTTTTTTACAAGTTCGTCGTCCGTATCAAAGATAATGTCTTCCATACGCTTTGTCTTTCTCGGTTCACGTTTCGTAGATGGACCTTTCAACGTCTGTTCTACTATCGATTTTTCTAGAACAATCTGTCTACCCATTTTCACAGGTACACCGATGCGAATTGTTACAGGGCGTTTAAATTTTTGGTAGACTGCTTGCTTGTCTCGCTCAATTTGTATTTTTATCTTTGGATACTGAAAAGGAGCATTTTCAGCAGGCTTAACTTTAAAATAGTTTGAAGGGGGCATACATTAAACGAAGAAATTAAACAGACATGTTTCAACTCTCTGTTTTGTCCTTCCGCTGGGTTTCGTATTTTTCGATTTTGGTCAGGGCATCTAAACACGCCAATTGCTCTGCCTTTTTCTTGATTTTATGCGTTCCTGAACCAAGAAATACAAATGGGTGTGTATCCAGTCGTATCTGGTCAAAAGTCTTGATGCTTTCAAATGGTTTTGCGGTAGATGGGTCAAGAACATGGATATTGTCAGTTAAACATAAAAATACACCCATGTGATATCGCATATCTTCGTCTTGGGTTAAAATAATATAATGAGGAGTACGCTTAAACTCCTTCTGTATCTTGACCTGTAAAATGTTTTTAAAATTGTCATCTGTTTCTAATATTTCATTCCAATCAACATAATGTTCGTAGATGTACTCTATAAACAACTGACAATATTGAAAGCCAACTCCTACATTAAAAACGTGATTAAATCTTACATCTTCTACTTGGTTCAAATTTGCGTCTAAGAACAACGCACCTAAAAAGGCTTCAAAGAGACAGCCTAATTTCTTGTAATTAATTCGTGTTTTCTTTTCCTCTGCGTTACGAGAAATAACAAACCATTGTTGTAGTCCTAATTTATAAGCGAGCTTACCAATGTGCTCGTTCTTTACGAGACAAATCTTCTTTTCTGTCATGAATCCTTCATCCGCATCAGGAAAACGTTTGTACAAATACATCTTGGTAATGGCTTCTAAAATACCGTCTCCTAAGAATTCCAATCTTTCATTCGAATGTTGTTTCAACTCAATACAATTTGAAACTCTCTGAAAATGAGAATTGTCCATTTTGATATACGACCTATGTACAAAGGACCTCCTGAATAAATTCAGGTTGTTTACTTTGTAGTGTATATGAAAAGACTGAAATAATGTATCCAAATCTTGTAAAGTAATTTCTTTATTTTTAGTGTTATAAGGGTTTGTTCTGTCCTCCATCTCTACATCCTCGCTGTAATTCTTTAAACGTTTTTAGTTTCGTTAAAATATTGTATTTTTATAATGAACACATTAGTTGTGAAAGATATTTCTGGACTTGACCAGAAATTATTAGGGGTTGAAGAAATCAAAAATATGATAAGGACAGGTGTATTACGATTTAACTATGGTCAAATCAATCAAAAGTTAGTCGTTGGATACTCTGACTTAATCCCAATCGAAAACATCCAAAAGGATGAGAAGTATGATCTGGATGTATCAGGACGGTCCTTGTTTGGTGATATCGATTCTAGATATAACGTAAATGTATCGTATGGTGTTTACGCACGAAACTCTTCCATTGAAGAAGACTTGATGGTCTCTAGAGATGTTCTTATTAAACGAAGTCTTCTCACATTGGATAACTCATCTTTTCAAAAAAATGTATTTATTACTCACTTAGATGCCTCTAATGTATCTGTGAAAGAGGACCTACTGGTCTCAAAGAATACTCGAATGATAGGGACACTCGATGTGTCCGCGAATGTATCTTTTGCGACCACACTACAAGCTCATAACGTGTCGATTGTACAGGACCTACTGGTCTCAAGAAATACGCGGATGATAGGCACACTCGATGTGTCCGCGAATGTATCCTTTGCGACCACACTACAAGCTCATAACGTGTCGATTGTACAGGACTTACTGGTATCAAGAAATACGCGGATGATAGGCACACTAGACGTTTCCGCGAATGTGTCCTTTGCGACCACACTACAAGCTCACAACGTCTCGATTGTACAGGACTTACTGGTTTCACGTGACACGCGCATGATAGGCACACTCGATGTTTCCGCGAATGTATCCTTTGCGACCACACTACAAGCGCATAACGTCTCTATTGTTGAGGACTTACTGGTTTCACGTGACACGCGCATGATAGGGAGACTCGATGTTTCTGCGAATGTGTCCTTTGCGACCACACTACAAGCGCATAACGTGTCTATTGTTGAGGACTTAGTGGTTTCACGTGACACGCGCATGATAGGCACACTCGATGTTTCCGCGAATGTATCCTTTGCGACCACACTACAGGCACACAACGTGTCGATTGTTGAGGACTTACTTGTGTCAAGAAATACACGGATGATAGGGACACTCGATGTTTCCGCGAATGTGTCCTTTGCGACCACACTACAGGCTCACAATGTCTCTGTTGTAGAGGACCTACTGGTGTCAAGAAATACACGGATGATAGGCACACTAGACGTCTCCGCAAATGCGTCCTTTGCGACGACACTACAGGCTCACAACGTCTCGATTGTAGAGGACTTACGGGTGTCAAGAAATACGCGCATGATAGGCACACTAGACGTCTCCGCAAATGTGTCCTTTGCGACCACACTACAGGCTCACAACGTGTCGATTGTAGAGGACCTACGGGTCTCAAGGAATACGCGGATGATAGGCACACTCGATGTTTCAGCGAATGTGTCCTTTGCGACCACACTACAGGCTCACAACGTGTCGATTGTAGAGGACCTAGTGGTATCAAGAAATACGCGAATGATAGGGACACTAGACGTCTCCGCAAATGTATCCTTTGCGACCACACTACAGGCTCACAACGTCTCTATTGTAGAGGACTTACTGGTTTCACGTGACACACGAATGATAGGGACATTATCCGTGAAAGAGAACGCATCTTTCGCGTCAACCTTAGAGGCACGTAATGCCTCGATTTATTATTTGAATGTCTCTGGAAACACTGACATGATGGGGCGTCTGACTGTGAAAGAAAATGTTTCTTTTGCGACAACATTAGACGTACGAAACGTATCCATCATGGAAGACCTAAATGTTAGTCGAAACACTTTCCTAAAAGGGTTTATGAACGTAGCATTGAATGCTTCATTTGCGACGACGCTGAAAGCTCACAACGTCTCGATTGTAGAAGACCTCATTGTCTCTCGAAATACTACATTGGTAGGTACATTGAATGTCAATAACATCGCCACTTTTGATGAAGACGTGATACTAAAAAAACAGTTACAAGTACTCAACGTCTCTGTCACAAGTAATTTGGATATAACTGGAAACACCACTATGACGGGTACTCTTGATTTAAAGAATAACGCTAATATAAGTACTTTATACGTGACTGGACATTCAAAACATAACACATTTGAATGCAATTCGGTTGCGACGATTAATGGTTCTTTGAACGTTAGTGGAAAAACCACGATGAAAGAACTTGTCGCGACCAATGTGTCTTTGAATAATCTATTGGTGTATCAGAACGCATCCTTTCAAAACAAAATATATGTAGAAACAGATGCTTATGTAAAAGGTAGATTAGAAGTAATTGGTACCCTAACCGCTACAGGAAAGGGTTCATTTACCACACTCGAATATGACAGTTTACAATCTAAAAATACGTCAACTATCAACCAAGTTGTCAATGTTCTGACTGTACAAGACTTTTATCCAAAGCCTGATTCTGTAATTAACACAAGCTCAGCTGGAAGTTTAATCATTAAGGTACCAGCTACGATTGAAAAAGAACCGAATAATATCAACCGGGTAAACGGGTTTACCTTTAAAGACAATAGCGAGATTGTCATGGAGTCCGGTACCACAATGAAGATGAAGAGTGGTTCATTTATGACGTTAGAGAGTGGGACAGAAGCTACATTTAAAAGCGGTTCTACAGTAAACTTTGAAAATGATAATACCACATTTGTGAATGTCAAACTGAATGGTAGAATTATCACGACATCCGACCGAAAATTAAAAACGAATATACAACCTCTCATGAATACATTGGAACATATTAAGAATATTCATGGCCATCGATATCAGCGTATCGACCAAGATACAGAACGCGTCCAGATTGGATTAATTGCCCAAGAAGTCGAAGAAACCTATCCAGAACTGGTGTCAGACGAAGGAGGAACAAAACGAGTAGACTATATTTCCTTTATTGCTGTATTGCTCGGGTGTATCCAAGAACTAGAAAGCCGCGTTGTCCTTTTAGAAACAGAAAATCAGCGTAAAAATAAATCAGCGTAAAAATAAATCAGCGTAAAAATAAATCAGTGTAAAATAAAATATACGGTTACAGTATATGCCTCGCCGTATTTTAGTCGCCTTTATCACTACTCAGTCCACTTGCGGTGGAAACAAGAAAGCTGGTCTCGTAGATAGCATTGGTTCGCGTAATCATTCCCATGTAAGACGAAAGACGGGTCCTAATATTAAGATGGGATGCACGCGCGGCATTCCAGCCAATTGCTGCAAACCTTAAGCAGTAAACACATTTAAACAATAAGACACTATAAATAGAATGGTGTCTCTTTATTTGGATTACAGGGAGTCTCGTCTACTCGAAGAATGCGTCAAGCTAAAGGATGACTATCCTGGATGTGTTGTCGAAACCAAAAATTTGGAAATCGGAGACATGACCTTTTCACATTATTTAGTCGAAAGAAAAACATGGAGTGATTTGGAGGCCAGTATCAAAGATGGTCGTTACCATGAGCAATCCTTTCGACTAGAAACGGCTCAATCAAATGGATTCAAGGTATATTATATGTTAGAGGGTTCACTTCTAACCTATAAAGGTTCTTTGTCTCGAGATGCTCTTCTTAGTGCCATGTTCAACATGACAAAAAAAGGATTCTTCGTTCTACAGCCGGCAACTATAGAGGAAACAGCACGTTACCTGTTGCGAATGGTCGAACTTAGTCAGAAAGAGTCACCGTCTATCACCTATGAAGAGTCTAGCGTCATTAAGAAAAAGAATAGTCATGTTACTCGAGACAACATCAGTCTATATATGCTTGCACAAATCCCTTCCGTCAGTATTACGATTGCGTCTGTTCTTATGGAAAAATACGGGCATCTAAGAGGAATGATACTAGCCATGGAAAAAAACCCTAGGGAAATAGAAGAGTTTACCTATGTGAAAGACCCGGCAAAGAATAAGCCAAAGCACTTGAATAAGAATGTCATTCAAAATCTTACAACTTTTTTATCGTAATGAAAGTGTCATTGCGGCAGGATTCCCCTGGGTCTGATTCTCTTTATCAAAGGATGGAAACTGGTTCGCGTTATACGGAGGATTTTGCGTCAAGGCGTCTCCCTTACACGACATTTCTGGTGCTTCATGGGGAACACCTCCTTCTACAGGATCAAGAAAGTTATGACGTACTTCGTACATCTCTTCACCTTGTGCGTTGTAAACCTTTTCTAGATGAAGGATAGGACACTTTAAGGAAATCGCTCTCTGCCACTCGATAAATTGCTTATACTCTTCCAATCCCTTTAATTGTATAGGATTTACACCAGGTACGCTTGCCTTTTTTGGGTCGTATAAAAAGAGATATTCTCCGTCTTTTACCAAGGTAGTCGCACAATTTGCTGAGACAAACGGTTCAATCTCGGGTTTTTGACTGCGTTGGACTAGGAACAATATACCCCATAAGAAAAGTATAAATACAACAAACAATACACGTTTATTCATTTTTATATAGGTATATATTATTATGGGAGTAGAAAAGATAGAACCAATCAACTATCGACATGGATTAAAGCGGATTCGTCAGATGACTTGTGTTGTCTTGGTCTTTCATCCTCAATGCGGTCATTGTATTCAAATGCGTTCAAATTGGGAAGCCATGAAATCCATGACGAACCCACGCGTAAAAATTGTAGAACTCAATGGAGAAGGCATTGGCCGCAGCTCGGAGTTTGCGAATAGCCCAGTTGGACGAGCTACGGAAGGGTTTCCGTCTATCTTGAGAATGGATAAGGGGAGATTAGTTGAACGATACGAAGGTGAGCGTACTCCTGAAAAGATGGCTGAATTTGTCAACAAGGCAGTTGAGCCTATGAAAAGAAAAGCGACCAAGTCGCGGTTTAAAAAAATGCGGGGTAAAACGAAAAAATTGAGAAGAAAAAATTAATACAGTAGAATAGAAAAGATGTCTACTCAACCAACCGTTCAGTACAAACTCTGCTGCTTCGACGTGAAAGATAACGATGGGTTCACGAT
>Ga0209550_10000916_pt1 | contig 28458 bp, 22 predicted proteins | sample LauGreSuBDMM15SN_2_FD_187567 | JGI IMG/M metagenome (GOLD analysis project Ga0209550, IMG submission 187567) | Freshwater lake microbial communities from Lake Michigan, USA - Su13.BD.MM15.SN (SPAdes) (version 5) | ecosystem: Environmental > Aquatic > Freshwater > Lake | place: Lake Michigan... | reverse complement strand
ATTTCACTTGATGACATTTCTCTTTTACGCTTTTCAGGCTTTATATAATTCTTATTTATCTTTCTTTTCATTCTTTTTCATTTTATCAATTTTTTTTTATCCACCTTTCAAAAAGGTGGAGCCAAACTTTTTACTAATAATTTATAATAATTTTTTTACCTATTACTTTATTTTATGTATTGTAGAGATAATTTTATTATATTATTAATTATATGTTATTATTTAGTATGAATGGAATTACTTATTGTTATATACATATTCCAAAAAATTGTGGAAAATATATTAAACAGGAACTACGAAAACAATATACTTATTATAAAATATCAAAAGAAATTGATGACAATCATTTTTTACATTTTTCTTACAAAGAAATAATATTTCATAGTTATTTATTAAGAAACTTTAATTTATCACATATGCAATACATTACATTTACAAGAAATCCTTATGATAGGTTTATATCCGGGTATTTTTATTTATTAAATATTACACATCATCGGGATGAAATATTTAAACGTCCGCATATTTCTATAAATAAAATGAAAAATATGCAAGAATATATAAACCAAATTATTAATAAATTTCAACGGTTTATTAAAGAAAAACTTTTTTATTCAGACAATTTACTAGTATTTAAAAAACAAACAGATTTTATATTAAATATGTATGGAGAAATACCAACAAATTTAACAATTTATAAATTAGAAAGTTATAATAAATTTGACATAAATTTCACTTTTGAAAATTTTGATTTACCAAAATATAATTACTTTGAATATTATGACAATGAATGTTTATCGATAATAAATGATTTTTATAAAACAGATTTTGAATTATTAGGTTATAAAATAATTACCTGCATATAGGGTATTTAAAATATTATTTAAACAATATTTTGTATAGATATATGAAAGTTCACTGAGAAATATCGGTTATTTATAAAAATAATTATTTGGGAGGAAAAGTAACATAAATAGGACCAAAAGAACCGCCGTTGAAAAGATAACTAAAAGTACATATTTTATTATTAGGATTAAAAGAAAGATAAATTGTACCTGTCACACTCTTATATATATTACTCGTCATAGAATAATAAAAATTTGCCATATATATCATATCATTACTAGATGTAGTAGCATTAAAGGCGTTTGCGGCATTTAATTGTAATCTAGTAAAATCATTTGGTTCGACAGAAGAAGTGAAAGTAAAGTAAAATATAGCATTTCGATTGAGTCTGCTATCATTATTAAAAGACACAACAAACTGGGTGTAACCAAGATAAGTACTGCGATAAGTACTATTTTCGTAATAGTATCCAGTAAGACTAAAAGGTAATGGGCCATTAGTACCTGAGGTGAAAGGCAAAGAAATAGTAGCAATATTAAAACTTCCGTAACCAACGATATTATAATTACTACTTAAATTTATACTTAAATCACTAACGTAATATGTACCAGGATAAACAAAAGTACCTGCTTTTGGAGTTATAATTGAAGATGTAATTATACCTGGCGGTCTAATAGTTAATAAGCTAAACGCATATAAACTGCTTCCTGTAAAATCTTGTGTTGTGCCGTTTAGACTTATATCAATACGTATTGGTTGAATATTAAACTTTAGCGAAGAAGTTGACGCAATTTCATAATTATAAATACCATAATCATTTGATGGAAAAGTAGCTGTATAATTTTGTAGTGTATATAGACCAGCATTTAATGAAACACCCGGGTTGGCTGTAAATGTCAACATATCACTACCTAATAATGCGATATTCGGTGGTAATTGCTGCGTATTGTTAAATATTGCGCTATATGATAAATCAAAATAAACTGGTTTTTTTATTATTTTATAAAATGTTTGGGAATATGATATAATTATATAATTAATTGGATTATAAATATTATTTGAACCACTAATTGTAATAGTATAATAACTGGGTGGGTAACTATTTACATCAGTTGATAATTTTAAAAATCCTGATATAGGGTTAGGAACTACATTAAAATATATATTAGGTGTACTGGTAGTTGGTATAGGAAGTTGTTGCATACCATTATATTGAGTTACACCTGATATATCAACTGAAATACCATATGGGTTTATTCTAAAATAACCACTAATATCCTGAACAATATAGTTACTGTTATTAAAACTTATATCTAAAATAGTGTTAGCAGTATAATTATCTGAATTTATTAGTTGAGCATTTTTAGATCTTTTATTTAAAAACCCTTCGTAACCTGGTGGGTTAGTTGTTGCAGTAATTAAATTTAACAACATAGATTCTTGGTTTGTTCCATCATAGGTAGTAGACCCTGATATATAAACAATTACTTTTAATGGTTGTATTTCATAATAACTATAAGGGTTTATAATAAGCGAATAATTATTTGTAGAAGAAATTATGTTAAATTCATTAGGTCTATAAGTTTTTGCTATTGTTACTCCAGGAGTAATATTTAAGCTAATATCATATGGCGACATTATTATTTTTGGATAGTGTACTAAACCATCGTAAATATCAACCCCTGATATATCTAGTGTAATAATCTGTGGTATTATAGTAAATATTCCTGATATATCTGTAATACTATTTAAAATTACATAATTATTGTTTGAGGGTTGAACTGATATATTAAAATAAACTTTTGAATACCCACTCGAGTTTACATCTTTCGCAATTAAACCATTTGCGGCACTGATACTCAAAATATCATTTACATTAACACCTGCAGGTATTGACGCTGGAGGTATTTTCGCACGTATAATCGGTGTTGGGTATAATTGATAACCTGTATACATTTTAGAACTACTTATATCAACTGTAATAGGTAAAGGATTTATACTAAAATCATTTATAACATTACCTACCATATAATTATTTGAAGTGTCCCCTATAAATTGAATTAAATAATTATTGCTATAATCGTAGCGGCCTACGTTAACGGATGATGCATCTGATCTCACCACTGTATTATAACTAATATCACTATACAAGGGCATTGATAATGAAGATGTTATTCTAGATATTGGCGCTTGACCATAACTATTATAGGTGGTTGATCCTGATATATCGTAATCAATCGGTTTAGGTGTTATTCTAAAATTATTAATAACATTACCAACACTATAGTTAGAAGAACCAGGTCCTAATAATGAAATTTGATAATTATTGCTATAATCATAAGAACCTACATTTTCTGATGATATTCCAGTTCGTATTGCCAAATTATAAGATAAATCAGAGAAAGTTTGGCCTATAAGTCTAGGAATCGGTTTTTGTGGATAATGATTATAGACTGTAACACCAGATATATCAAAATCAATAGGACGCTTTGTTATCCTAAAAGTACCAATTACATTTTGTATTATATAGTTACTCGAAGAATCGCCTGTAAGTGAAATGATATAATTATTACTATAATCATATGATGCTAATGCGGTTGGTTGTTGTAGAGGATTCAAATTTTTAAAATTTATGTTAAAAGATAAATCAGAATAAGGGCAGTTTGTCGATACATCGGGAAGTTGTCCTGCTGCATTATAATATTTGCTACCTGAAATGTCAAAAGTAACTGGAAAAGGGGTTATTTTAAAATTATTTATCACTGTGCCAACGTTATAATTCCCAGAACCGTCCCCTAAAAATTCAATAACATAATTATTACTATAATCGTAATTACCAACCTTTTTTGGTTGTAACAGGGAGTTTGTTGATTTAAATTTGATATTAAAAGACATATCAGAATAATATGCACTTGGATTCGTTACTAAACTATAGTTATTATTCGGTTTTTGATAACTATTATTATAAACACTACTTCCAGATATATCAAAATTGATTGATACTGGATCTATGATAAATGTTCCACTTATATCACCAAGAAGATAGTTTCCATTAGTATTAACAGGATATACAGAATAAGAAAAATCTGTATAAGGATAAGAACCCACGTTTTTTGGAAAACCTACATTATAACTTACAACAAGACCTATCTGTCCGTAAATCGGGTCAAATGGTAAAACATTAGTAGATATGTCTGATGGTTTTTGCCGTTGGTTGTTATATGTTTTATGACTTGTTATATTATAACTGATACGATTAGCTGTTATGATAAATATACCACTAATATCTCTATTACTACTAATATCATAGTTTACTGGAGAAGAAGAAACATCATAATCATACGCATAATAAGTTCCTTGGTTAATTGATGGATTTCCTGTCCGTGCCTTAAGCTGAATATTCCCTTCTAATACACTATTGGACGGAACCGTCTTAAATTTAGGTAGTTGTTGATATCCATTATATGGCAATGAACTTGTAATATCAATTTTTGTTACTGACTTACCCGATTTATTAAAAAAAACACTAATATCTGTTCCATCTGCAGCAAAAAAATCGCCTGATAAGTTGCTGTCTATTTGTAATATACTATTTTCAGTGTTACCATCAAACCCCGCAAATATATCTGCAAGATCTATACCGTTTATTTGAAATCCAGAATTAGTAGATATATCTATATCTCCAGTATTCAAACGCTGCAAGATACTATTCAAAACTACTCCTCCAATTACGAATGACATATAGTATAAATTATTATTTTTTCTGTCTTTTTCTCTAAATACATAAAAATATAATAAAATCGACTTAAATATATGATTATGTAATATGTTATACTAGTAATATGCAATCAACTATAAAAGAATACAATGTGAACCCAATAATTGTGGGAAATGAAAAACAAATTATGAGAGAAATTGAAAATAAATCAATGAAACAAGTTGAACACGCTTACATAACCAATCAAATACAACAAAATACGAATTATCAAAATATGAGATTCGCACATAGCATTATTTCTTCTGGCAGCGATGATTTCGTTAAAAGAGTTGGAAGGGAACCAACATATTCTGAATTGAGGGAAATGTTCGGTTAACAACTCTAATTATATTTTTTCCTCTTTATATTTATACAATGAGTTTATGTAAATATAAAAATGTCTTTGGACAAGAAAAAACGGGTGTTCATTCCTACCGTTTTTTTGATATTGCCATTATGGATGTCTTAATGACGATTGCTGGCGCAATGTTAATATCCTTTTTCACAAATTATCGTTTTATTTATGTATTACTAACACTGTTTATTCTAGGAATCATACTGCATCGTTTATTTTGCGTAAAGACAACTGTTGACAAATTATTATTTTCGTCTTAAAAATCTATATACTGACAAAATATATCATAATTACGACTAATATGTTGTTTAGGTATTAAAGCCGCATCGTTCTCATTATATCTAGTGGATTTATTATTTATATTACTACTAATAGATGTTGTATTGTTACTAGTTATATTATTTGTAGAATTATTCATAGAGCTAGTATTTGCGTTTATAAAAGTGATATTTGTATTATTTCTATTTTCATTAGTTATAATAATATTTGTACTAGGGTTAGGTTGCATATCAACTAATTGATAAATAGGTTTTCTATATTCGTAAATATCAATTACTTTCTTTACTATTTCACTTCTCTCTATATCATCATTTTCTAAACGAACTATTTTAATCATATCTGTATTGTTATACCTTTCAATCTTCTTTACAAAATCGTTTAGCCCGTTGTCTCTGGGAATATCTGTTTGGTTTAAATCGCCAGTAATAATCATACGACTATTTATACCCAACCTGGTTGCCAACATTTTCATTTGATTTGGCGAACTATTTTGCATTTCATCCGCTATTATAAATGCATTTTTAAAAGTACGACCGCGCATAAAAGCAAGAGGACATATTTCGATTTTTCCATTATTTAACATAAGGTCCAGCTCAACTTTGCTATAATATTCCATAAAAATATCAAAAATAGGTTTTGTCCACGGGTCCATTTTCTTGATTATATTTCCAGGAAGAAATCCTATCTCTTCTTCCACTGTAACCATTGGGCGAGTAATGATAATCTTATTGATTTCCTCACTTTTCATTTGTAACATTGCTTTTTGACAAGCGAAAAGAGTTTTACCCGTACCAGCAGGTCCAGTGGATACAATAATTTTGTTACTATTGTCATTTAAGTAATTTACGTACAATCCTTGGTTTACAGTCTTGGGTTTATACAGAATAGATTCAACATTTTTTTGCTTTCTCATAAACAATTGCAACCCAACTTTGTTACGATATACCGGTATATATGACTCGCATCCAATAAAAAAACACAATACAACAAAAAGTCCGTAAACGTTCATTATTATACTTTACTATTATTATTTTATACCGTTTATTCTTATTCTTTTTACACTTGTATAATATAATGAGTTACATTAGTAATTATACTTTACACGAAAGATGGAGTGAAGCGTGTCGTATTATAGAAAAATATCCTGGTAAGGTTCCTATTATATGTGAAAGATCTAGAATGACAAGTTCCGATTGTCCCTATATAGATAAAAATAAGTATTTGATATCAAGGGATATAACAATAGGTCAGTTTATTTACATTCTTAGAAAAAGAATGAATCTCCCTCCAGAAAAGGCATTGTTTTTGTTTGTTGGGGGAATGATTCCTCCTTCATCTTATATGTTAGGCGTAATATATGATGCATACAAATCCGAAGATGGGTTTTTATATATAACTTATTCTTATGAAAATACGTTTGGATAAAATATAAAATTTATACATAAAATTTTATATTTTTATATTATCACATTTATTTTTATTATTTTCATCTTATCATATTATTTTCATCTCTAACGGAATTTCTTCTAAATTTACAACTATATTTACATTTGTAATTGATAAGATTACGAATATCATTCGAAGATTTACAATTTGCGCGTATAGCTAAAAATAAAAAATAAGAAGTAAATAAACTTCCAACACTAAACAATAAAATATCAAGTGTATCCATATTATTTGAAATATAATTTGGTAGTATAATAGAAATATGTGATTATGTTTAAATTATTTATATTTACTTATTTAGTAAGTATTATATATTAAACTCTGGAATGCTATAGTTTTCTCCTTCCTTGACATATTTTGCAATAATTTTGGGATTCGTTTTGTTCCCAACAATATCTTCCGCTTGATAAACATTATTATTGCTATCTATATAATAGATAATGCCTTGAATATCCTGTGCGTATACAGATATTTTCTGGGTAGTATTCTTGGGTTCATTTTGATTATCAACTATTCCGTGCGGTGTACCCTTCACGTGAGTGCCACAATACTCGCAGCCATCTTTCTTGCGACGGGTGCATTGTTCATTCGTTGCTCTTTTTGCACAGCATCGGTCGAAAATAGGCACAAAATTCTTTACGCGCTTTCTCTTTTGAAAATCTTCTTTATTAAAAGATAACCGGTCATAGTCATAAATATACTGAAGGAGTTGGTTCACACTATCGTCTTTTGCCATCCCCAATTGGGTTGCCTTCTCTCGAATACTATCCTTCAAAGAAGTAATATAAGTTTCTGCCTTTTTGTTTAAGCGTCTTTCCATATTGTTTTAGTTTATATATATAATATAGTGAATTCTTTAGTTCAATTTTTTTATATATTCATAAACCAACTTAAAGAGATATAGATGTAGTAATAGTTTTACAATACTCGGTTATTTTATACTTTTGGGTAATCATTTGGTAATATAAATAATGATATGATGATAAATATATAAAATAATAAATAAACACCATATACATCTTCACTAATTCCATAAAACGCAAATATTTGTATTAAACTATAAAAAAAGACCATAGCTAATCCTAATAAAGTAATTGCGTGCATTTATATACTTTATTAATATAATATTGGATAATTTTATTCAATATTACATTTATCGTTCTTACGTTTCTTCTTTCTTTCCTATTTTTTATATTTGTATAAATTTACATTATCAAATGTTGATTTGCAGTAACATAAGCGTAACTACCACTAGAAGAAGCGGTTTTTTTATCAACAAAATGATAACTTAAAGGTATCTGTTGGTTATATTCTTTTGTAGCCAAAATACTCTTTTCCAAGAAATGACCATTATCCAATTCTACATTACCTAAATAAGCGCTGTCATATACGGCAGCCCATTTACCATCGTGGTCAGAAACACGCAATAGCAAACGCTCCATATTTTGATCCAGAGTTTCATCTTGTAATCGCTCCATTTTAATATCAGATTTATCCTCCACATCAGTTATATGATTCTCAAAATACTTTGTTCTCCCTAAAAATACTGCAAATCTCACTAGTCCACCTTTTTCAAATCTATTTATTTTAAATATATCTGTTTTTTTGTACTCGTTTGTATCAGTTGTAAATAACACAGCCTCATTAAATGCGGTATCATAATCAGTAAAATAATAGTATGGGCCCAAAATTCCATTTTTGTCACTCATTGTTTGACCAAATACATAAGTAAAATTTAACCTATTTTCTGGTTTTCCTGTATAACTGACTATAGGAATTTCATAACCATTATTATTTTCATCGTGTAAAAAGCAAAATTCATCATTTAATATAAAAAAGTCACTAACAGAACAGTCAATCGGAATTTTGCATAAATGTTTTTGATTGACAATTTCATCAATAAGGGTTAACCACAAATGATTCTCGCTATAAATGTCATTAATTTGTAATTTACATTTACTTGTATCATAGAATAAATACAAGCATCTGTTATACTCATAAAACCCATTAAATTCTACCACTTCTTCAAACTCTGCAAAATTATTCAATAATAACAATCCAAACAAATAAACCTTACTGTAATTAATCAGTTCGAGGGAAGTAAAACTACGAAATACTGGTAGTTTTGGTAATACCAACGTCTCACTAATAAAGGTATTTGTTAATAGAAACCGTAGAAATGGGTATTTACCATCGTTATTTACTGTATAAGAACAAATATATATATTTTCATAATTATTTATATTTAATAATGGCATATCTAATTTAAGATTGTCCCTAGCTTTATAATTATAATAATTTGGAACGACTGGTTCATATTTTTCGTTATTTTCACTATCCATATAATTATACATGTAATTATAAGGATTTATTTATATTTGTATACTTGTATATTTACTATTTGTCTATTTGTCTATTTGTCTATTTGTATATTTACTATTTGTCTATTTTACGTTTGATTGTTTCTTTTATTTGCTCTTCCCGACTTTCGAGTACGTGCTTTGTAATTTCTTCCGCAATCTTTGGGTCTGTTTTATAGTAATTTTGTAAAGCAGTTAACAAGGATTTTCCATTGATTGGTTTCTTCACTTTACTCGTTTTATAGACTAATGCACCTCCATTAATATCAAAACAATCTATCTGATTTGTCTTCATAACCGTTACCAAATTTTGAGTCAACAACTTTTTCTTGTTATTCTTTTCCTTAATTTGTCCTTTTAATTCCGCAATTTCACTGTCAATTTTGATCCATTCTTTTATATTATTTACTAATTGTTCTTTTGTTTCCATATTTAAGTTAATTATTATAATAATATTTATATTGTTATTCTTATAATAAAGTTATGTTTTTGTTATTTCGTATTTTTCTTATTTTTTCTTATTTTTTCTTATTTTTCTTCTATGTTGATGCATCAGATTCTTCGTTTGTGTCCTTATATTTCATTTTGTAATGTCTTTTACATAATTCGTTTTGAAAAATTTTACAACCACAAAATTGACCCTTTTTTGACCCTGTCTTTAATATTTCATTACAACACAAATTGTTAGAATGTTCAATTATATTACCAGATGAATCATTAAATATGTTTGGTCCCAATACAACATTTTCATACTTTACTTGATTCTCTTGATTCTCTTGAGTACCTTGATGCATATCTGAGTTATTAGTATTAATTGTTTTTTTTACTTCATTTTTTTTATTCAATTTCGTTTGCAATTTTAATACTTTTTTTTCTTGTTTTAACTTTTGTTTTTCCAATGCCTTCAATTTATTTTCTTCTAATTTCTTTTTAATTTTTTCATTTTTACTTTGTTCTTTTAATTTGTCTGCAATTTCTTTTTTATATTTTCGAATCATATCTTTTTTATGTTTCCAACAATAATATTTGTCATCATCATAATTAGGCATTTCACTTAAACCTTGGTATGCACTTATTTGTGAGCCCATATGAAAACATTTAAAAAATTTACAATTACCATAGTTCCCTTCGTGAGTTTCCAAAACATTATTTCCAGAAGGATCAAAATTTGGATTAGGGGTTAGGTACTGACAAGTATTGTAATAGGTAGAATATTTTTGTATTTTATAACTAGGATTAATATAATTGACTCCTGCAATCTCACCTAGACCAAATTCTTCATAATAAGGTAACAACCCTTTTTGTTTATATCTACAATAAGGACACCGTATTTCATCGTGATTTAAACGACTTGCGCTACCTTCCATATTATTGAACTTATATTTATGGTTTTTAATATCTAAAAATAAAGGTATATAATTAAACTTATGACCACAACCCATTTGAAAAAACTTCTCTTCCAAAGGCTGACCAGTTATCAAACATAAATTATTATCATGGTCTGTTTTTTCCGTGTTTTCTTGAATATCTAGAGATTTATATAATTCAGAAAAGAAATCAATATTCCCTTCTATTTTATAATTTTTCATTTATATATTATATTTTTATGAAATATCTTTATATTTTTTATATATATTAGATATATCTATGTCGCCACCGGAAGTTTGGGGTCCTGCGGTGTGGTCCCTATTTCACACATTAGCAGAAAAAATAAACGAAGAAGCTTACGTTTCTATTGCACCACAATTATTTAATATGATTACAAGAATATGTGCGTTTTTACCTTGTCCGGATTGTTCTCGACACGCAACACAATTTTTATCAAAAATAAAAATATCTAATATGATAACAAAAGCGGATTTTATCACAACCTTTTATTTATTTCATAATTCAGTAAATTCTAAAAAGAGAAAACCGTTATTTTTTCATTCGAGTCTTTCGGTATATAAAAATTATAATTTAATGAATGTAGTAAATAATTTTATTGCAAATTATCAGACAAGAGGAAATATGCAGCTTCTTGCAGAATCCTTTCAACGTAAACTTATCATAAAAGATTTTAAAAATTGGTTTTCAATAACAATACGTGCATTTACGCCGCCACTAAATATACCTCCTCCAATTACTACCTCCCCTGAAAATGATAAAGATAATAGTAACTAAATATTCCCTACTAGTGTTCCATCCTTATAAACTTGACATTTGAAATTTTGTTTGCTAGGTTGATAACAAATATCCTTATTACTAGAAACTTCATTAAAGAATAAATATTTACCGGATCCTCCTGTATACATTAACGATACTATTAAAGCAGATGAAGCTACACCAAGCAAAACATTTAAAAACAAATCGCCCATTTGAATAACACATTTCTTATATATCTTAATAAACATATCAATGAAAAAGTAAGAAACCAATGAAACAAATACCCATAAATTTGGCGCTCCATTACTGAACATAGGTAACGATAAATACATTATTGTAAATGAAAAAACAAAGGCACTGAATGTAGGGTTTCCATATTTGCTATATTGAATAGAAGTGCAAATAGTTTTATCATTTATTACTGGGCTACCTCCGGCCATCATATAAATATAATTCCTAACTAGACAACACCCAATAAGAAAACCTAAGTAAATTAAACCCTTAAAGTTTTGAAATATAAAAGACAAGGATGTTATCGATGTTGCTAATATAATAGGAGAGAAAAAACTGAAAAAGACAATTATGTTCATCGGTTGGAACAATTGCAACGGATTATCTGGTACACCGCCCATTTTCATTGTTGATATAGGATTTATATTGCTCATATAATAATAAAGAATAATATTTTTTATTATTATAAGTTATATTTGAATAATTATGTTTTTTGAAAAATTTAAAATTCAGTCATATTTACTCCTTGTCTAGAATTATTTCTAGAACTTCGCTAATATGTTTTACCGAATGAAATGTAACTCCTTCCAATAATTCATTGTTCTTATATTTTTCATAAAATTCATCAAAATCTTTTTTGTTTTCTTCTGGATAAATAAATTCTCTCACTCCTGCTTTTATAGAACCTAATATTTTAAAATTCAACCCTCCAATAGCTGTTAAACTTCCATCTAATTGTATCTCTGATGTCATACCAAACTTTGCTTTTATGGGAATATTATTTAACAAACTATAAATTACGCTTGTTATAGTGACTCCTGCACTTGGACCATCTTTTAATACTGACCCATCTCCTGGATGAATATTTATACCATATTTATTGTTTTCTCCGTCATAAAGCTTTCTTAATTCTTTTCTTCTCTCTTCACTTGTTAAATTCCACGCTACTGTTAATGAAATGTGCATACTTTCTTTCATCACATCCTGCTGTAAACCAGTCAATTTCAACTCCAAAAAACTTTCAGAAGGGAAAAATTTTGCGTGTATAGGCAATGTTCCTCCTATAGAATTTGACGTAGCATACATACCATTCGCGTATCCAATCATACTGTGTTCAGGCACTTTTCGGATAATAACTTCCCTCTTGTCCTTAAAATATTTATTTTTCACATCATTAATCGTTATTTGAATTGGTAGGACAGAAAATTGATTTTCAAATTTGTTTTGCAATATTTCTAAATTAATCTCTCCAACAATTTCAAATAATTTTTCTTTTAATTTGCGTACGCCAGGTTCAAGCGTGTATTCCTCTATTATGAATTTTAACACATCGTCATCGAAAACAATCATACCTTCAAGACCAACTTGTTTATACAATTCAGGCAATAAATGTCTATTCGAAATAACAATTTTATCTTCAATTGATAAACTATCGAATTTTATCCTATGAACACGGTCTAACAAAATCCTATCTATCGAATCAGGATCGTTATACGATAGTATAAAGAGGGCTTTCGATAAATCCAAGTCAATCCCTGAAAAATACTTATCTTGGAAGGAGCTATTCTGTGTTGTATCTAACAAGTGTGTTAATACTCCGGTAATTTCTTTACCGTGTTCTGTCTTACTTATTTTATCTACTTCATCAAACAATATTATAGGGTTCATACATTTGTTGTCAATCAATATTTGAACAATAGAGCCATAATTTGACCCTACATACGTGTAACTATGACCTAGCAGGGTCGAAGCATTCGAATCCCCACCTAAGGCTATCAAGGCAAATGGGCGACTAACACCATTTTCATCCTTCAAGCAATTTGACAAACATTTTGCTAGGGTAGTCTTACCAATACCAGGGTTACCTTCAAACCCTAAAACGTGCGAGACATTGTTATTCATATCACCCGAAATCCATTGAGCAATGACACGTTCAATGTGACGTTTAGCTTTGTCGTGACCATAAACAGAAGTATCTAATGTGTTTTTCACATCTTTCATATATTCATTAATTTTTGTAATATTTTTATTTAAAATTATTATTTCATTTTTTATTTCACTTGTTATTTTACTATTAGCGGGACTTTTATTACCATTATTACAAGTATTACCATTATTACTTACAAAGGTGTCTACAACTGTTTTCATAATTGGGGTGTCTTTTGTACTTTTACAAACATCAATACCTTTTTCGAAAGCTTCCCTCAATTGCGTTTTAGTTAACTTTTGTGTAATATTTTCTTTGTTTAGAATGTCTTGTGTTTTATTGTTTTTTTGGAGCAGATCATATAAAATCAATAAATTACTATGTATTTTCGCTCTATCACCCTTAGTTGATTCTTTTTTTATTTGATCTAATTTTTCACTATACAATGAATTACTATCACCTTGCATTTTACTTATATAATTCATAATTTCTATACTTGTATATTTATCTTTTAGTGGTATTTCAGGGAATATTTTCTGAATTTGATGTTTTTTATAAATATCTTTAAAATGTGATCGAATATCTTCCATTACGTACAAAATAGGTTCCCTCTTATAAATAGTGAATGGGATTTTTAATAGACCGTCTAAATATTGTCTAGCTTTTGAACCGGTATCTTCTGTTTTCGATTTAATTTCTTTTAATTTTATCATTGCTTTTTCTTTAACAGAATCAGGTGCTTTCATTAAACATATTTGTTGTTCATAGGGTATTTTATTAATATCAAAATTGGATAACTCATTAGTATACTGCAATGTTTTTTTCATAGCGTGTTTAAAATATTGTTTTGTTGACCAAGGAAAACTATCAAACAAAATAATTTGTTCCTGTGTATCTACTGTTCCATTAACATCATTAGAGAGAAGATCATAAAGTAAATAAGCCAGATATTGGCTTTCATAATTGGATGAACTGATCAAAAGATATATTAACGTATTTCTTTTACTATACATATCATCAGAAATAAACTCTTTTGCCACTTGAGTTATTTGTTTTTGTTTCAATATCTTATGTTGATTTATATGACCGACAAATTTACCATATATATCATTTACATTTTCATTAATAAAATAATCTTTTAAAATTAAAGAAGATACAAATCTATCAAATGTTTCTTTCTCAAAATCATCTTCTTTTGGTAAATTTTCGTAAACTTTTTTTTTTATATCATTAATATATTTACTATTTAAAAACTCAACAATAACGTCGTCTATAATACCAAATATAATCAAACTTTTATTTAAAATAGCACTATGTATGTACAATTTCATACCATATACTTTCATATGAAACTGTTTATACGAACTAACCACATCATAACATATTAAGTTTTTTGTTTCATCCAATGTTTCATCTAATTTATATAATTTCAAATCGTCTTTTTTACTTATTACTTTATAACTTGTTGGATGAAAATATTTTTTCAACAGTTCAAATTTGTCTTTACTTTTCGAGTCCGTTACAATTTTATTATTATTCCCAAAACATATCAAGAGTAAATCCTCCAAATTTTCGGTTCCATAATTTTTCAATAAACTTGATAGGTCATTGTTAATTAATTGTAAATTATTAATTACATTATCACTATTATTTGCGTTTCCATTTATTATTTCTTTAATTTTATTACTTAATTCACCAATACGTTCAATACAATTATTTACTTCAGTAATTCCTAAAATATCTAATGCTTTATTCTTTTGAACGTGAATAATTGTTTTTTGAATAATATCTTTAAAGAAATCTATCTTTTTATCAACTAAAGGTAATAGATCCATATTTTGTTGCTGTGTATCTTTATTATGTATTTCTTTTTTATGAATTTCAACTTTATTTGTCATTTTATTATATAATCATATATTTATATTTTATAATTTGAATTATTTAGCTGCGGGTTATTGTTTTTATGATTTTTATACTTTTCTTTACAGGTAAGGTATAAAAAATACATTTCAATATAAAATATAAAATATATTATATTAAAATATATTGAATTTATATGACAGATAGTAGTTCTCAAAAATTCGTTTTGGATTTTTTTAAACAAGTCGATGATATTTTAGAAAAGAAACGCGGTGGCGGTAAACGAAAACCCGGAAATACACGCAAAAGATGCAAAAGTAATAAAAAACAAAGAGGCGGAATGCAAGAAGAAAATGAGCTAGTTTTTCCTATTCCTATAAGGGATCGTTCTGTTTTTGACCTAATACAATTACAAGAAACTATTAAACAATCTCCTTCTCTTAAAAATTCTGTAAAAGTTGACATTATTCCGTCAAAACCAATTCCAGAAAAAGATATTAGTAGTGAATTTAGTAACCATATAAAGGTGATATTAGATAACATTACTACAAAACCTGCATTCGAATTGTCCCCTCAGGAACTGCAAGTGATGGCATTATTTATTAGCTTTAAAAATATGAAAACAGAAGTAGAAAATGCTTCTAAGATATCACAAGAGTCAATTCAACAAATACAAGCCCTTCCTTCAAATGGAAAGGTGGTCATCGAAGATAACAAGTCCTCTGAAAACTTACAAATGGTAAGCACTTTATTGGTTAATGTTCCTGGACCAACTGATATGGTGGATAAGCAAACCCAAGTAATGACTGATATTATAGAACACTCTTTAAATAACGTTATGGAATTAACTACTTTATACGAAACTGACTCATCTCCTCTTGCGCTTTCTAGTGCATCTACTTCCTCTTTTTTAAATTTATTTGGATATTTGTCGGTTCTAATGGATTTATTGTTGTGCTACAAGAACAGAATAAATGAATATGGGACTTCTCTTAAAACATCAAATCCGGTGATTTATTTTATTATGTCATCTATCTATTCGTGTATGTCTTTTGTTGTTTTTCTCATTTATAAATTGTTTATGATTTTAATAAATACAAAAATAGGTAAAATATATCTCACATTCGTATTTTTAAAATTATACAAGGAGAACAATGCTGTTGCGGTATTCATTGCAAATATGCTATTAAAAATGTTATCTATCGTTGATGAAACAATCGGTGTAAGTGAATATGTAAGCAGTAAGTTAGAAATAGCAAAGCAACTATTAATTGCACAACTACCCCAACTATTAACCAACGCGTCTATATCTGGATTATTATCTACGGTTATTAGTACTGCATTAGCTAGCCCAACTGTATTAGCGAATTTTATTAATTCCCTTTCACCTGAATTATCAAGCCAAATCATTAAACAAGCGCTGCCTTCCATATCACAAAGTGTAACAACTGCATTATCCAATGCATCGCCCGAAATGATTCGACAGTTAACTGAAGGGGTTTCTATGCAATTAGTGCCTCAAATAACACAAAGTATTGCAGAAGGAACATTGAATATGGCATCATCATTGACACCTGCATTAATCGAAGGTGTAACGAATGGTGTCGCAGAAAGTGTTGCTCCAATGATAACAAATGCGGTTGCAGATGCTGCTTCTAGCGCCGCAACCCTAGCTATTACCGAAGGTGCAAAGGCTGCTGCTAGCCAACAATTAACAAGTACTTTAATGAACACTGTTGGGACACAAGCGCTTGGTTATACCGCTTATGTAGTAGGGAATTGGTTAGGTGCACCACAGTTGGGAGATGTAGCACACAAAGTATTAACAAATAAGGGAGGAAAACATAGTAAAAAAATGAATAAAAGAAAACCAAAAATGACTAAAGGTGGCAAAGTTGCAAAAATACATAATAAAAAAACACAGAAAAAATACCACACCAAATAAAAGATATATGTTATCGTATTAAATACAATACTATATATAAATGTATACTATTCAATGGGTATTCCAAGTTACTTTTCATATATTGTGAAAAACCACGTAAATATTATTAAAAAGTTCAGTTCTAATACCATCCGAGTAAACAATCTTTACTTGGATTGTAATTCTATTATTTATGATGTAGTGCATAGTACCGATTTTACCAAGTTAATCGAGTCAGATATGGATACTATTATTCGGGCAGTTTGTGCCAAAATCGATGAATATATACATTTATTAAAGCCAGATAATACTGTATATATTGCTTTCGACGGTGTAGCGCCTTTTGCCAAATTAGAACAACAAAGAACGAGACGTTACAAGTCGTTATATCAAACCAATATTACAAGATCGATCACAAAGAGTACAGATCCTGACCCGTGGAATACGACTGCAATTACTCCAGGAACAGTATTTATGAAGAAATTAAATGATAAAATATATAAAATATACAAGGACCCAGCAAAATATAATATAAAATATTTTATTGTATCTTGTAGTGACAAATACGGGGAAGGTGAGCATAAATTGTTTCAATATATTAGGGATTTTCCGGAAAAACATAGAACCACAAATACGGTGATTTATGGTCTGGATGCTGACTTGATTATGCTTTCGATCAATCACTTACCTATTTCGAATAATATATATCTTTTTAGAGAAACGCCTCATTTTATACAATCCATTAATGCAGAATTAGAACCAAATGAGACGTATTTAATGGATATACCTGAATTAGCCAGAATTATTACACTTGATATGAATAATAACAGCGTGCTAACAACTTGCCAGCAAAAAAATCGCATTTATGATTATATTTTTCTCTGTTTTTTCCTAGGAAATGATTTTATGCCTCATTTTCCATCTGTAAATATACGAACCGGCGGTGTAGATAAGATGTTAAACGCGTATAAATCGACAATTGGCGGAACAAATGAGAATTTGACTGATGGAAAGCAAATATTTTGGAAAAATGTCCGCAAATTGGTAGAGTTTTTAGCGGAAAATGAAGAAGACTTTATTAAGAATGAAACTAAATTGCGTGACCGTAAGGGAAAGTATAAAATGGCAGATATTACTCCAGAAGACAAACTTAAAAAATTTGATTCTATACCTACTTTCGAGAGATCATTAGAAAAATATATTGACCCATTTAAGGCAAATTGGCAAGTCAGGTATTACAAAGCATTATTTAATATGGATATTGATGAGGTCAAAAGAAAGGATATTTGTACAAATTACTTAGAAGGTCTAGAATGGACAATGAAGTATTATACAACGGGCTGTCCCAATTGGCGCTGGTGTTACCAATATAATTACCCACCTCTTTTTACTGATTTGATTCATTATATACCCTATTTTGATACTAATTTCGTGGAATATAAACAAGCGAATCCCGTATCAGACCTAGTCCAGCTATGTTATGTGTTACCTAGACAAAGTTTGCACTTTTTACCTGTAAAATTATACAGTAATTTACTCAAAAAACACAGTGAATGGTACAATACTGATTGCGATTTTGTTTGGGCTTATTGTAGATATTTTTGGGAATCTCACGTGAATTTACCGGATATTAATATTGATGAGTTGGAAGAATTCGTAAAAGAAAATAAGTGAATACCTATTTCAAAATGATGCCTCTTTAAGTATGTTTATATATATATTTGTAATTCATATATAAAGAAAGTTCAAAAATTTATGTGTTTTTTTGTGGGAAAGTTTTTTTAGGTTTTGAAAAATGGACAAAAAAAATGTCCAAAAATGAAAACCTAAAATATTTTATGCGAAAAAACGTTTTTGTGACCATAAGTGAAATTTACGGTCTGCCGTGTTTTTAAACATTTTTAAATTTGTTACGATAAATTTTTATGTTTTTTGATTAAAACAATTTAGGAGATTTTTATGTTCTATTATATTAGAACATTTTAGAATGAAAAAATCTCCAAAAATCTCCAAATTTTTTGAATGCGACGTATGTGATTATATATGCAGCAAACAAAGCGAATACATAAAACATTTGGCGACAACAAAACACAAAAATAGAACAAATTTGAACAAAATTTGCGAAAAAATCTCCGAAAATAAACAATTTATTTGTAAAAATTGCAATAAAACTTATAATGCAAGAAATAGTCTATGGTATCATGAAAAAAATTGCAGTAATAAAATGAATAATATTGATAATATAATTGAACAAACAAATAATCAAATAAACGAAAAAGATGATTTGATAAATTACCTTATAAAAGAAAACCAAGAATTCAAAAACTTAATTTTAGAAATTGTAAAGAAAGATACGTATAATAGTACCACAAATACAAATAACTCACATAACAAAACATTTAACTTACAATTTTTCTTAAATGAAACCTGCAAAGATGCTATGAATATTATGGATTTTGTTGAATCCATTCAGTTACAATTATCTGATTTGGAAAATGTTGGAAAACTTGGTTATGTAGAAGGAATTACTACTATCATTACCAAAAATTTACAAGCATTAGACGTGACTCAAAGACCCATCCATTGTACTGACAAGAAGAGAGAAGTTTTATATATAAAAGATGCGGATAAATGGGAAAAAGAAGATGATGATAAAAAGAAGATTAGAAGGGCTATCAAACGTGTGGCATCAAAAAACCATAGATTAATTCTGAAATTTAAAGAAGCCCACCCAGATTGTCTGAAAGCATCGTCCAATTATTCGGACCAATACAACAAGATTATTATAGAGTCTTGCGGTGGGTCGGGAGACAATGATATGGAAAAAGAGGATAAAATTATTCGGAATATATCAAAAACTGTCATTGTTGATAAATGACTTGTCTTTATATTGTTATAAAATATACTATCTTTTTCCTACTTAAAGAAATTATAAAAAAAAGCGATTTTTCTGTGGGAAAGTTTTTTTAGGTTTTGAAAAATGGACAAAAAAAATGTCCAAAAATGAAAACCTAAAATATTTTATGCAAAAATACTCATTTGTGACCATAATTGAAATTTATGGTCTGGCGACTGTTAACAAATCTTTCAATTTGTTACGATATTTTTTTATATATTAATGTAAAAAAAATATAGAAAAATATGTTTAGGAAATATATGGAAACCATTGGAAACCAAATTATGCCGAAATTATGCTCAAAATATGCTTGTTATGTTTGTCACTATTATACGTGTAAAAAAAGCAGTTTTGACACACATTGTTTATCTCATAAACACGAGATCAATGCCAAAATAAACCAAATGGAAACATCTGGAAACCAAAATATGCCAAAAATATGCTCAACCGTATTTACGTGTAAAAAATGTTTAAAAGTCTTTAAAAATCGTTCTGGTATATGGAAACATAATAAAATTTGTAAATCAAATAACACCACCAATTTAGAAACGAGTAATTTAGAGAATAAAATAACCAATGTAACGGATAAAGATGATTTGATAAATTACCTTATAAAAGAAAACCAAGAATTCAAAAACTTAATTTTAGAAATTGTAAAGAAAGATACGTATAATAGCACTACAAATAATAATAATTCTCATAATAAAACGTTTAACCTAAATTTATTTTTAAATGAAACGTGCAAAGATGCTATGAATATTATGGATTTTGTTGATTCCATTCAGTTACAATTATCTGATTTGGAAAACGTAGGAAAACTCGGTTATGTAGAAGGTATTACTAATATCATTACCAAAAATTTAAAAGCACTAGATGTCACTCAAAGACCTATTCATTGTACAGACAAAAAGAGAGAAGTATTATATATTAAGGACGAGAATAAGTGGGAAAAGGAAGACGATGATAAAAAAAAAATTAGAAGGGCTATCAAACGTGTTGCATCTAAAAACCATAGACTAATTCTGAAATTTAAAGAAGCACACCCAGATTGTCTGAAAGCATCGTCCAATTATTCGGACCAATATAACAAGATTATTATAGAGTCCTGCGGCGGGTCGGGCGACAATGACATTGAAAAAGAAGATAAAATAATTCGGAATATATCTAAGACCGTTATTATAGATAAAGAATAGTAAAAAAGATATTTAGAAATTTTGCATTCAAAAACAAAATATTTAATTATTGTATTTTACATATAATGTCAAAACAAATAATTAGTGAAATATCGGATAGAAATGCTTTTATGACTCTTTTACAACACAATCCCGGGTTAATTGTATTAAAACTCGGTGCGGAATGGTGCGGTCCTTGTAAAACTATTAAACAAGCAGTTCACGGTTTTTTTGCATCATCGCCTCAAGAGGTTCTTTGTGGAGATATAGACGTAGACAAATCATTTGATTTTTATTCATTTTTAAAGTCAAAAAAAATGGTAAATGGCATTCCAGTTTTATTGTGTTATAAAAAGGGTAATATTACATATATTCCAGATGATATGATAACAGGTTCAGACTCAACCCAATTACATCAATTTTTTATTAGGTGCGGCAAACATTTAATGGGTACTTTATCTAAAATACCAAAATGAATAGTTATTTTTTTTAAAATAAAAAATATTGTATAATATTATAATGGCTACAAATAACTCTCAGTTATTTTTTAGAAGAAACTCGCAAATTAAAGCAGATAAATTTAATAGTCGTGTCTTACAATATAAAAATGAAATAATTCGAAAACAAGTTCAATTAAGAAAAATTCAGTTGATGAATATGCTATATCTACAAAACTTAAAGAATACTTATTCAGAGGTTATGCCTTTTCAAAAACCAGTCGAAGATGTCGCAGTTACGGAACCAGTTGAAGAACCTGCTGTTGCAGTTGAAGAAGTTGCTGTTGCAGTTGAAGAAGTTGCTGTTGAAGAATCAGAGGGTTTAGTTAATAGTGATATAACTAGTAATATAGAAGAGTTAGTTAATTCTAACAATAATCCAATGGTCGAATCTATAAATAATAATTCTTTAGAAAAAGTTGTTCGTTTAATTCCATCTATTAAGTTTAATGGTAATATTATTTTCAAGTAAATAGACAAAAAAATAAATTTATATTTTTTTGTCTATTTTTTAATATTTTTTATATATATAAATGGCCGGTATAGAGATTAACGCTGTTGGTTTGGAAAGTATGATTACAATGTCTCCACATTTACCATACTATGATGGTAGTGTAAATCTTGCAAATGCAACCCTTGAAAATACCCTCATATATAATTTAGCTAGAAATGTAGATGTTAGTGCTATTTTATATTCAATGTCTGAAAATGATACTCTCTCATTTAATAGTTATTCCGATACTTCTGGAAATGAATTTTACGCAGAAGAAATTATGTCGTCAGTTCGTGAAAAGTTTGATATAATTACAAGTAGCGAGCTGAATGACGGAAACTTTGCTTTGGCAAGTCAATATGTAGAATCTGGGGTTGTTAACTACGACGCATCTAGTTATCTTGTTGGTAATGCAATATATAAAGATATTAAAGTAATCAAACCCACAGAATCTATTTATGAGTCTAATTTTTCGATTACAACTAGTGATAATAATGGCCCTTTTTATAGTAAGCCCGACTCCATACCAATAAGTAATACAGATTATAGTGTGTATAAAGCAGATTATGACCCTCTATATAAGGCGGAGTTTGATGGTACTAATTCCAATAGTAATATCATTAGAGCATTGAACTCGCAATTTAGTACTACAAATAATACTGATCTTATGACAGTAGAAGAAGATTATGCCTTCAATCAAGAGCATTCAATGGGAACAGACTTAGGAAGTTATTTTACTATTGATCCTAGCAACGGACGTCCTATAGTTAATTCTATAGATCCTTCATATACCATACTTACAAATGGTATTGTAATAACTGATGCATTTACATATTGCACAGACCTTAATAACACCCCCGGCACATACAAAGTAACAAGGCAAGCTAACAATGTAAATGTAGCACTTACAGTAGATGCAAGCAATATACCTCATCGTAGTGAAACTGAAATATCAAAATTAAACAATAGCGGTCTCTTTAATTCTAGTACAAATTCTCAATTATTATTAGACTTTTCTATAAACACCTTTTATAGTTTATTTAATAGATCTGAAGAAACCATTAGTGAGGGATATAATTTTGTCATTGATATTAGTTCAGCTGATAATTCTGGATATCAAAAACAAACGGAAACTGATATTTTCACACTTGATAGTAGTAATATCACTGATAACTATATTTATATGGAAAATTACGTATCTGGAACACACGCTTTATCATTTAGTGATGCATCATTAAGTGTGGTGGGGGTATCTAATGCAACAACCAATAATAACTCCCTGTTTACTTTAAGCGGTGAGCGCGAAGTTTTGTCTAACGATGAGTTAGTTAATGGTGAAATAAAGTTAAATATAAATTCTCCTACAACAAGAACTAACACGCTTCATAACGATGGCAACAGTTTGGTCGCAAATGTCTATTATAATGAGGAAGGTGAAACTGGTATTACATCAGCAGTTCGAGAAAACCCATATGTGAAATACTCGAACGAACTTGTCTTTAAACACCCATCATATGATGTTAGTTATAGTTTAAGCAATGGTTCTACATTAAATTTTTACGACGGACTATCTTTAATTAATGATTATTTCGCACAAGGAGTTGTCCAATTTAATGCATTAACCAGTGCTCCTGAAAATTCTTTAGAGATTTTTAAAATTAGCGGTGATCAAAATTATTTTATTAAAAACAACATTTTTGATTTATCCGGAAATGCTATCCTAGGATTTACTACTGAGGATTTTGTAATTCAGAATTTAAATATACTACCAACTGAAGAAAACTCATTAAATCGTATTCAACTTTCAATGAATTTAAGAAATATAACTGATTTGAGTATTAACACTGCTTTAGTAAACGGTGGTTGGAGCTTAGCTAATGTAAACAGTAAAACTTTACAATCTTATACATATCTAACAACTGATTATGCAATATTAAACGCTGAAGCTATTTCTTTGACAACAACTGCAACAATAGATAATTTATTAGGTCTAACAAATAGTTCCTCTCAACAATCTAGAATTCAAAAATGGCCATACCAAGAGGATATCGTAGATATTTTAAACAACGATGTCGCTTCTATTTATTATAAAATAAAGTTTGTTTACACTGGTGGGTATACTTCACTTACGGCCAATTCAAACCAAGTAACATCAAACTATGGTGGATATTTAATATGGAATCGCCTTGAAAATAAAGTTAATTTGACGGATTCTTCGGAAAATTTAATATATTTTTCATACGATAAAATAACTCAAGTAGTATTAGATTCTTCATCTACTACAATAACTATCGATCCTAGTGAATATACTGTTTTAAACAACTTAAATTCTGGATATGTTTCTATTAAAAAAACTACTAAAATAATAAGACAAAAATTGAAATTTAATTTAAATTTAAGACCTTATGATTATTTAACTGCTTCTACTCCAGAATTCATTACACAAGAAGTATATTATTCTATTCAAGACACATTACAGGACGGTGAGGTATTTATTGGTGCAGACCATTTAGTAGACATAAGTTTCGCCGATAACAGGTCGACGGATTATACTACAACAATCGTGTCAGGTGATTTGGTATTGAATAGTTCCTTAACTGCAAATGATTTTAAAGAATTATCCGTTGTAGTTAATGCGTTGAATGATGATGGTAGTATAACTCCTATAACACAAGCATATAATACATCGGTGTATTTTGGAATTCCATTAACTATGGAATTTTTAACTAATTATGAAGCTTCTCAAATGACAGGAGATATTACTTTTTCTTTTAATAATTATGTTGGATCGTTAAATTCATCAAATGGATATGTCGCTAATTTTTATAAAGATGGTAGTTCAAATTATTCATTACAATATTTTACCACTTCATACGCCAATATATCTACTATACAGGGTATGTCTAACTCAACAAATGTGTTAAGTGTGTCAAATGGTTATTCAAATATAACAAATTGGGATAGCAGTAGTTACAATCTTCAGGTTAGTTTATCAGACGATAAGTCAACAACAACATTGACAGCGAAGGATTCTCAAAATACCACCGCTTTTACTTTAACTATTCCGGATTTCAAATATTTTAACACAACTGCATTTATAACTCGTGCAAATACAGATGTATTTAGATTCCAACATTATATTGGTGATAGCTCATCGAATAACAATTTCACAGAAACATTTGTAGGTGTTGATTATACAGGTAATACAATTAACCAAGATTCGGGTGTTTACATAACGGGTGTTGCAGGTTTAGATTACAATACATTATCGCTTGGCAATAAATTTACATTTGAATTATTGAAAGATTCAATTAGCGTGAATTTAGTGGGAAGTGCTACAACACCTTCGCCCATAACTAGCTTTTTATATCAATACACAAATGGCAGCCATTCTTCACAAAGTTTGTCCTTAGATCGTTACAGAGGTTTTTACGGTGCACAATCCGTAGATCAGGTTTACGAGTTACGTCGAACCCCTCTTTATGCTGTATTTACTGTAAATAATAGTGGAATTGTTGCATCTCAAATATTCACAAATATTTATGCGGATAAAGTAGTTTCGGTCAACAATTTACTAGATAGCAATAGTAATTCTATTGGTGGATTAGGTTTAGGTATTACATTTAGTTATTCTATGTTAAATATAACTGAGTCTAGGTCATTCAACATTTCTCTAATTCCTGACGACGTTACGATAACTGTTAAAAATAGTTATAGCGCAATGCAAAATACAATTAACACTCATTTATCGAGTTATTTATTGTATTTATTTAGTGGTAGCAACTTTAATTCGACTGGTAACCCGTTTAAAATTAACTCTTCTAGAATTAAATTAAGGAACTCTTCGTTTAATAATAATCGTATGCAATACTCATTATATTTATCTTCAGGTTCTCTAGACGTCTATCGTATTCCCCAATATTTAGGTAATCCATTGTCTTCTTCCGGTTATGGTAATTCAATCGCAACTATAACTATCGAATCGCTTGCTGAAAGTAATCTAAATGGAGAGATATATAACGATGGTAATGGGTATCTTTTCAAATTGTCATTAAACCCAGCAGTAATAGGTTCAGAATCTACTAGTTATTTTGTTATTCCACCCCCATACTATAAATTTACGCAAAGAGGTGACTACGGCCGTGTCAATAGCCTACCATATGACCCATCGGTGAACGCTGAAACAGATAATGTTATTAGTTATGTACCGGTAAATATGGGAAATATTTATTACCCTTTCGCTCCATCAACTACATACGTAAAATCAGATGGTAATTCAATAAATATTCAATATAATCAGACTAATGTAAATAATGTAAAGATAACAAATCTTAAACCACCATCACAAGAAAACTCATCATCCTATACTGTAAACTTTTATTATGGTGACGATTATCCATCTCACGACCTTCAAACCCCACGTAAAATTTACATAGAAGGTAATAATTATACTATAAATTACAATTTAGGGTTGAATTCTGTAAACGCAAACATATCAACTTTATTTAATGGAACAGGTAATTCATTATTTGATTTGAGTGATAATAACGCAGATTTAGTTGTAACTTCTATTAATAATGGTTCTGGCGCAATATTATCATATAGACAAAACTGGCCTAATTTATCAAATGGTTCAATTGGTACAGACCAAATATTTGGAGTAATTACTGATTCTCAATCTATACCACAAAATATTACGCTTGAAATAGATTCCTTCTTTTTCTCAGGTTTAAATAATGCAGTGTTTAATTTACCATTATTGAAAGGGGTTAATTTAAGTGTTTATACAAAACAATTGAAAGTAGATACATTAGGAAACGCGAATATATATGTATACAAATACCCCGCATTGTCAAGTATAGATGTTTCCAGTATTAGTCAATCAAATACATTTTTGTATAATCAAAGATATGTTAAGGTTATTCCAGTACCACCAATTGTTATAGGTTCTTCAGTTGTTAAATGGGATAATTTGATTAAATCTATATCAAAAAGTGCTTTTGCAGGTAATTGGAGTTTAGACACATCTTTTAATACAAATATGTTTGTAAATGTAGCTATGCTAACGGATGATTCTTTACCCTTAATTAAATCCTTATTATACGCTTCTGATATCAATGGATTAACAAAAGTAACCTATATTAATAAACGACCTATATTGCAATTATTAAATAAATTAGGAATGCCTATATTAGAGATTGATTCAGTAGGTGGTATTAAGACACCAATAGTATCAACCCCTCTTCTTCAATTAAACCCTGTTGTAGATTCGGCCGTGAATAATACATTATCTAACTACCCTTTGCTGAGTGTCTTAAGATATATGCTTAATCCAAATGCTTAAAGTGAATAACATCATAAAATGCCCGAAGGTTTTGTTAACCCGTAATATTTTTTTGTAAAATATTCGTACTTTCAAAATACATAGTTGCATATATAGTAACAAAAATATTACTGTTATTAATAATATTTTTGTAAATTTACGAATCAACCGTGAAGTTACGGGTGATTTAGACAATTATTCGCTTTTGAACCATTTTTATAATGGAATAATTTATTCCATAGTCTAAAAGGGTTATATATTAAATTAGTTTAATTATAATAGATCTATCTCCACATTTTATTACTTTGCTATTTACAACTCCTGGTATATTATCCACTATTTTAAAAGAACTATTTTCAAGTGAAAGTGCTATATCAGAATTAATAGAAACAAACCCAGCATTTGTATTTTGTAAAATATAAGTTAATTGGGTTGGGTTGTTTATAACAACAGGATTTGTTAGAGTACAAGGTAAAATATTAACTTGCGCGATAATGGTATTGGAAGAAAAATCAGGTGTTACAGCTTGTATAGCGCTAATATTAGAAGTTCCATCATTTATAATAGTAACTGTACGACCATTAACACTAACAACATTAGAACTGTCAACAATATAAGTAAAGGCACCAACACCATTAGAACTAGGGTCTACCAAATCAAAAGGGATATCTCCATATGTTTTGGAAATAGCATTGAAATTGCTTAGCGTGGGTATTTTTTTAGCTACACTCAAGACAAGACTAATAGTATTGGAAGAGAAATCCGCCGTATCAGCCTGGGTAGCAGTAATGTTACAAGTGCCAGCGTGTTGAATGGTAACCGTATTTCCAGAAACAATTGCAACATTAGAATTATCCACGGTATAAGTAAAGGCACCAACACCATTGGTAGTAGGGTCAGTCAAGTTGAAAGACGCATCTCCGTATGTTTTGGAAATGGCATTGAAA
>Ga0209550_10000915_pt1 | contig 28458 bp, 17 predicted proteins | sample LauGreSuBDMM15SN_2_FD_187567 | JGI IMG/M metagenome (GOLD analysis project Ga0209550, IMG submission 187567) | Freshwater lake microbial communities from Lake Michigan, USA - Su13.BD.MM15.SN (SPAdes) (version 5) | ecosystem: Environmental > Aquatic > Freshwater > Lake | place: Lake Michigan... | reverse complement strand
ATCCCCTTCACCACGTTCGACTCGACGACGCCGGTAAGTTTTTGATCGAGGCCCTGCGACTTGAACGAGAAGCGGTGGTGGTTGATCCCCATCAGGTGCAAAATTGTCGCGTGCAGATCGCGGACATGCACCGGATCGCGCACGATGTTGTAAGACATTTCGTCGGTCTCGCCGTAAACCGTGCCGGGTTTCACGCCGCCGCCCGCCATCCAAATAGTAAAGCAGCGCGGGTGGTGGTCGCGCCCGTAGTTCGTCTCGGTCAGCGTGCCCTGACTGTAAACCGTGCGGCCGAATTCTCCGCCCCAGATCACCAGGGTGTCGTCGAGCATGCCGCGTTGTTTCAAATCCTGCACGAGTCCGTAGCACGCCTGATCCACGTCTTTGCACTGGGCCGCGAGATCGCGGGGCAACGAGCCGTGCTGGTCCCAGCCGCGGTGAAAAATCTGCACAAAGCGCACCCCGCGCTCGACCAGTCGCCGCGCCATCAACGCCGAACTGGCGAAGGAGCCGCGCGTGCGCGAATACTCGCCGTAGAGATCGTAGGTCGCGGCACTCTCGCCCGACATGTCGGCCAGCTCCGGCACACTGCTCTGCATTTTGAACGCCATTTCGTATTGCTGCGTGCGCGTCTGGATTTCGGGGTCGCCGATCTGTTCGTAACTGCGGCGGTTGAGTTCGCCGAGACCGTCGAGCATCCGGCGGCGCAACTCGCGCGGGATGCCGGGCGCGTCGTTGAGGTAGAGCACTGGGTCGCCCTGGGTGCGCAGCGAAACGCCCGCATATTTCCCGGGGAGAAAGCCACTGCCCCACAGCCGCGACGAGATCGCCTGCACGTTGGAAAACGGGCTGGAGTGCTTCGCGTGCAGCACGACGAAAGAGGGCAAATCTTCGTTCATCGAACCGAGACCGTAGGATAGCCAAGAGCCCATCGAGGCTTTGCCGTTCTGCATCGAGCCGGTGTAGACGAGCTGGTTGGCCGGCTCGTGGTTGATGGCGTCGGTCTTCATCGAACGGATGAAGCAGAGGTCGTCGCTCATCTTCGCGATGTAGGGCAACAACTCGCTAATCCACATCCCGCTTTGCCCGTGCTGCGCAAACTTGAAGATCGATGGCGCGAGCGGAAACGACGCTTGGCCCGAGGTCATCCCGGTGAGGCGCTCGCCTTGGTTGCCGAGGTAGGACTTGAGGTCTTCCCGGAAGCGGGTCTTGAGCGCGGGCTTGTAGTCGAAGAGGTCGAGCTGCGAGGGCGCGCCGATGAGCGAGATATAGATCGCCCGCTTGGCCTTGGGCGCGATTTTCCACGGCTCCGTCATCGCGGTGCGCAGCGTATCCGCCGGGGCGGTGTTCGCGCCCAACAAACGCGGACCGAGCAACGACGCGAGCGCGGCCACGCCGAGTCCCGTGCCGGAATTGCGGAAAAACTGCCGACGCGTGAGCGCGGCATTGTAAGTATCAAACGTGGCCTGCCAGTCGGGAGGGAGGGGGGTCATGGCGGTTATTTTGTCAGCGATTCATCAAGGTTAAGCACCTGGCTCGCGACGAGCGTCCAGGCGGCGAGTTCGGGCGCGGGCAGTTTCGTATCGGCGGGCGACTCGCCGACATCGAGCAGCTCGAGCGCGGCCACCGGCGTGCGGCGGTAGGTCGCGAGCGCGTCGTCAAGCGTGCGGCGGACGATCGCTCGTTCGGCCTTTTCAAAGGGACGGCCGATCAGGTTCAACGACACAAAATCGAGCCGCGCATCGACCGAAGAGGCCGCGTGCAATGCCCGCGTGGCCAGCGCGCGCGAAGCCTCCACGAAGAGCGGCTCGTTGAGCGTAACGAGGGCCTGCAACGGCGTGTTGGTGCGGTCGCGGCGCACGCATGAGACCTCGCGGTTCGGCGCGTTGAGGATGTCCATCGAAGGAGCGAGAGCGGTTCGTTTGATCAGCGTGTAAAGCGAGCGGCGGTAGAGATTTTCGCCCGAGTCCTGCCGGTAATAGCGCGTCGTCGACTCTTTCATCGCGACATCTTCCCAGATGCCTTCGGGCTGGTAGGGGCGCACGGGGTGCCCGCCAAGTTTGGCGACGAGGAGACCGGAAGCCGCGAGGGCTTGGTCGCGGAGTTGCTCGGCATCGAGGCGGTGGCGCGGACCGCGCGCGAGGAGGCGGTTGACTGGGTCGCGTTCGAGGAGCGCGGGAGTGGCCACGGCAGACTGGCGATACGTGGCGCTCGTGACCGTGAGCTTCACGAGGCGGCGGTAATCCCAGCCGGACTCGCGGAATTCGACGGCGAGCCAGTCGAGCAATTCAGGATGCGAAGGGCGGCTGCCGGTGACGCCAAAATCGCCGGCGGACTCAACTAGACCGGAACCGAAAAGGTGCTGCCACGTGCGGTTAACGGTGACGCGCGCCGTGAGCGGATTCTTCGCGTCAACGAGCCAACGCGCGAGGGAGAGACGATTGCGCGGCGCGTCGGCGGGCAGCGGCGGGAGGATAGCCGGCGTAGTGGCCGCAATTTTTTCCCCGAGCTGAGTGTATTCGCCCCGAGTAAGGACGTGGGCGAAGGCCTCGGTGTCTTTTTTCTCCTCCATCACGAGGGTGATACCGCCACGGCGGCGCAGAGCAGCCTCAGTCGCGAGCAAGTCGTCGAATTGCGCGTGTAACTGGAGCGAAGGCCCGTCGGCGGCGTTGAAAAAGTGTTCGCGCAGCAATTGCGCCTGCGCCGGCGTGCGGGCAGTCGGTTCGGCGGCGAGCGCGGCGTGTGTTTCGATGACCGCGGATTTCGCCTTGGCCTGCGCCACGGTGAAACCACGGCGATGGTGACGCACATCCTGCACCCACACGCCGCCGCCGCCAAGCGGCGCATCCGCGCGGGCGCCCAGCACGAGCGGGGCAGTCGGCACGATGTCGGCGGGAACGTGGTTGATATTACCCGCACTGGCGCCCTGCTTGCCGTCGACGTAGACTTCGACCGAACGATTCGACCACGAGCCAGAATCGAAGGTAAACAAAACGTGATGCCACACGCCCGGCTGCAGCGCCGTCGCCGCGACTCCGCGCGAGGAAAAGTCAGCGCGGCCGCCGCGCAAGCGAACGCCGATCTTGCCTTGGTCGAGAAAAACTTCCCAACCGGCGCCAGCTGCGCCCGCATCACACGAGGAAATTAACGGGCCGCTCGGCTGCTCGGTGACCCTCACGAGCAAGTCGATGCTGTCGGATTGTTCTCGACGCAGCGGAATCGGGGCGCCGAGCGTGAGCGGAGCGCCATCGAGGCGGATCGCGGGACCATATGGGCCGGCGACGGGAGCATCGCTACCGGCCGGGCTTTTGCTCGCCAGCCCAACCAGCGGAACGTGCAACGGCGTAGCGTAGTCCTTCGGCGGAACCGCGAGCGAGCGGGCGGTGGCGAGCCAAGCGGTGAAATCAGCGCCGGCAGCATTGGTGCGCGTTTTTTGCGCGGCGCGCACCGTCTCGAGTTTGGCCTGCACGCGCGTCCATTCCGCGCGATCAGCGACGGCCGGGATAAAGAGGCTGGGGCGGGTATCGGACACGTTGCCGTCCATCGCGGGCATGGTGTTGTTGCGGAAAAACGCGGTCAGCGCGTAGAAATCCTTGGTGCTGATCGGGTCGAATTTGTGGTCGTGACATGCCGCGCACCCGGTCGTGAGCCCGAGCCACACCGTGGACATCGTCTCGACTCGGTCCTTGGCGTAGATCGCCTCATACTCGGCCGCAATCGCTCCGCCCTCGCTCGTGGTGGGCAGGCAACGGTTGAAACCGGAGGCGACTTTTTGGTCGACGGTCGCTTCGGGCAACAGGTCGCCGGCCATCTGTTCGATCGTAAAGCGGTCAAACGGCATGTTCTGCTTGAACGCGTTGATCACCCAATCGCGGTAGGGCCAGATCGAGCGGTAATTGTCGATGTGGATGCCGTGGGTGTCGGCGTAGCGCACGGCGTCGAGCCACTGGCGGCCGAAGTGTTCGGCGGAAGCGTCGCTCGCGAGCAAGCGGTCCACCGCGCGCTCGTAAGCGGCGGGTGAAGGGTCGCGGGTAAACGCCGCGAGCTCGGCCGGCGTGGGCGGCAGACCGGTCAGGTCGAGCGTGACCCGGCGCAGCAGCCGTGCGGGCGACTCGGGCGGGCTCGGAGTGAGGTTCTCCTCGCGCAGTTTGGCGAGGATGTAGCCGTCGATGGGATTAGCCGGAATTTGAGAGTTGAGCGCTGAGAGCTGAGAGCCGGAAGGAAGCGCGGGCGGCTTCACGACCGGCGGGAGAAACGACCAATGCTCCTGATACTCGGCGCCCTCGGCGATCCAGCGTTTGAGCAACGCGATCTCGGCCGGTTTCATCGTCTTGTGCGCTTCGGGCGGCGGCATGATCTCGTCGGGATCGGTGGCGAGCATCCGCTCGATCAAGGGGCTCACGTCGGGTTTGCCCGGGACGATCGCGGCCTCGGCGTCACCGCGGTCAACGGTCGCAAATTCGGCGCGGTCGAGCCGCAACTTGGCCTTTCGCGTGCCGGAGTCGGGCCCATGACAATGAAAGCAGTTCTCGGCGAGAATCGGTTGGATGTGCTCGTTGAACGAAAGTTTCGCGGGCCCTTTGGCCGGCGCCGCAACGGGGACTGAAGCAGCGACCGCGGCCGGGCGGGCGGCGTCGGGGGCGACTTGGCTAGTGCCGCATCCGGCATGGGCGACCAAAACTGCCGCAGCCGATACTGCGGAAATGGAGATAAAAATACGGCGCATAAGGGTAAAAGACAGCGGGGCGAAAACAGCTGACCCCTGATGTTACCCAAGCCCAGCGATGCTGTCTATTACGAGAACAACATTTTTTGGATTAGCTGCGGCCCCGCTGAAATTTCCTACGGCGAGCCGTAGTTGAACCTCGGCGCCGCAGCTCGGATCGCATCCGCGCGACTACAGCCGATGGTCACGAGAAACGAAAGGTAACCTTAATACCAACGCCTGATTATATTTAGACTTCAGGCGGTAGGCCGCCTGCTTGCAGGCGCTCGGTGCGTCCGCAAGCGGACGGCCTACGAAAATCTAGGAACCATCAGCCGCCGGCATAATACCCAAAAGAGCCTCGTAATCGCAGACGACGAGTGTCCATAAAAAAGCCGCGGACGAATCCGCGGCTTCGACTGTAGCTGGAATAATTACCAACCCAAGGCTCAACCCGCGCTGACCTCGGCCACCGAATTTTCGTCGGCCGGCAGCTCCGCGCCGAAAGGCAAGCTGATCTTGAGTTTCTTGTAACGCGGCAGGCCAGTGCCCGCCGGAATCAAGTGACCCATGATGACGTTCTCCTTAAAGCCGCGCAGGAGGTCAACCTTGCCAAGGGTCGAAGCGTCGGTGAGGACGCGGGTCGTCTCTTGGAAGGAGGCTGCGGAGATGAAGCTTTCGGTCTCGAGCGAGGCTTTGGTGATACCCAAGAGGATCGGTTCCGCTTCGGCCGGCTTGCCGCCAGCTTCGTCGATGCGCCGATTGTCCGCGAGGAACGCGGCGCGATCCACCTGCTCGCCCCAGAAGTATTCGCTGTCGCCCGGATCGGTAATCCGAACTTTGCGCAGCATCTGGCGGATGATGATCTCGATGTGCTTGTCGTTAATCGTGACGCCTTGGAGGCGATAAACTTCCTGCACTTGCGAAATCAGGAAATCGTAGAGCGCGGACGGCCCGAGGATTTCCAAAATCTCATGAGGATCGGCGGAGCCTTCCGTGAGATGCTGGCCTTTGTGGACCACGTCGCCGGGCTGCACGATGATGTGCTTTCCGGTCGGAATGAGATGCTCTTCTTCTTGAGCAGTCTCCTCGTTCTTCACAACCAACTTGCGCTTTCCGCGGACCGTGCCCTCGAAGGCGACGACGCCGTCGATGCGAGCCATCTCGGCCGCGTCCTTCGGCCGACGAGCCTCGAAAAGCTCGGCGACGCGGGGCAGACCGCCGGTGATATCTTTCGTCTTCGAGGCCTGACGGGGCGTCTTGGCGAGGAGCGCGCCGGGGGCGATAGTGTCACCCTCGTTGACGGCGATCTGCGCGCCGACGGGAATCGAATAGGCGGCGAGCGCCTTGTTCTTCGCGTCGCGGATCTCGATCTGCGGATTGAGGTCCTCCTTGTGCTCGATAACTACCGTGGCGATGCGGCCCGACGATTCGTCGAGTTCGCGCTTTACGGTAACCCCCGGGATCATGTCCTTGAAGTGCAGCGAACCGCCCTTCTCGGAGAGAACGGGAACATTGTAAGGATCCCATTGCGCGAGGATATCGCCTTTGCCGATCTTCTCGCCGTCGCCGACGTGCAGGAAGGAACCGACCACAATGTTGTAGTTTTCGATTTCCTTGCCCTCGTTGTCGATGACTTGGATCGTGCCAGTCTTGTTCAGGGCAATATTGCCGCCCTCGGCCGTCTGCACGAGACGCAGGCCTTTATATTTGATGATGCCTGCCGATCGGACGCGGATCTCAGGGGTCTTGAACCCGCCGGAAGCGACGCCGCCGATATGGAAGGTACGCATCGTGAGCTGCGTGCCGGGCTCGCCAATCGACTGCGCGGCAATGATGCCGACCGAATCGCCAATCTTTGCAACGCGGCTGGTGGCGGGATTGATGCCGTATGATTTGGCGTCGATTCCGGCCGGGCTCGTGCAGGTGAGCGGGGACATGACTTTGACGCGCTCAATGCCGACGTCGTCGATCTTGGAAGCGGCTTCCTCGGTGATGAGTTCGCCAGACCCGACGATGAGTTCGGACGGATTGAGCGGGTTGTAGACATCGTCGCTGGAGCAACGACCGATCAGGCGTTCCTTAAGCGCAACGATTTCGTCGTCACCTTCGAAGATCGCTTTCTTCCAAACGCCATCACGGGCGCCGGAGTCGTCTTCGCAGATGATCACGTCCATGGCGACGTCGCACAACTTACGCGTGAGGTAGCCGGCGTCGGCGGTCTTGAGCGCGGTGTCGGCGAGACCCTTCCGGGCGCCGTGGGTCGAAATGAAGTACTCGAGGACGGTGAGACCCTCTCGGAACGACGAGAGAATCGGGCGTTCGATGATTTCGCCGGAGGGCTTGGCCATCAAACCGCGGGCGCCGCAAAGCTGTCGGACCTGCTGTTTGTTACCTCGCGCGCCGGAGTCCATCATGATGTAGACCGGGTTTACCTCGGTCTTGCCTTCGTTGGTTTGGAGCTTCGAGAAGACTTCTTTCGCGATCTGATCGGTGGCGGCGGTCCAGATATCGACGACCTTGTTGTAACGCTCACCGTCGGTGATCGTGCCCTTGTTGAACTGGGCTTCGACCTCGGTGATCTTTTTGCGGGAGTCGGTGACGATCGCTTTCTTCGACTCTGGGATGATCATGTCATCGATACCGATCGAGATACCCGCCTGGAACGCGGTTTGGAAACCGAGCTCCTTGAGTTTGTCTAGGGTCTCGACCGTCATCGAGTGACCGGCGCTCTTGTAAGTATTGAGGATCAGGTCGCCCAATTTCGCCTTGGGGACCGGAAAGTTTACAAAACCCAATTCCTTAGGCCAGATCTGATTGAAGATCACGCGGCCGACGGTAGAGCGAAGAACTTTTTTCTCTTTGTTGCCGTAGACGGTGTCTTGACCGAAGTCAGGATTAGGCACCTCGACCCAGTCATGAACTTTGAGTGCTCCGTCTGCTTTCGCGTAGAGCACCTCGTGCAAGCCGCTGAGGAGCGGCACTCGAACACCCTTCGCCGGCTTGGTGCGCGGCTCGATCGTGAGATAATAGGCGCCGAGAACGATGTCCTGGGACGGGGTGAGGATCGGCTTGCCGGAAGAGGGCGAGAAGATGTTGTTAGTCGCCATCATCAACAGCTTGCACTCGAGAATGGCCTCAAGGGACAGCGGCACGTGAACGGCCATTTGGTCGCCATCGAAATCCGCATTGTAGGCGGTGCAGACCAGCGGATGAACTCGGATGGCTTCGCCTTCGATCAGGACGGGCTCGAACGCTTGGATGGAAAGTCGGTGGAGGGTCGGCGCGCGGTTGAGCAGCACCGGATGGCCCTTGGTCACTTCCTCGAGAATATCCCAAACCTCGGGTGACTTCTTCTCGATCATCTTGCGCGCCCCGCGGACCGTGTGCACGAAGCCGAGTTCCTTGAGCCGGCGGATGATGAACGGCTCGAAGAGCACGAGCGCCATCTTCTTGGGCAGACCGCATTGGCTGAGCTTGAGCTCGGGACCGATGACGATGACGGAACGACCGGAGTAGTCCACGCGTTTGCCGAGCAAGTTTTGGCGGAAACGCCCCTGCTTGCCCTTCAGCATATCCGAAAGGGATTTCAACGGACGGTTACCGGCGCCCGTGACTGGACGACCGTGGCGACCGTTATCGAAGAGCGCGTCGACGGCCTCTTGCAGCATGCGTTTTTCGTTATGGATGATAACGTCGGGCGTCTTAAGCTGCATCAGGTTTTTCAACCGGTTGTTGCGGTTGATGACTCGGCGATAGAGATCGTTGAGATCGGAGGTCGCGAAACGGCCGCCCTCAAGCGGAACCAGCGGACGAAGATCGGGCGGGATCACCGGCAACACCTCGAGGACCATCCATTCCGGACGAGACTTCGAGTGGATGAAGCCTTGGATCACCTTCAGCCGCTTAGACAGCTTCTTTTTGATCTGCTTCGATTTCGTCGCGCGCATCTGCTCGTGCAACTCGGCCACGGTGGCCTCCATATCGGTCTTGACGAGCGCATCACGCACGGCTTCGGCGCCCATCTTGGCAACGAAGGAATCCGCGCCGTATTCATCGAGAGCTTGGCGATATTCAGTATCCGTGAGCAGCTGTTTGAGTTCGAGCGGGGTCTTGCCCGGATCGATGACCATGTAGTTCTCGTAGTAAATCACGCGCTCAAGGGAGCGTGCGGTCATATCGAGCAACAAACCGAGACGGCTCGGCATGGACTTAAGGAACCAAATGTGCGTAACCGGCACAGCCATCTCGATGTGACCCATGCGCTCGCGGCGGACGCGGGCGATGGTGACCTCGACTCCGCAACGATCGCAGACAACGTCCTTATACTTGATGCGTTTGTATTTGCCGCACGCGCACTCATAGTCACGCACGGGCCCGAAGATCTTTTGGCAGAACAAACCGCCTGGCTCGGGTTTGAACGTGCGATAGTTAATCGTCTCGGGATTCTTCACCTCGCCCTTGGACCATTTGCGGATGGTCTCGGGCGAAGCGACGGTGATGGACACGCAGTCGAACGGGCTCTCTTCGAGGCCCAGAGCGGCGCGGGCTTCATCACGGTTGGAGGCGGCGGTTTCGGCGGGTTGAATCATGGCTTTAGCTCCTGAATTTTGTGGAAGGTGAACGGGACTCGGGCGGTGGCTTAGGAGCCGTAGCTGAGCGAGTCGCGTTTCTGGAGTTTGATATCCAGGCCGAGGGACTGGATTTCCTTAATGAGAACGTTGAACGACTCGGGCGTTCCGGCGACCAAGGTGTTGTCGCCCTTGACGAGCGACTCATAGATCTTCGTGCGACCCTGCACGTCGTCGGACTTGACGGTGAGGAGTTCCTGGAGCGTGTGCGCGGCGCCGTAGGCTTCGAGCGCCCAGACTTCCATTTCGCCAAAGCGCTGGCCGCCGTATTGGGCCTTGCCGCCCAACGGTTGCTGCGTGACCAGTGAGTAAGGGCCGACCGCACGAGCGTGGATCTTGTGCGATACAAGATGATTCAGCTTCATCATGTAGATGTAGCCGACCACGACCTCCTGGTCGATCTTCTCGCCGGTGCGACCATCGAAGAGCACGCTCTTGCCGGAAGTCGGCAACTTGGCCTCCTTGAGATATTCGCGGACGCGTTTCTCGGATATACCGTCGAAGACCGGAGTCGCGACTTTCAGGCCGAGCTTCTTACAAGCCCAACCGAGATGCGTTTCCAGAACCTGGCCGACATTCATGCGCGAGGGCACGCCGAGGGGGTTCAAGCAGATTTCGACTGGAGTGCCATCCGGGAGGAACGGCATATCTTCTTCGGGAACAATCTTCGCAACCACGCCCTTGTTACCGTGGCGACCGGCCATCTTGTCTCCGACTTCAAGCTTCTGCTTCGTGGCGACATAGACTTTGACCTGCTTGATCGCGCCGTCACCGGAGCCTTCTCCAGCTTCAACCGCACCGATCTTGCGCTCGCGGTCAGTCTCGAGTTCATCGAACTTCGTTTGGTAGCCGCCGATGATCTCCATGATCTTGATCCGAACCGGCGAAGGATCGATCTGGACGTGCTTGGATACGGCTGCGAGGCGCCGGAGAAGAGTCTTCGTGATCTTTCGATTGGCTGGGATGATGATTTCACCAGATTCACCGTTGATCACGTCGAGCGGGATTTTTTCGCCAAGCAGGATATTGGAGAGCGCCTCAGTCAGGCCTTCGCGCAATTTATCGATCTGCGTTTTGTATTCCTCTTGAATTTGTTTGCCTTGGCGGCGGCGGTCAGAGGGCGAGAGTTTCTCCTCTTGATTGTCGATCCGGGAGGATATCTTTACGTCCATGATGATGCCACCAACGCCTGATGGAACCACCAGCGAAGTATCCTTAACATCGGCGGCTTTTTCACCGAAGATAGCGCGAAGCAGCTTTTCCTCAGGGGCGAGCTCGGTCTCAGACTTCGGCGTGATTTTCCCGACGAGAATGTCGCCAGGCTTCACTTCCGCACCGATCCGGATAACACCATTATGGTCGAGGTTCTTGAGCGCTTCTTCGCCAATATTAGGGATGTCGCGGGTGATCTCCTCCGGCCCAAGCTTCGTGTCGCGGGCGTTGACCTCGAACTCTTGGATATGAATCGAAGTGAAAATGTCTTCCTTCAAAACCTTTTCCGAAATGAGGATAGCGTCTTCGAAGTTGTAACCGTTCCAAGGCATGAAACCGACGAGCACGTTTCGGCCGAGGGCCATCTCGCCTTTGTCCGTCGAAGGACCGTCAGCAATAATCTGGCCCGCCTTGATCTTCTGGCCAAGCGCGACGATCGGCTTCTGATTGAAGCATGTGCCGGCGTTCGAGCGCATGAATTTCCGCAGCTCGTAGATAAAAACATGATTTTTCGGATCGTGCTTCAGATTACGCGGCAACTCGCCATCTTTCGTGACGACAATGCGCTTGGCATCAACGGAGGCGACAACGCCAGCCTCGTCGGCGACGACTACGATCTTTGAGTCGCGGGCGACGCGCTCTTCGATACCGGTACCAACAAGCGGCGACTCGGCTTGGAGAAGCGGCACGCCTTGGCGTTGCATATTTGCGCCCATGAGCGCGCGATTGGCATCGTCGTGCTCAAGGAACGGAATCATACCGGCCGCAATCGAAATGACCTGCTTCGGCGAGACATCCATATAATGGACTTCGGAGGCTGCGACTTCGAGAAATTCACCGTCTTGGCGGACGGTGACCTTGCCGATAAAGTTACTCTTATCGTCGAGCTCAGAGTTGGCCTGGGCGATAACCTTGGCTTCTTCTTGGTCGGCGGTGAGATACTCGATTTTGTCGGAGACACGGCCGTCTTTAACGATCCGGTAGGGAGTCTCGATGAAACCGAATTCGTTCACCCGGGCATAAGTTGAAAGGGAGTTGATGAGGCCGATATTCGGACCTTCGGGAGTTTCGATCGGACAAATGCGCCCGTAGTGTGACGGATGAACGTCGCGAACTTCGAAACCGGCGCGCTCGCGATTGAGACCACCTGGCCCGAGTGCCGAAAGGCGACGTTTGTGCGTCACTTCCGCGAGCGGGTTGATCTGGTCCATGAACTGAGAGAGCTGACTCCGGGCGAAGAAGTCACGGATAACAGTCGTAAGAGCCTTCGGATTGATGAGCTTCTGCGGGGTGATAGAGTCAACACTCTGATCATACATGGTCATCCGCTCGCGAACCAGCCGCTCGGTGCGACTGAGGCCAACGCGGCACTGGTTGGCGAGCAATTCACCCACGGTGCGCACGCGGCGGGAACCAAGGTGATCGATATCGTCAACTACGCCTTCCCCCTTCTTGAGCCGACCGAGATACTTCGTCGCCGCGACGATATCGCCACTCTCGATGATGCGCTGCTCGAGCGTCACTTTGAGACCGAGCTTTTGGTTGACCTTGTAACGGCCGACCCTGCCGAGGTCGTAGCGCTTAGGATCAAAGAACAGTCGCTTCAAGAGGGCCTTAGCATTCGCCGTCGTCGGTGGCTCGCCAGGACGCAGACGTTTGTAGATTTCCTTGAGTGCCTCTTCCTCGTTGCGAGTCGGGTCTTTCTTGAGCGCACGGATCAGCGCCCCCTCGTCAACAGTCGTGTCGATCACGCGAATCGTAGAGATTCCGTGCTTCTGAAAAGTCCGCACGATCTGCTTCGTGAGCGGTTCAAAGGCGCGCGCCAAAACCACCCCCTGCTGTGCGTCGATCGCATCTTCGACCAACACCAGAGTCGAAACGTTCTCGAGGTCCAAAGCCTTAACAACCTTGAGATCCTTGATCTCGTAAAAGAGGTTCAAAATATCGATATCGCTCGAATAGCCGATTGCCCTGAGTAAAGTCGTGATCAGAAATTTTCGGCGGCGACGACGACGATCGAGGTAGACGTAAAGCAAATCATTGTTGTCAAACTGAACCTCGAGCCAAGTCCCGCGGTCGGGAATGATCCGGAAAGAGTGCAGCAACTTGCCGTTCGGGTGCGGTGTGACTTCAAAGGCGATACCAGGCGAACGGTGGAGCTGGGAGACAACGACGCGCTCTGCGCCGTTGATGATGAAGGAACCACGTTCAGTCACCATCGGGATCTCGCCCATGTATATATCTTCATCCTTAATGAAATCTTCTTCGCGCAACCGGAGTTTCACGTAAAGCGGCACGGAATAAGTGATCCCTTCGCGCAAGCACTCGAGTTCGGTATTTTTGGAGTCACCCAAATTGTAGGAAACATACTCCAGTACCAGACGTTCGTCGTAGGAATGGATCGGGAAAACCTCCCGAAAAACGGCTTCCAAGCCCTGAGGCTTACGTTGTTTCTCGGGAATTCCCTTCTGCAGGAACTCGAGATAGGACGTGATTTGAATCTCGATGAGATTCGGCGGCTGAATGACTTCGCGGAGTTTTCCGAAGTTTGTGCGTTCGGGATGTGTGCGGTCGGCCATGGGAATTTCCGGAGGAGGTGATTAACGAGGGAACGGATACACAGGGCTAAAATCGCCCCGCGCGGGAACCTGACGAAAGAACAGAGAAAAACCCATCGGAGGGAGCACGCATAGCGTAATCCCTTCGATAGATTTGTAAATCAATGCCAACTAAGTCGACCAAGTGATTACTTGAGTTCGACTTTGGCGCCGGCGGCCTCGAGTTTTTTCTTAATCTCTTCGGCGTCAGCCTTATTGGCGCCCTCTTTGACGGACTTCGGAGCGGCCTCGACGAGATCCTTGGCTTCCTTCAAGCCCAAACCGGTAATCACACGGACCTCCTTAATGACGCCAATCTTGTTTGCGCCAGCCTCCAAGAGAATCACGTTGAATTCGGTTTTCTCCTCAACAGGAGCCGCAGCAGCCGCACCGGCGGCAGGTCCAGCGGCGGCAACAGCGGCGGCGGCGGAGACGCCCCACTTGCCTTCGAGGTCTTTGACGAGGGTTGCGAGGTCGAGCACGGTTTGTGCGGACAGCCACTCGATTACTTGGTCTTTAGTGATATTGCTCATGTTTGTATTTTCTCGGGATTACTAGCGGTTTCTAAAAGTGAAACACGTTTAAGAGACGAGTCTCCTAGCTCACCCAAAGGATGTATTTTAACCCATGGCACTGCCACAAAGAGCAGCGCCGCAGGAAAGTTATGCTGCCGGTTGCTCCTTCTTGACTTTCGCATCCAACACGCGGACGAAAGCTCCAGCGTTGCTGATGAGAAGACTGAGGAATTGGGAACGAAGAGCTTCGAAAGAAGGGAGGTCGGCCATTTTTGCCAAATCAGCCGCGCTCACCAACTTCTTGTTGAGCACGCCGATCTTCACTTCGAGCTTCTGTTTGTCTTCGAAGAACTTCTTGAGGACCTTAGCCACACCCGCCGGGTTTTTCCCGCCGACAATAACCGCGGTCGGGCCGGTCAATGCCGTTTCGATCTCAGGGAGACCCAGTGCTTTGGCCGCAACGCGAAGTGAACTGTTCTTCACCACGTGAAACTCTGCCTTCTCCGCGTTAAGTTTGGCACGAAGGTCAGCCACATCACTGACAGTTACCTTGGTAAAATTTGCCAAGATAACGTATTCGGATTTTTTGAGATGCGTCTCAACTTCGGCGATCAGATAATTTTTTTCGGGTCTCATGGGTCAGGCTCCGTTTAGTATTTGCTGAACTCGCTTGAGGCGACGCGAACGCCGGGGCTCATGCTGGAGGACAAGGTTATAGATTTGATAAAGACGCCGCCCTTGAATGAAGCGGGTTTTGCCTTGCCAACGGCATCAATCACGGTCGACGCATTCTCCAAGATTTGCGCGGCGGTAAACGAACACTTACCTACACCCACTCCGATGATCGCAGCCTTATCCATCTTGAACTCAACCCGACCGGCCTTCACGGCCTTGATTCCGGCAGCGATATCGTCGGTCACCGTTCCGCTCTTCGGATTTGGCATGAGGCCCTTTGGACCGAGCACACGAGCAAGAGTGCGAACTTGTTTCATTGCCTCAGTCGTGGCGATAGCGACGTCGAACTCTAGCCAACCTTCATTAATTTTCTGCATGATATCCGCCAATCCCGCCGTGTCGGCTCCGGCGGCCAACGCAGCTGCCGGATTATCTGTAAAGACCACGATTCTAACTTTCTTGCCCGAGCCATTTGGCAACGGGGTGGTTCCACGAACGTTTTGATCTCCAGAGGCGCCGTCTACGCCAAGCTTGAAAGAGAGTTCAACGGTCTCATCGAACTTTGCCTTTGGGAATTTACCCAAAATCGATACGGCCTCGGCGAGGGAGTATTCTTTAGATAAGTCAGCGACCTTTTGGGCGCTACGATAACGTTTACTTTGTTTCTTCATGATGACTCCTTGCGGTGCAAGTGTTCCGAGTGGAACTCCCGCGGTGAGTTGTTGTTTTGGAGGAAAAAATTAACCGACGACTTCGATGCCCATGTTTCTGGCGGTGCCTGCGATGATCCGGATGCCTGCCTCATCGTCTTTTGCATTCAAGTCCTTGGCCTTGAGTTTGTATATCTCGAGTAATTGCTTCTTGGACACCTTACCGACTTTGTCTTGGTTGGGTCGCGCAGAACCGCTCGCAATGTTTGCGGCTTTTTTGAGAAGCACAGATGCCGGCGGCGACTTGAGGATAAAAGTGAAACTCTTGTCCGAAAAAACCGTGATTACTACGGGAAGGATCATTCCATTTTGATCCTTGGTTCGGGCGTTGAAGTCCTTACAAAACGCCATGATGTTGACGCCTTGAGCGCCGAGAGCAGGCCCCACCGGAGGAGCAGGATTTGCAGCACCGGCAGGAAGTTGGAGGCGGATGTAACCTTGAATTTTCTTAGCCATTTTAAAATAGAATTAAATCGGGTGCGTTAACAGATGTCGCGTAATGGAGAGGAGAGAAATGAGTCTATTCGGTGTTTCGTTGGACCTGCCAGTATTCCAACTCAACCGGAGTAAAACGCCCGAAGATGGAGACAGAAACCTTCAGCTTACCCCGCTCAGGGTCGATCTCATCGATTCGGCCGGTCAGACTAGTAAAGGCACCGTCAGTAATTTTCACTTCCTCGCCAACAGTATACTGAATCTTCGGAACTTCCTTCCCATTGGCCGCTTCGATTCGGGACCGGATTTCAACAATTTCCGAGGGCTGTAACGCCGCTGGTCGTTCACCGCCAACAAAACCGATTACTCCAGCCACTTCCTTGACGAAATACCAAGGTTTATTGATGACCTTCTTGTCCTCACCATAGAGCCACATCTGAATAAAGACATAGCCTGGATAGAGCTTGCGGACCTTGGTTGACTTTTTGCCGTTCTTTACCTCGGACACCACTTCGGTGGGCAACAAGACCTCGAAGATGTGATCTTCAAGCTCTTCCGCCTTCTTGAATTTCTCGATGTAGGCTTTGACCTTGTTCTCTTGACCCGAAAGCGTATGTAACGCAAACCATTGAGCCATAGAAGGAATCAGAGGAGTGGCAGACATGTTTGTTTGGATTAGCTAACCCAAGACGTGAGCAGGTCGACGACATTGATAAGGGCGAAGTCGCTGATGCTGGTGAAAACACCGAGCAATACGCCAGCGAGCACGACAACAATTGTTGAATCTCGCAACTCCGTGCGCGTCGGCCAAGAAGCTTTTTGAAGCTCGCCAACCATTTCACCGATAAAGATACGAGTGCTGCGAAACGGATTTTTCATGGACTTAAATTTGGCAGGCGCGGAGGGAATCGAACCCCCAACCAACGGTTTTGGAGACCGCTACTCTACCAATTGAGCTACACGCCTGTGGGATGGGCTTTCTTAGACGACGCCGCCGAGGCCCCGTTGCGAGACCTCGGCAGAGTCGAGTTTAAGGTTTTTAATCGAACTTATTCGATAATTTCCGTGACGCGACCTGCACCAATTGTGCGACCACCTTCACGGATAGCGAATTTTTGCGTCGTCTCCATCGCGATTGGAACGATGAGGTCGATCTCAACCGCAATATTATCACCAGGCATGATCATTTCAACCCCTTTGGGAAGATTCACAATGCCCGTAACATCCGTCGTCCGAAAATAGAACTGAGGACGGTAACCGTTGAAGAATGGCGTATGCCGACCACCTTCGTCTTTCGAGAGGACGTAAATTTCAGCTTTTGCCTTTTTATGCGGTTTGATCGACTTAGGGGCTGCGATGACTTGACCCCGCTCAATACCGTCCTTTTCAACGCCTCGGAGGAGCATACCAACGTTGTCTCCAGCCTGACCCGAGTCGAGAAGCTTACGGAACATTTCGATACCCGTGATCACAGTCGTCACAGTGTCTTTAAGACCAACAATCTCAACGGTTTCGTTGATTTTGCAGGAACCACGCTCGATTCGACCGGTAGCAACTGTGCCGCGGCCGGTGATTGAAAAAACATCCTCAACCGACATCAAGAACGGCTTATCGTTTTCACGAATCGGCTCGGGGATATCTTTATCGATGGCGTCCATGAGGGCGGTGATTGCCGCATTGCCTTCCGGCTTGTTGTCGAGCGCCGCCGTAGCGGAGCCGCGTACGATGGTCGCGTTGTCACCGTCAAATTGATATTTGGTGAGCAACTCACGAATCTCCATCTCAACCAGATCGAGGAGTTCCTTGTCATCGATGAGATCAACTTTGTTGAGCCAGACTACGATCTTTGGCACCCCTACTTGGCGCGCGAGCAAAATGTGCTCACGGGTTTGGGGCATTGGACCGTCCGCAGCGGAGACAACCAAAATAGCACCGTCCATTTGCGCAGCGCCAGTGATCATATTCTTGACGAAATCGGCGTGGCCCGGGCAATCGACGTGGGCGTAGTGGCGTTTTTCGGTTTGATACTCAACGTGCGCCACAGAAATCGTGACGATCTTGGATGCGTCACGCACAGTTCCACCCTTTGCAATGTCCGCGTAGCTCTTGACTTCCGCTAGACCTTTCCGGGCTTGAACAGCTAGAATTGCAGTCGTCGTCGTGGTCTTTCCATGATCGACGTGTCCGATCGTGCCAACGTTGACGTGCGGTTTAGTGCGTTCGAAGTTACTTTTAGCCATGGGATACGGGTGTTTTGATTTGGATTAAATGTTACTTCTGAATTATCGTCGTAGAAGCTAATCCGACGTTGTTTTATGACATGGAGCCCAGAACCGGAGTCGAACCGGCGACCTCGTCCTTACCAAGAACGTGCTCTACCAACTGAGCTATCTGGGCAGACTAAGACACCGTGCCAAAAAACGAAAATGAAGGATTAACCTGCTGTGGGCATTTTGCGTCGTCAACAGCAAACTCGTCGTTTTTAGCAGAAACTAAGGTCCTACGACGATTTGGTAAACTCCGGGAGACAGTTTCTCACCGATGCGGAACACTTTGACCAAGAAATCAGCAAAATAAAGATCAACCTCATCCAGTCCGGATCGAGTAATCGAAATAGGCGGACCGACAAGTCCTGCCGCTGAAACCACCGCCATCAATTCTATCGGGGACCAGTTGATTGTTCCTGGCGGCAGATCGAGCGTCAGAGCTTTCCGAATAACGGCAATTCCGTCTTTTGCCGAATAGACCTCCAAGTATCCTACTTCTCTGCGCGTCACCTGCAAACTTTGCGTTTTTTGACCAAAAGAGAGAAACGCAGAATTTGGCCCTTCTACGTTTAGAATCGCACCGCTGAAACCCTCTTGGTCGGTACGTAAAACACCAAAGCTTTGGTCTCCCTCCTTATGGGCAAAGGCTGACGGGAAATCAGCGAACACTCCCCCGGTTTTCGGCAGCGAAACATCTTTAATTGAAGTGTTCCATTCGGTCGGCAAAAACAAAGGGGTTTTATCGAGTAAAGCCGCTTCATCCGCCACGACGCGTTGAACGACCAACGTTTCGAGGCGTAAACTTCCCGCAGCTTGGTCCGACGACGCCGAAGGCACTTCGAACCAAAAGAGCAGCCCAAATCCGATAATGGTCGTGCCGCAGCCCGCCGCCAACCAGCGCAGTTTCTCACCCGCTATATTCTTCACTGTGGGCCCGCTCCGGGGGCCGTTGAATCCAGGGCTCCCCATATCACGGAAAATCCTGCGCCTTGCGCCAAACTGAAGATTTCAGCCAGTTCATCGCTTGGAACGCCTGCACTCGCCAAAATCAACAGCGAGGGCTTGGGCGTTTTAGATTTCTCGCGACGCAGCCATTCCACTAGCTGCCTGTTCGTTACCAATCCATCATCGGCCAGGATTTGGCCCGAACGCTGAACTGTAATTTGATGTGTGGTTGTTCGCGCACCCTTGGAAGCTCCTTTTACGGTGGGAACCAAAAAATCCACGCCCAATCCGGGCGCCAAAACAAAACGCGAACCAAACATCAGGAAGAACACGGCCAACAATCCGACGTTTACATAGAACATCGCGTCGAGACGCGCGGGTTCTGCCTTTAGATGCCCCAAAAGATTCAGCGGCCTCGTTATCATTGTGGCACCTCTGAGTTTGGTCCTTCCCGATTTGCGGCCTCTACGGCTTCGCTCCCAATCGGTTTGAGGCCGCGATAGTCATTTTGCAAATACCGCATAATCTCGTTCCCGGACCATTCGACATCGCGCACAATTGATCGCACCCGCCCGCTTAAAAAGTGGTGCGCCACATGGGCAGGAATCGCCAAGATCAAACTACCTGCAGTGCACAGGAGCGCCTGCCACATCCCAGTCGCCAAGGCACTTGCACTCATGTAATCTCGTTCAAACGCCAAGAACGTTGTCGCCATCCCCAAAACCGTCCCTAACAGGCCAACCAGCGGCGCAACTTGGGCAATCGTCGCGATACTTCCGAGTCTTCGCTCAAGGGCCGGCAGTTCAACAATCGCAGCTTCCTGAACGTGAAAACGCATAGTGTCCGCGTTCGCGTCGACGTGAAGTAACGCAGCCTTAACCACGGCCGCCACCGGGCCGGGTGTTTCTTCACAAAGAGTCAACGCCTCGATCAGACGGCGCTTGGCGAGACTGTTTTTTATTCCGTCCAAGAATGTCGTCGCCCGGATCTGGCCGCGATGGAGAAACAGCAACCGTTCAAAGACCAGCAAGAGCGCCAATATTCCTAGGGCCAAGAGCACCCACATCATCGGTCCACCTTTGGCAAAAAGAGTTAGATTGTAAGCAGACATCGCGAAAAGCCACCCACTACACGTCATTCTCGACGCCGCGTAAACGCGAAAGGTTCATCGCCCGCTTCATTGCGCGGGCGCGGGCACCCCGTAAGCCGCGAGTTTTTCGGTGGCCTGACCCGCGCCCGGAAGCCCGCTTTTCAGCATCAGAAGCCAGGCCTTTTTCGCTTCCTCCAAATTTCCCTGTCGCTCCCTTAACGCGCCGAACTCCAACAGGGTTTTCGCTATCCAATAGGGCCCTTTTGCCCCCAGCTGCGCTCTCATTTTCGGCTCGATCAAAAAGGCCATCACAACATCTCGCCACCATACCGTCGCCGCTTTCTCGGCCTCACCGCGTTGCTTGAGCACCGCCCCGAGATTAAATCCCGCCTCGACCCGCACATCCACCGGAGCATCCACCCGATCACGAAGATTTTCGAGCAATGCGAGCGCGCTCTCTTGATGAGCAGGATCGCTCGCCGCCTGCGCATTGTGCGTCAGCGCCAAGGCCAACTGCGCAAGCACCACATCCGGTCTCGCCGCGAAATTATTTACCAAATCCTCGTAGGCCTGCTGCGCCTGCGGAAACTGATTCAGCTTTCGCAAAAGGTGTCCTTGCTTTAGTCGCGCCGCGAAAATCAGGTCGCTTTGGGGATAACGTTTCACCAAATCCTCGATCAAGCGATTGGCCTCCGCGAGATTGGCCTCACCCCTCGCTTCAGCCTGCAAGGCCGCAAAATACAGCGCATACGGAGCATTGATGTTCTTCGGGAAGTCGTCCGCCAATTTTGTGTAGAGTTGCTGCGCTTCCACTAATTTGAACTGCTTCACATAATAGTCCGCCTCCTCGAGGTAAGACGATGCCGCCGCTTCGGATTCGGGAAACTCTACCCGCAATTTTCGTAACTGCTCCAGCGCCGCCGCCTCGTTGTTTTGCCGGAAGAACGCCTGCGCCTTTACCACGGCCGCGGAGCTTGCGATTTCCTTGCCCATCGCCGGAGACACCCCGGCTAGAGTCTTCCCCAGTATGACGAGATATTCCAAAGTCTTCGCCGGCTGCGCCGGGGTAATGTCCAACGTCAATCGCGCCCTCAACCACTCGAGCCGCGCTTTCAGGTCCGCCGATAGGCCCGGATCGACTTCGCCGCCCAAAAGCCGCTCCACCCGCTCGAACGCCGCCGCCGCTCCTCCCGCTCCACCCGCTTGGAGGGCCCGCGCCAGATTCCATTCGGCTTTCCAACGCTCCTCAGCGCGAAACTCCGGCTCACGCACCAGCCCATCGAGCGCCGTCCTCGCCGCATCCAAGGCGCCCGCTTCGATCTCCGCTTGCACCCGCTGAAACTTGAGTTCGCTCAATCTCACCCCGGTCAAATTCGCCGGTGGATCCATCAGTACCGCCGCATAGGCATCGGCCGCGGATCTGAAATCCTGCGCCCGAAACCACGCCTCCGCCACCAAAACGCCCAATTCAGCGCGCCGTGTGCCCGCCGCCATCGCCGCCGCCGCGCGCGTTGCGCTATCCGCCGCTAACCGGTAGCGCCGCTGCTCCCAGGCCGCTCCGGTCAACACGGCCAACGCTTCCGCCTTCAACCCCGATCCGGGAAATTTTTCCAACAAAGCCCGGGCATCATTCTCCGCCGCCGCATAGCTCTTGTCGCCCAGTAGCAAACTCGCCCGATACAGATAAAAATCTTCCTGCAAAGGATGGGCCGGCACCAACGCGATGAGCCGCCCCAATTCCGCCCGTAACTGCCCGCGCGCCAGATTTAGCTCCGAGGCCTGCGCCAGTAACCGCAGCGCCATCCGTTGCCGCACCGGATCTTTGCCCGTCGCAACCAGTTCGCTCAAGGCCACGCGCCCCTCCCCTTCCCCCGCACCCGCAATCAATCCGAGCCACAAACGAAAATCATCGGAATACTGCCGTTCATCCCGCGGCAAAATCAGCAGCTGCTGCTTGATGACCGCGATCGCCTGCGCTTTTCGACCGAGCGCATTGAGATTCGCGGCATACCCCCGGGCCGCCAGAAAACCCAGCGCTTGGCCAGCCGACCGTTCCATGGCCTGCCGCTGTTCCGCGAGCTGGGCCTCATTACCACTCCCGCTACGCCGCAACAGCGACCACTCTTCCTCGAGTCGAAAACGCGTGCGCGCGAGATCCGATCCGGCGGCCGCCTGCGCCTGCTCGAACGCCTTGTTCGTCGCTTTCACATCGCCCGCCGCGCCCGCCAACAACGCCTGCGCGAAAAACCACCAAGCCCGATCCCCTTCGATCAGCTCCGTCTCTTTCACCGCTGCCACCGCCGCACCCGCCGCACCCATCTTGCGCAGGGCTAGCGCCGCCAACCCTGCGCGCAACTGCCACGCACTGCCCCGCAGGCCGACAAATTCGTTCAGCACCTTCTCCGCCTCCGCCGCGCGTCCTTCGTCAAGCAAAGCCGTGGCCAAACCCAAGGTCAGCGCCGCGCGGTCTGCGCCGGGATCGGCCAACGCCACGCGATAAAGCTCTGCCGCTGTGACCGGGAATCCCAGTTCGTGAGCCCGCTGCGCCGCCGACGCCGTCAAAACCGCAGTCCCACTCGTTGACCCCGCTTCAATCGTGTTGGCCAGTGGCACCACTCGGTTCAACGGCGCTTCAGTTTGGGCCAACGTCCACGGCAAAACCGCAAGCGCCGCCACCCAAGAAAGAGAAAAAGTCGAGCTTCGACAAAAACGCATGATTCCGCTCCAACGTGCTCGACCTCGGCCAACAATCAATCGCGATGTGGCCAGTTCCGCCTCGCCCGACGCCTGCTTGGACCTATCGTCCGACCAGGTTCATCCGCGCCGCCCACCACGTTCGAAACTCCGCGCTCCCACTCTCACCCCCACCCTCCCATGCTCATCCTCATCGTCCTTGGCGTTATCCTCGCCGTCTTCCTCATCGCCGGCTTCTGGATCGCCAGCATCTACAACGGCCTCGTCGCCCTTCGCAATCGCTTCAAAAACGCCTTCGCCCAAATCGATGTTCAACTCAAGCGCCGTTACGATCTCATCCCCAACCTCGTCGAGACCGCTAAGGGCTACATGCAGCACGAGAGCACCACACTCGAGGCCGTGATCAAAGCCCGCAACATTGCCGCCGCCGCTGCGTCCACCGTCGCCGCAAATCCCGCCGATGGCAACGCGATGAAAGGCCTCCTTTCCGCCGAGGCCGGCCTTAGCGGCGCCCTCTCCCGCCTCATGGTCGTCTCCGAGCAATACCCCGACCTCAAAGCCAACCAAAACATGATGCAGCTCACCGAGGAGCTCACCTCGACCGAGAACAAAGTCGGCTTCGCGCGTCAGGCCTACAACGACGCCGTCATGGCCTACAACACCGCCCGCGAGATTTTCCCCAACGTGATTTTCGCCGGCATGTTCGGATTCCTCCCCGCTGAACTCTTCAAGATCGAAGACCCCACCGAGCGCAACGCGCCAAAGGTTTCGTTCAACTGACACTCGAAGTAGGGCCGGTCTCCGAACGGCCCTCCCATGTTCCCGTCCCGCACATGACCCCAAAAACTCCGCCGCCCGAATTCTACGTGGGCTGGGGCACGCTCGCCTTCATCAACGCCGGGCTCGCCCAATCAAAAAATCGCTCCCGCCTGAATTGGTTCTTGGCCAGCCTCATCCTAGGCCCCGTCGCGACGGCGTTGATCGTCGTGCTCGACCCGGTTGATCGACCCCTCGGGAAAAATTAAGTCCGAGCATGGACTTCTTCGAAGCCCAAGCCCGCGCGAAAAAGCGCACGTCGCGGCTCGTTGCGCTCTTCTCGCTCGCCGTCTTCGGCACTATCGCCGCCGGCTACTTCGGCGCGGTCTGGGTCACGCATCATCTCCCCGAAGAATATCCCCCGCGTCATCACTCCGGCCGCCACGCTCAGCTCTCCGCTCTCAACTCTCAACGTTCGCTTTGGCAGCCTCAGATCTTCGCCTTCGTCGCCCTCGGCACCCTCGCCGTTGTCGGCCTCGCCTCTCTTTATAAATGGCACCAGTTCTCCGCCGGTGGTTCCGCCGTCGCTGCGAGCGTGGGCGGGCGCCGCGTCGATCCGCACACCACCGACCTCGCCGAACGCCGCCTGCTCAACGTCGTTGAGGAAATGGCCCTCGCTTCCGGCATCGTGATGCCTGGCGTCTTCGTCCTCGACGACGAGCCCGCCATCAACGCCTTCGCCGCCGGTCTCACCTCTGCCGATGCCGTCGTAGCCGTCACGCGCGGTACTTTGGAAAAACTCACCCGCGACGAACTCCAAGGCGTCGTCGCCCACGAGTTCAGCCATATTCTCAACGGCGACATGCGCCTCAACCTGCGCCTCACGTCGCTCATCTTCGGCATCCTCGTCCTCGGTCTCATCGGCCGAGGTATCATCTCTTCCCTCGGCCGGGGCCGGCTCGGCTCGTCGCGCGACAGTAAAAACTCCGGCGGCATCATTGCCGCGATCGGCGCGGCCGGCCTCGGTCTGCTCGTCATCGGCTACGTCGGCTATTTTTTTGGCCGCCTCATCCAGGCCGCCGTCTCCCGCCAACGCGAATTCCTCGCCGACGCCGCCGCCGTCCAGTTCACCCGCAACCCGGCCGGTATCGGCGGCGCGCTCAAAAAGATCGCCGGCTACGCGCTGGGCTCCTCCCTCGACCACGCCAAGAGCGCCGCTATCGGTCATTTCTTTTTCGCCCAGGGTTTCCGCTCCATATTCGGCGGCCTCTGGGCTACCCATCCTCCCGTTGAGGTCCGCATCCGAGCCATCGAGCCTTCCTTCGACGGCAAAGTTTTCGACCCGCCAAAAATACTCGATGCGCCCTACGACAACTGGTCCCGAGTCCGGGGCTTCACTCCACCCACCTTGGGCGACCGTGGCACTCCGGCCGCCGCCAACCCAGCGCAGAGAGCCGCGCAGCCCAAGTTCTTCCCACTCGGCTCGCTCAACCTCGCTCTCCTCGGCGAGGCCGCGGCCCTTCACGCCGCGCTGCCGCCGCGGCTTCTCGCCGCCGCGCACTCGCCCGTCCAAGCACCCGTTCTTCTTTACGGTCTCGTACTCTCCGACCACGAGACCACTCAACGTCGCCAAATCTCTCTCATCGCCAGCCGCGCCGGCGGTGAGGCGTTGCATCTCCTCGAAAACCTCGACGCCCCCCTTCGTTCGCTCGGCCCCGAACAAAAACTCCCGCTGCTCCAACTCGCCCTACCCGCGTTAAAAACTCTGCGGCCCACTGCCCTCACGCCGTTTTTCGAGCTGCTCGATGAGCTCGTTCACGCCGACTCCCGCGTCTCCCCTTTCGAGTTCGCCCTGCAAAAGCTGCTCCTGCGCAACGTCGCCGCCACCCGCGCCCCCGCGACCGCGATCACCCAGATCTACTCCTTCCAAGCCGTCGCGCCCGAGATCGCCACCGTCCTTTCCGTGCTCGCCCACTCCAGCCCCGGCGACACCGCCGCTGCCTTCGCCGCCGGGGCCGAACAACTCAAACTTCTCGACCGTCGCCTCGACGCGCCCGCGGCGTCCATCGACCTGCTCGCCCTCGACCTCGCCCTCCACAAACTCGCCACCGCCAGCGCGCCGATCAAGCAACGCCTCCTCGTCGCCGCGACCGCCGTCGTCACCGCCAACGGCGAGGTTCACGTCGAAGAATACGAGCTCCTCCGCGCGATCGCCGCCACCCTCGACATTCCGCTCCCTCCGCTCCCGCAGTAGGGCATCGCGCGTCGACGCCTGTTCATTTCTGCCCACCTCCGACCGCCTCCTGACCTCTCGCGCTCGGCCCTTGGTGAAACCTCGCTCTATCCGGTGGGAAACCAACCCGCGCCCCCAGCGTCTTCCTCCCTCATGTTCCCCGACCCCCAGTCCGACCGGTTCCACGGCCACAATTCACCTGGCGGTTCTCATCTCGTCCACCCTTGCCACGGTATCTCGACCGATCTCGAGGACTATTTTTTAACCCGCCGCCAGTTTCTATCCCGCGTCGGCATGGGCGTCGGCGCCCTCGGTCTCGCCTCGCTCGTCCCGCAATCCCAACTCCTCGGCGCGCCGGCCGCCTCCGCCCTTGCTCTCGGGCCCAGCCCGCTTCTCCCCAAGCCTCCGCATTTCTCCGGCAAGGCCAAAGCCATCATCCATATCTTCGCCCAAGGCGCCCCCTCGCACCTCGACACGTGGGACCCCAAGCCCGCCCTCTCCCTCCGCGACGGCAAGACTCTCCCCGACGGCGGCATCGCCATGGGCTCGCCCTTCAAGTTTCAGAAATACGGCCGCTCCGGCCTCGAGGTCAGCGACGCCTTTGCCAAGACCGCCGCCCACGCCGACGACCTCGCCGTCATCCGCTCCATGTGGACCGACATTCCCGCCCACGACGTCGCCACCGTCTTCATGAACACCGGCTCGCTCCGCATCGTGAAGCCCAGCCTTGGCTCTTGGCTCGTTTACGGTCTCGGCACCGAGAATCAAAATCTCCCCGGCTTCATCGCCTTGCGCGACGGCCGCCTCCCCGTCGGCGGCGTCACCAACTACGGCTCCGCCTTCCTCCCCGGCACCTTCCAAGGCGCCTCGGTCAATACCACCGCGCCCAGCGTCCAGCAGATGATTCAAAACATCCGCAACAGCTACGTCGCCCCCAAGGAGCAGCGCCGCCAACTCGACTTCGTTAATCAGCTCAACCAAGTCCACGCTCAAAATCTTCAACGCGAATCCGCCCTCGAGACGCGCCTCGAATCCTACGAGATCGCTTTCCGCATGCAGACCGAGGCCACTGACGCGTTCGACATTTCTAAAGAATCCGAATCCACCCGCGCCGCCTACGGCGCGAGCCAACAGGGCAAACAACTCCTCATCGCCCGCCGTCTCGTTGAGCGCGGCGTGCGCGTCGTCCAAGTCTGGCACAACGGCTGGGACCACCATCAGGACCTCCACGAGAAACTCTCCACCAAGGCCGGTGAGATCGACGGCCCGCTCGCCGCGCTCTTCTCCGACCTCAAACAGCGCGGCCTCCTCGACAGCACCCTCGTCGTTTGGGGCGGTGAGTTCGGCCGCAAACCCACCAAAGATAAAAACGGCTACGACAACCCCGGCCGCGACCACAACGCCAAGGCGTTCTCCGTCGTCATGGCCGGCGGCGGCATCAAGGGCGGCACCGTCCACGGCGCGACCGATGAATTCGGCGCCGCGTCCGTCACCGACAAGGTCCACGTCCACGATCTCCACGCGACGATGCTCCACTGCCTCGGCCTCGATCACACCAAGCTCACGTATCGCTTCAACGGCCGCGATTTCCGCCTCACCGACGTCGCCGGGGAAGTCGTCAAACCCGTCCTCGCCTAAGCGCCCCGACCACCATGCGCCCCCTTTCTTTCTCTTTCCTCTTTCTCTTACTCTTTCTCCCCACCGCCCGCGCCCAAGCCGCTGCGCCAGCCGCCGCGCCGTCGATTTCCCCCGCCGACCTCCAGTTTTTCGAAAACAAGATCCGCCCCGTCCTGATCGAGAATTGCTACAAGTGCCACAGCCACGAGGCCGACCGCGTCAAGGGCGGCCTCTTTCTCGACTCCTCCGCCGCTCTGCTCGCCGGCGGCGACACCGGCCCAGCCATAATCCCCGGCAAGCCTGCGGATAGTCTCCTCCTCACCGCGATCAGTTACAAAGACGACGAGCTCCAAATGCCCCCGAAGGGCAAAAAAATCACTGACGCGCAAATCGCCGACTTCACCGAATGGATCCGTCGCGGCGCCCCCGATCCCCGCACCCCCACCGCGGCCAAGCCCGGTTCCGCCACCGCCGGCTACGGCGGCGTCGGCAAAAAACACTGGGCGTTCCAGCCCGTAAGCAAGCCCGCAATCCCCGCCGCCGCCACTGCCGCCGACGCGGCGTGGATCAAAAACCCCGTCGATCACTTTATCCTCGCCAAACTCGCAGACCACGGCCTCACCCCCAACCCCGCTGCCGATCGCCGCACGTTGATCCGCCGCCTCACCTTCGACCTCACCGGCCTCCCACCCACCGAAGCCGAAATCATCGCCTTCGAATCCAATTCGCTCCGAGATTCCGACTCCGCCTACGCCGCCCTCGTCGACCGCCTGCTTGCCTCCCCGGCCTACGGTGAACGCTGGGGCCGCTACTGGCTCGATGTCGCCCGCTACTCCGACACCAAGGGCGACGCCAAAGGCCGCGAAGACCTGCGCTACGCCAACGCCTGGACTTACCGCGACTACGTCATCGACGCCTTCAACCGCGACAAACCTTACAACCAGTTCGTCGTCGAACAACTCGCCGCCGACCGCCTCCTCGCCGAGTCCGTCAAAAAATTCAAAGCCAAGAATCCCTCCGCTGAGCCGCCCCAAGATCAGCGCGTTCTCGCCGCCCTCGGTTTCCTTTCTCTCGGCAACAAGTTCGACGGCAATCCCCACGACATCATCAACGACCGCATCGACGTCACCTCTAAAGCCTTCCTCGGTCTCACCGCCACCTGCGCCCGTTGCCACGATCACAAGTTCGATCCCATTCCCACCAAGGACTACTACTCACTCTACGGCGTCTTCGCCAATGTCACCGAACCCAAATTCGCCCGCGATCAGCCCACGCTCTTGGCCAAGATTCCGAAAACGCCCGAGCTCATCGACTACCTCGCCAAATCGGACGAACTGAAAAAACAAGCCGACCAAGTCGAAGCCGACTACGCCGCCTTC
>Ga0209550_10000914_pt1 | contig 28476 bp, 28 predicted proteins | sample LauGreSuBDMM15SN_2_FD_187567 | JGI IMG/M metagenome (GOLD analysis project Ga0209550, IMG submission 187567) | Freshwater lake microbial communities from Lake Michigan, USA - Su13.BD.MM15.SN (SPAdes) (version 5) | ecosystem: Environmental > Aquatic > Freshwater > Lake | place: Lake Michigan... | reverse complement strand
ACTTGTTCCTGGTGCTCCAGTAACACTTCTTGCTCGAGCAGTTGCTAAACGTCAAGATGATTCAAGAGGAGTTAGAGAGTGGGTACTCTGGGCTGTTCACACCAAGTATGCACAGTTCCTCTCTCACCCAATCGTTGCAGCTCTTCTTTTTGCTAGCTCTCTAGTTGTCTTCTACTTCACCCCGATCTTCAACTGGGCAACCCGTGAACACGTGGGTCACGAGTGGATGATTGTTCACTTCGTCATTACTGGATACCTATTTGTTCAAGCATTGATCGGTGTTGACCCAGGCCCTAAGCGCTTTGGTTACCCACAGCGACTTATCTTGCTTATCGCTACCTTGGCCTTCCACGCTTTCTTTGGTCTAGCTCTGATGACAGGCGATACCCTGTTGCTAGCCGACTGGTTTGGAGCTATGGGTAGAACTTGGGGAGCAACCCCACTGCAGGACCAGCAGGCCGGTGGAGCCATTGCCTGGGGTATTGGAGAACTACCAACAGCAGCGCTCACCATCATTGTTGCTATCCAGTGGGCTAGAAGTGACGAAAGAGATGCCAAGCGACTAGATCGCGCTAGCGATAGAAGTGGCAACGAGGATATGTCTGAATACAACCGTATGCTTGAGCGTCTAGCGCAACGTAAAGAAGACTCAAGGTAATTCGGTTGTCTGAAATAAAACTCTCCAAAGAGCAGTTAGCTCTGTTTGAATACATCGAGAAAGACGGCCAAACCGTTTTTGTTACCGGCAGAGCTGGAACTGGTAAATCAACTCTTCTCGGTTACCTGAGAGACAACACCCAACAGAAAGTTGTTGTCTGTGCTCCAACCGGTGTTGCTGCATACAACGTTGGTGGAATTACCATTCACTCACTCTTCGGCTTTCCATTCGGTGTCCTAACTGCAAGCGATGTTGCAAGGCATTTGAGTAGAAGAGCAAGAGAAGTTCTTCGAGAAATCGACATGCTCATCATTGACGAAGTCTCAATGGTCTCCGCAAACCTGATGGATGCAATCGATGTTGCACTGAGAACAGCTAGAGGCAAACCCAAGGTTCCTTTCGGCGCTTGCAAGATTGTCATGTTCGGAGATCCATATCAACTAGCACCGGTTCCAGCCAGAGGTGAAGAACTAGCAAAGCTAGTTGATATGGAGTATCGTTCGCAGTGGTTCTTTGATGCCAGAGTGTGGTCAGCAGAACGCATGGAGATCTTTGAACTCATTGAAATCTTTAGACAAAGAGATCCAGAGTTCAAAGCCATCTTGAATTCAATACGTGTTGGTGAAGTTAGCCAGGGGATGGTTGATCGAATCAACCAGGCTGGAAATAGATTCCCACCGCATGACAATGTCATTCGACTAGCAACTGTAAACAACATCGTTGACTCGGTAAACGCTAATCGTCTAACTCAACTACAAACCGAAGAGCGAGTCTTCAGGTCTTCATTTGGAACAGGTGATGCCAGTGCTTTTGGTAACACTCTTCCAGCAGAAGCAGAACTGCATCTCAAAGTTGGAGCACAGGTTATGTTCATCAAGAACGATGACCAGAAACCAGTCAAGAACTCTGATGGTGTGATGAGCTGGCGTTGGGTGAATGGAACAATTGGAAAAGTTGTTTCCTTTGGTGAAGGTAACTATGTTCTTGTTGAAGCAGACAATGAAATACACACCGTTGGTGTTAGCACCTGGCAGAAGGTGCGTTACCTAGTTGAAGAAGAGTTCAACGAAGGAACAGGTAAGTTCACCGAAACACTAGTTCCTGAAGTATTAGCTGAATTTAGACAGATACCACTTCGTCTTGCTTGGGCTGTTACAGTCCATAAGTCACAGGGGCAAACCTACGACGAAGTAACAATTGATATGGGTGCGGGAGCATTCTCTTCAGGGCACACCTATGTTGCTCTAAGCAGAGTGAGATCTCTTGAAGGTCTCTACCTAACCAAACCAATCAGGCTGAAAGATATTCAGGTCGATCAGGCAGTGATTGAGTTTATGGGTGGAGCTAGAACACTAGTGAATGAAGATCCACTAGGAATTTAGCCACCAGTTGATCGGGTGTTCAACTCGTTGAGACCACCAAGACTCTTTGTGTCCTGTTCCAGGCCAAAGTTCTGTTCTGAAATCAACATCTCTCTGCCAACCCATAGCCTCAAACTTCTTTGCAGCAGCAAAGTGCCAAGGGTAATAGTCAGCGTCAATGTCTAAGGTTCCAGCATCGGTATAGATACGTACCTGACCCTTAGCTGGAAGCATATCCAGCAACAGATCAACCATCTGCTGGCCACCTAGCGGCCAGTGTGAAGAGAGGGCAAGGCCCACTCCAAAGACCTCAGGATGCTTAGCCACCCCATAGATGGTGGCTAAGCCACCGAGGCTTGACCCCATCAGGGCGGTGCGACTAGGGGTTAGCTTGAGGCCGTAACGCTTAGCTATTTCTGGAACCAGGGTGAGGCTTAGGAAGTCTTGGTAGGTGTTACCCATGTATTCGGGTTTAGCCGGTCTAAGAATTGGATCTATCTGATTCAACATCTCAGGGTGGGGTCTTAGAACATCTTCAGGGGCTAGTTCATTGAGTCTTAGTGAGTCATCTGTTCTATAGACACCAACCACGATTGGCAATCTGCCATCTGGTGTTACCACTCTGCCGCTGGCAAAAGCTTCTGGAATACCCCAGTTCTGATGATTCCAAGTCTCTGAGATATCTCTTAGGAAGTTAGAACCATCGTGTGCAACTAGAAGAGGAGTTAGTTCATCGTGGTTAGCCGGAACCCAAACATCAATTCTTCGTCCTTCTAATTCAAAGTATTCGAGTGTTCCGCCAGCTAGTTCTCTGCCTTGTTTTACTGAGTGAACTGCAATACCTGACTTCCCTGGTTTGGTTGTTGATCTCTCTTTAGCTAGGTGAAGCTCTCGCATTGCTAACCAGAAAGGAAAGACAAAGGCAATTGCAGAGATGAAGCCAGCTGCGATATACCAACCAACCTTCTTCATTCCAATTCGCTTAGATTCGATAACCATGAACGGGACAGCAGCAAAGGCTGTCAGAAGTAGATCGAAAGCGAGAACTAGATCTGCATCATTACCAAACCAAGAACCGAAGAAGTCTTGACCTCGAAGAATAGCGATGGTGTTGAAGTACCAAGCAGTGACTAATCCAACTCCTGCAACAATGAAGAAGAAAGTAGCTCTGGCATTCCTGATGATTCTCTGCATAACGTTTTCTTCCCGCGGTAAATATTTTAGACTTGAGGGTATATGAGACCTCTTAGCAATTTTGTCATTCGACACAGCAAACTATCCCTCTTTGGCTTTATTGCTTTAGTACTACTTTCCCTAATCGGTGGGTTCCAAGCATTCGGCAACCTAAAAGGTGGTGGCTATAACGACCCAGGGAGCGATTCTGAGAAGGTAATGCAGATGCTGACCGAAGACTTTGGTCAGAGCGATCCAGAGGTAGTTGTCGTTGCAGACATGGGCAGAAGTGCTGATGATCCAGAGTCAGCTGCTAGAGGTGAACAGATCGCTGCAGAACTTGCTAAAACTGAAGGTGTCTCAAAAGTCACCTCTTATTACTCACTGGGTCGTGCAGCAACTCTCAAATCAACTGACGGTAAAGCCGTGTACTTCTTCGCAAAGCTAGAAGAAGGTTCAAAGACTGCTGAAGTCTCTAAAGACATTCAAGACAGATTCACCGGTGAGAACTACGGTGCAACTATCTACGTAGCTGGTTGGGGACCAATCACCAGTGAAATCAATCACACAATTGAAAGTGATCTGACAAGAGCAGAAGCAGTCGCGATTCCAATCATCCTTTTGTTGATGATCTTTGTCTTTGGTTCTGTAGTGGCAGCTGGTTTACCGCTGATGATCGCGGGACTCACAATCCTTGGCTCTTTCTTCTTTATCTGGTTAGCATCGCTATTTACCGATACCTCAACCTTCTCGGTGAACCTGGTTACCGGTCTAGGGCTTGGCCTAGGTATTGACTATGCATTGCTTATGGTTAGTCGCTTTAGAGAAGAGCGAGCCAAGAAGCAGGATGTTGCTGAGTCGGTTCAGGCGACCATGCTCTCAGCTGGTAGAACAGTGTTCTTCTCTGGTCTAACGGTTGCCCTCGTCATGATCTCCATGAACTTCTTCCCTCAGTACTTCTTAAAGTCTTTTGCTTTTGCAGGTCTAGTGGCAGTTGGTATTGCAGTGGCAGCAGCTCTTATCGCTCTACCGGCAATGTTCAACCTGCTTGGTGATGGCATCAACAAGTGGCCATTGTTCAAGCACCGTCCACAAAAAGATGACGGTGGCTGGTCAAAGTTAGCTAAGTATGTAATGAAGAGACCAGTTTCAATCACTCTGGTTTCGGTCCTGGCTCTTGGTTCGCTTGCAGCACTTGGTATGAACGTGAAACTAGGTCAGGTCGATGACCGTATTCTTCCAGCAGATAACAGAGTCGTTCTAGCAACAGATCAAATCAGAGAGAGATTTGATGGTCGTGAAGGATCTCCAATTGAGATCATGGCTCGTAATGCTACAAAAGAAGAAGTCACTGCATACGCAGTCGAACTCTCCACACACGACCACATTGTTAGGGTCCAGACCAACCTTGGTATCTTCTCTGAAGGACAGCTAGTTCCAAACACCAACTCTTATTTCACTGCATATGAAAAGAACTCTTGGACTCGCATTGTTGCAATTGCAGATGTTGAACCAAGAAGCCCTGACGGTGAAGCTGTAACTGCCGATATCAGATCTATCTCAAATACATTCGACGATGTATTGGTTGGTGGTTCAGCTGCGACTTACACAGATGCGCTGAACGCAATTACTTCTAACCTTCCTTATGCAGCACTGTGGATCATCTTGTCGACGATGCTCTTGCTGTTCTTGTTCACTGGTTCTTTGATCTTGCCGATCAAGGCAGTAATTTTGAACTTCATGTCTCTGTTTGCAACCATGGGATTCCTGGTCTGGGTATTCATGAATGGAAACCTCCACTGGCTTATCGGTGACTTTGCTTCGACTGGAACGATTGACTCTTCATCACTAGTACTTGTTGCTGTAATAAGTTTTGGTTTGTCGATGGACTACGAGCTCTTCTTACTTTCAAGAATCAAAGAACAGCATGACTTAGGTCTCAACACAACTGACTCAGTTGCAGTTGGTTTGCAGAGATCAGGTCGAATCATTACAACAGCTGCGATGGTTCTTGCTGTTTCATTCTTTGCATTTGCAACAAGCGGTGTGAGCATCATGAAGATGTTAGGTCTTGGTGTTGGCTTTGCTGTGTTGCTAGATGCAACTGTGATTAGAGCACTGCTTGTTCCAGCACTGATGAGATTATTTGGTGATGCTAACTGGTATGCACCTAAGTGGATGAAGTGGATCCAGAAGAAGGTCGGACTAGAACACTAGTCTTTCTGCAGAGTCTTCTTTAGATGCTCTGCAAGCTTGGTGTTCAGTCTTAGGTATTCAAGTAATTCTGCGTCAGTGAAAACTGCAAAGAGTTCTGACATCTTCTTTTCGTGCTTAGGCATCATTTGCTTAGCTAGAGCTTCAGTCTTTGCTGTTACGGAAATCAAATACACACGCTTATCGTGAGGTCCAACCTGTCTTGTTACTAGACCTTCTTTTTCTAGTGAATCAACCAGTCTGGTAATAGCTCTAGGAGTGACATCCAATAGTTCAGCAGCTTCACCCATGGTCAGAGTCTTGTGTCTAACCAGGATGGCAATCAACATCAGCTGAGGAGCAGAGCCCTGCCAGTCGGTATCAACGTTTCGCTCTAGCCATCTGGAGAAGAGGTGACCTAGACGAAGGGTGACAGCAGCACCTAAAGGCCCTCTTTTGTTTTTAGGGACTTTGTTAAGCGCAGCGGCTTCACCCTCGAAGACTCTTCTAATCTCCTCGGGTGGACTTATCCGACCGTCTTTATCGCGCATAGGTTCTATTTTGCCTTACACACCAACAAGCAACAGCGCTGAGCAGAAAAAGCAGGGTAACCTTTTGACTATGTTGCTCTCAGATCGCGATATTCGCTCACAAATTGAACAAGGCCGTATTGGTTTAGACCCACTAGAGATGTCTCTATTGCAGCCATCCAGCATGGATGTCAGATTAGACAGGTTCTTCCGTCTCTTTGATAACCACAAGTATGCCTTCATTGACCCAGCTGAGAACCAACCAGATCTAACCAGACTGATTGAAGTCGCTCCTGAAGAGCCTTTCATCCTGCACCCAGGTGAGTTCGTTCTAGGTTCAACCTACGAGTTCGTAACCCTGCCGGATGACATCGCAGCAAGACTAGAAGGTAAATCTTCTCTAGGAAGACTAGGTCTTCTAACCCACTCAACAGCAGGCTTTGTTGACCCAGGCTTCAAGGGTCACGTAACTCTAGAACTATCTAACGTTGCAACTCTGCCAATCAAGCTGTGGCCGGGAATGAAGATCGGTCAGCTTTGTTACTTCCAACTATCAAGCCCTAGTGAAACCCCATATGGTTCAGCTAAATACAACAGCAGATACCAGGGACAAAGAGGCCCAACAGCTTCACGCTCATACCTCAACTTCTACAGGACAGATGTTGGTAACGAGCCTCTAGTTCAAGGCGAGTAAGAATTTAAAAATAAATGGCCTGTCTTTCGACAGGCCATTTTTGTTTTAACTTTTTAGTTAATTACTTTTGGACTTGGGTGCACTCTTAGCAACCAGAACAATCCAGCTGCAAGCACGATCATGATTCCGATGATGCCGAACACTGTTGCATTTGCAAAACCGGCGGCAGATGCAGCCATTAGGGATAGTGCCCAAAGTGTTGGTGATAGGAATGATGCGGCTCTACCGGTTGTTTGGTAAAGACCGAAGATTTCGCCTTCACGGTTTGCTGGTGCAAATCTTGCAACGAATGTTCTAGACGAAGCTTGTGCTGGGCCTACGAATAGACACAGCGCTAAACCAAAGATCCAATAGGTGATTGCACCTAATGATGCGAATGCAAATACACCTGCACCTGCTACGAGCATTCCTGCAAGACAGATAATAATCATTCGCTTGGTGCCTACCACTTCATCCCAAACTCCACCGAGGAATGCACCAATACCTGAAACGATATTTGCTGCAACACCAAACAGAATTACACCGGTCTGCGTAAAACCAAATGCAACTGATCCGAGGATTGCACCGAAAGTGAAGACACCAGCTAAACCATCACGGTAAATAGCAGAGGCAAGTAAGAACTTAAGTGCATCTGGGTTTTCTCTTCTTAGTTTCTGGATCTGAGCGATGAGAGCTTTGTAGCTGTCGATGATTGACTCACGCTTTTGCTGAACTGCACTCTTTGGAACTTCAGGAACAAAGAGAATAAGTGGGATAGTGAAGATCACCATCCAAGCTGCAGCGAATAGGAAGATGACTCTAATGTTTAGCGCACCTTCTTCAGTTGGATAAATAGGGTGACCTGGTAGGAAGCAGAGCACTAGTGAACCTAGTAGCAAGATGATTCCACCGACGTAACCCAAGCCCCAGGCAATACCTGAAACACGAGCCATGTTGCTTTCGTTTGTTACTTGCTTCAACATCGCGTAGTAGTTGATGAAAGCTGTTTCTTGAACAACGCTTCCGAATGCGTATAGAACTAAACCAAACAGGAAGAACTCTGGTCTTGGCTCAACAAAGTATGAGGCAACCATTAGAGAGACCAAGATTGCTGAGTTGATTAGCAACCAGCGCTTACGGTGACCTGCACTGTCTGTTCTTCTGCCAAACACCGGAGCGCTAAGAGCTACCAAGATTCCGGCTATCGATCCTGCCCAACCCAACTGGGTGGCTAGAGAGTCAACATCACCATCGGCGGCAAAGGAGCTGCTGGTGATGTATGTAGCGAAGATAAAGGTTTGGATGATGGTTGGGTAAGGCTGTTCAGCCCAGTCCCAGAGCATCCAGGCCCAGGTAGCGTGCTTAGAAATAGGTTTAGTCGTAGTTGTCATAGTGCCTAGTTTGGCGGGATTTAGGGATTCTTTTGTGATTTCGGGGGAAAGGTTTGACAACAATTAGCCTTGAGCGAACTTGAGTCGACTATTGTCAAGTTTTCTTGACATTTGGATAGGAATTTATAAACTTGAGTCAAGAAGGCTCAACTTTGAGACTTTAGAACCAATGGTTGCGGCCCAGTAAGGGCGAACCCCAATAAGGAGAACAAAAATATGGCACGTGCAGTAGGAATCGACCTCGGCACCACCAACAGCGCAGTTAGCGTACTTGAAGGTGGAGAGCCTACCGTTATCGCTAACGCAGAAGGTTTCCGCACTACCCCGTCGGTAGTTGCATTCACTAAGGATGGTGAGGTGCTTGTTGGTGAAACAGCTAAGCGTCAAGCCGTTACCAATGTAGACAGAACTATTGCTTCTGTTAAACGTCACATGGGTACCACATGGACATTTGATGTCGATGGTAAAAAATACACACCACAGGAGATCTCAGCTCGTATCTTGATGAAGCTCAAGAGAGATGCAGAGACTTACCTAGGTGAGGCAGTAACAGACGCTGTTATTACCGTTCCTGCATACTTCAATGACGCAGAGCGTCAGGCAACTAAGGAAGCTGGTGAAGTTGCTGGTCTTAACGTTCTACGTATCATCAACGAACCAACTGCTGCAGCTCTTGCATATGGTTTGGACAAGGGTAAAGAAGACGAGATGATTCTTGTATTCGACCTAGGTGGTGGAACCTTCGACGTTTCACTTCTTGAAGTTGGTAAAGATGATGGCTTCTCAACTATCCAGGTAAAAGCAACCTCAGGTGATAACCGACTAGGTGGAGATGACTGGGACAACAGATTGGTTGAGCACCTTGTAAAGAAATTCAAGGAGACAACCGGTGTTGATGTTTCTAAAGACAAGATCGCACTGCAGCGTCTAAAGGAAGCATCAGAGCAGGCTAAGAAAGAACTTTCTCAATCAATGTCAACCAACGTTCAGTTGCCTTACCTATCTCTAACTGAGAATGGTCCTGCAAACCTGGACGAGACAATCACTCGTGCACAGTTCGAACAGCTCACCAACGATTTGCTAGAGCGCACTAAGAAGCCATTCAACGATGTAATCAAAGAAGCTGGAATTAAGGTTTCTGACATTGCACACATCGTTCTTGTTGGTGGATCAACTCGTATGCCTCAGGTTGCAGAACTTGTTAGGAGCCTTACCGGTGGTAAGGAACCAAACAAGAGTGTTAACCCTGACGAGGTGGTTGCAGTTGGTGCTTCACTACAAGCAGGGGTACTAAAGGGTGAGCGTAAAGACGTTCTATTGATCGACGTGACCCCACTATCTCTTGGTATTGAAACCAAGGGTGGAATCATGACTAAGTTGATTGAACGTAACACCGCAATTCCAACTAAGCGTTCAGAAGTTTTCACAACAGCTGACGATAACCAACCTGCAGTTTCAATTCAGGTTTACCAGGGTGAAAGAGATTTCACTAAGGACAACAAGTCACTTGGAAACTTTGAACTAACTGGTATCGCACCTGCTCCTAGAGGTATTCCTCAGATCGAAGTTACCTTCGACATTGACGCTAACGGTATCGTTCACGTCTCTGCGAAGGACAAGGGAACTAACAAGGAACAGTCAATGACTATCACCGGTGGTTCTTCGCTTTCTAAGGAAGACATCGAGCGCATGGTTAAGGATGCTGAAGAGCACGCTGCTGAAGATAAGAAGCGTCGCGAAGAAGCAGATACTCGTAACCAGGGTGAGCAGCTTGCTTACCAGATCGAGAAGTTGATCAAGGACAACGACCAGAAGCTATCTGAGGAAGTAAAGGCAGAAGTTCAGGCTGATGTTGATGCTCTAAAGACTGCACTTGCTGGTGAGGACTTTGATGCAATCAAGGCTGCTATCGAGAAGCTATCTGAGTCACAGACCAAGCTAGGCGAGGCTATCTACGCTGCTGCATCCCAGGAAGCAGAAGCTGGCGAAGCACCTGCATCTGATGAAGATGTAGTGGACGCTGAGGTTGTCGACGAAGAAGAAGAGAAGAAGTAATGACTGAGGAGAATGGGTCAGCACCAGAAGGTGCTGACCTACCTCAGGACCCTATCGACGCTGAGTTCCAGGACCTAGTTGAAGAAACTGGCCCAATCAGTAAAGAGGCTGAACTACTGGCTGACCTGCAGAGATTGAAAGCTGAGTTTGTAAACTACAAGGCTCGTGTTGAAAGAGACAGAGATGTTTCTAGAAATGCAGCAATTGCTGAAGTAATTAGAGCCTTCTTACCTGCATTCGATGATCTATCTCTTGCAGAATCACACGGTGATCTAGAGGGTTCTCCATTTGCTGCAGTGCTAAACAAGCTGCGTAACGGTGGAGATAAGTTCGGTCTAGTTGTCTTTGGTGCGAAGGGTGAGAAGTTTGATCCTGAGATTCACAATGCTCTAGTGCAAACACCATCACCTGATGTTACAGAGAATGTAATTGCTGATGTCATCTCACAGGGTTATAAGTTAGGTGACAGACTGATTCGACCAGCAATGGTTGCAGTTTTTATTCCAGAAGAGAAGTAGTTATTCATGGCAAGTCAAGATTGGTTAGAGAAAGACTTCTATAAAATCCTTGGCGTAGCTAAGGATGTTCCTGAAGCTGAACTGAAGAAGGTCTATCGCAAGCTAGCTAGGAAGTATCACCCTGATTCAAATCAGGGTGATACTAAAGCTGAAGCTAAGTTCAAAGAAATCTCTGAAGCATATTCTGTGCTCTCTGATAAAGATCAGAGAAAAGAATATGACCAGTTCCGTGCAATGGGTGGTGGAGCAAGATTCACCGCTCCCGGAGGTTCAGGACAATCATCAGCAGGTTTTGAAGATGTCTTTGCCAACCTGTTTGGTGGTAGAGGTGGCTTTGGTGGTTTCGGTGGCCCGATGCCAGGTCAAGACCTTTCTGCAACAACAACCATTCCTTTCATTGATTCAGTAAATGGCACAACCATCAAACTTGAATACTCAGGCATAGCGCCTATCAACGCAAAAATTCCAGCCGGTGTTTTAGATGGTCAGAAGATTAAGTTACGCGGTAAAGGACAACCTTCACCTAACGGCGGACCTAATGGTGATCTAATCATTACCGTTACTGTAAAACCTCACGCAGTGTTCTCTCGTGATGGCAATAATCTTCGTTTGTCTGTTCCAGTTACTTTTGCTGAAGCAGTATTGGGTGCAACCATCACTGTTCCAACTCTTGGTGGAGATCCAGTGAAGCTAAAGGTTGCTCCTAATACTCCTAACGGAAGAGTTCTAAGAGTTAAAGGTAAAGGTGTGACAACAGCTAAGGGCACCGGAGATCTCCTAGCAACTGTTGAAGTTCTAGTTCCCTCTCACATTAGCGAGAAGGCAGCTAAAGCTCTCAAGGAATTTGAAGAGGCATTACCTGACGAAGATCCTCGTCAAGATCTACTAAACCGCGCAGGATTGTTGTAATGAACAACATCGATCCTGATGCACCCATACTGACTATTGCAGCTGCTGCAGAGCTTGCTCGCATGCATCCGCAGACTCTGAGACAGTATGACCGCATGGGGTTGGTAAAGCCTTCTAGAACCAGCGGACAGAGTAGAAGATATACCCTGCGCAATGTCACTCAGTTGGTTGAGGTAGCAAAGCTCTCTAACGAGGGGGTCTCTCTGGTTGCTATCAAGAGAATCATGGACCTAGAGAACCAGGCAGTTGATCTAAAGTCACGGGTAGCGGAGCTAGAGCGTTTGGTAGAGGAACTGGCAATGAGACAACCAGGTAACCGAGTGTTCGCAGTTGGTGATTCAGGAACCATCAGTTTGCCTACCGGTAAGAGACCTAAGAAATCTAATGCCGTTGAGATTTGGAGAGACAAGTAAATGTCTGAGTTATCGCAACTCCGTAAAGAACTAAAGGCACTGGCTAGTCCAGAGCGCGCAGTAGGTTCAGCTAAAACTAAAGTCTTTGGTCAGGACGATTATGGTGCCGGAGATGTATTCCTAGGAATCACTGTTCCAAATACCAGGCTGATTGCTAAGAAGTTCAGAGATCTACCTCAAGAGGAATTGGTTACTCTAGCGAATTCTAAGTATCACGAAGAGCGTCTGACGGCTCTCATAATCTTGAATCACAAATACGCCAAGGCTAGAGACGATTCTGAACGTATCGAACTATTTGAATTCTGGTTGATGCTGGTAAAGACATACAAGGTCAATAACTGGGATTTGATTGATGCTAGTGCACCATACATGGGCGAAATACTTACAAGGCATCTCGGTTATGGTGCACCATTTCTAAGGGCTTTAGCTAAGTCAGAAAACTTGTGGGAACGAAGAGCATCCATAATCCTTACCTTCCCACTTATCCGTAAGGGTAAGCATGGGCCGACACTAGCCATGGCTAAGGAAGCGCTAACTGACGAGCATCACCTAATACATAAGGCAGCTGGCTGGATGCTTAGAGAAGTCGGCAAACGAGATAAAGATCTTCTCACCGATTTTTTAGTCAAATACAAAAACCAGATGCCAAGAACAATGCTTAGGTATGCAATCGAGAAGTATTCAGAAAACCAACGCAAAGCATTTTTAGCTAAAGACTAAGTTTCACTTTCACTTTCATACTTAGTTCTAACTTCTCAGGCAAGCGAACTGCGTTTTTGACTGGAAGTAAATAGATTCCATCTTTAGGAAATAGTGAAGTTGTGTATGTTGTCTTACCGATGGTTGCAGTTACCGGTATTACTCCCCAGCCGTAGCTAAGTAGTTTTGCTGCTGCATTGATTTCTTCACAGATATCTTTAGGAATTGGGAGATAGTAAAAAGGCGCTGGACCTCGCCACTCAATCATTTCTGCGGTGAAGGTGAAATCCATTAGTCAATGTCAACTACAACAGGAACGTGATCGCTAGGGCCTTCACCTTTACGCTCATCTCTAACTATTTCTGCGGAGGTTACTCGTTCTGCGAATGCTTCGCTTCCTAGAATGAAGTCGATTCTCATTCCCTCGTTCTTAGGGAATCTAAGTTGTTGGTAATCCCAGTATGTGTATCCATCTGGAACCAGTGGTCTAACTACATCAGTTAAACCAATTTGTTCGAATGCTTCAAAGGCATCTCGCTCTGCTTGAGAGACATGGGTTGAACCAATGAACTCATCCATGTCCCAGACATCGGTATCTAGGGGAGCGATGTTGAAATCACCCATAAGGGCAAGGGATTGGTTAGGGTCATGCTCTAACCACTCTGCAGATGCTGCGGCTAGTCTGTCTAACCAGTTGAGCTTGTATTCGTAGTGAGGGTCTTCAAGTGTTCTACCGTTAGGAATGTATAGAGACCAGAGCCTTACATCTTCAAATGTTGCACCTATTGCTCTGGCTTCTTGGGCTAGTTCTGGACCGAAGCCTGGCATATCGGCAAAGCCGATTTCAACGTCTTCAGCAGGTATCTTGCTTGCAAAGGCAACACCGTTCCACTGGTTTAGACCGTGTAATACGACGTGGTAACCAGCGTCAGTAAAGGCCTGCATGGGGAACTGCTCAGGCTTGCACTTGATCTCTTGCATAGCTAATACATCGATATCGGCTCGCACCATCCAGTCCACTACACGTGAGACACGGGTTCTAATTGAGTTAACGTTATGAGTTGCTATGCGCACTGTTTAAACTTAAGGCATGACCTTTTCTTCTCCTGCCAAGCCCCGCCTAATTGAACTAATTAAAGAACTTGCTGTTGTGCATGGCAGAGTGACTCTTTCCAGTGGTATTGAAGCTGATTACTACGTTGATCTTCGTAGAGCAACTCTTCACCACGAAGCCGCAGTTCTTATTGGTCAGGTAATGCTTGATCTATTAGATTCAAACTCTGTTACTGACTTTGATGCTATTGGTGGTTTGACTATGGGTGCAGATCCAGTTGCAACTGCTGTGTTGCACCAAGCTGCCGCTCGTGGCAGAAGTGTTGATGCTTTTGTAGTTCGTAAGCAGGCTAAAGCTCACGGTATGGGTAGACAGGTTGAAGGGCCTGATGTTAGAGGAAAGAGGGTAGTCGTTGTTGAAGACACTTCAACAACTGGAGGTTCTCCTCTAACAGCTGCCAAAGCATTGGAAGAAGCAGGAGCAATTATTGTTGCTGTTGCAACTGTTGTTGATAGAGACACTGGTGCGCAAAAAGTAATCGAGGATGCCGGCTATAGATATCTAACAGCCATCACCCTCGATGACTTAGAACTTCGTTAGTACTTTACTAGTTGGCCTTTGCCTCTGTATGTTGTGTATTTAATCCAGTCAACTTTCAATTCAGCTTGCTGAATAGTTTCATCTAGAGCTCCACCGTCGAAGTTACCTCCGGTAGCTAGGTTCAAGATGATGTAAAACTCTGCATTGAAGACCCAGCTGTCAGGAGCAATTGACTTCTTGGTGTGACCTGCAACTAGCTGGTTGTCTACATAGAACTTGATGCTGTCTGGTAGCCAGTCAACTCTGTAGATGTGGAAAGCATCTGAAAGTAAATCGTTACCAGCATAGAAGTAGTTCGTTTTTGCATTGCCACCTGAGTAGTCAGGTCCGTGCAAGCTGTGAACTGAAACAGAGGTGTTTGATCCTCTTGATTCCATGATGTCGATCTCGCCACAAGATGGCCAGCCGTCACAGCTGTTTCTTGGAACACCGAGCATCCAGAAAGCAGGCCATAGACCTGTTCCTTCAGGAACCTTAATTCGGGCTGAGATTGAACCGTACTTGAAACCAACTTTGTCCTTGGTCATAACTCTGGCACTTGAGTAAACACAATCAATGCACCAGTTAGTGATGTATGTGGTCTTTGGGTCATCAGGGATTAGCTTGATTGCCTTAATGACTAGGCTGCCCTTGCCATCTGTTGAGATGTTGGCTGCTTTGTTGGTGTAATACTGCTGCTCGTTGTTACCCCAACCACCAGCACCGATGTTGTAGCTCCAGACCTTAGGGTCTACCTTGGTGCCAGCCTTCTCGTTGAATGACTGAGTCCATAGGATCTTCTCCCCGGCAGCGTTAGCTGAGACAGGGGCAATAAGCAGGAATCCAGCGGTAGCAATGGCTACAGCACTCTTTAGGATCGGAAGCTTCTTCACGGGTACCTCTTCTATTAGGGAAAGTATTACAGAGTAAATGATTACTTTTTGGTAACAGTTACTAAATCTGTGGCTTCTCAGATTGCTAAGAAACCGCTTTCACGATTAACTTGTCGTATCTGTGAAACCGCTTTCGCAGTTTACTACAAACCTTATAACCGAGGAAGTAGGCCTCCCCAAAAGGTTGTCGCACAACAACCAAGCGGGGAGGCATCACCTCAAATAGGAGAACTAGATGTTGTTCAACAAGCTTTCAGCCAAGACCACTGCTCTTGTTACTGCTGGTCTTATCTCAATGGGATCACTTGGGGCTATTACCCCAGCACAGGCAGTTGTTGACTGCACCACTGCAACAGCAGACACTGCTACTTGTACTGTTCTAAAGGTAGAGACTTTCGGTGACGTTATTCAGCCAGCTCTAGTTGCTGAATACCGCAGACTTCACCCTGAAATCAAGCTAAGCATCAAGAAGTCAGACTTAGATGCTCTAAATGGCACGAGCCTATACACCCAGTGTGCTGCCGGTGGTAAGGGTAACCCAGATATTGCTGCTGTCGAAATCTCATACTCAGGTTTCTGGCGTTCATACCCACAGTGTTTCACTGACCTACGTACTCTTCGCACATCAGCCGGCAACAAGTCAGCAAACGACTTGAAGAGGGACTACCTAGCTTGGCGCTGGGAGCAGGGTGTTGGCTACAACGACTCTGTAATTGGTATCCCAACTGACGTTGGAGGCCTAGAAGTTGCTTACCGTTGGGATCTATTCAAGGCTAAGGGCCTTCCTTACAAGCGTGCTGATGTTTCAAAGGCTTGGACTACCTGGCCTAAGTTTATTGAATTCGGTAAGAAGTACATGGCTAAGGTTTCAGCCGCAGATAAGAAGAAGAACATTGGTTTCATGGACAACGTTGCAACTATCTACGCTGCGATGATGAACCAGGGAACCATGAAGTACTACAAGAACAATGGAACTGACGCTGGTCAGCTAGTGTTCAAGACCAACCCTCAGGTGAAGCTAGCCTTCAACACAACTATTGATGCAGGTAAGGCTGGTATCGGTACTCGTATCGGACAGTTCTCATCTGACTGGAACGTTGGTATGACCAAGGGTACTTTTGCTGTGATGCTTGCTCCAGCCTGGATGATGGACTACATCAAGGGGCAGGCTCCAAGCACCAAGGGTAAGTGGGACATCGCTGATATTCCTGGTGGTGGTGGAAACCAGGGTGGTTCTCAGTTGACCATTCCTAAGGGTGCAGTGCACAAGCAAGAAGCTTGGGATTTCATCTCTTGGTACCTAGCTCCTGCTCAGCAGTTGAAGGTATTCCAGATCTACGGTCTATTCCCTTCAACACCATCGCTATACACAGACCCAGATCTTGTTGGCTTCAAGGACCCATTCTTCAACAACGCACCAACTGGAGCAATCTACGCTGACGGGGTTAAGAAGCTAAAGCCAATCTTTGAAGGTAAGTTGCAGCGTTGTATTGACATGGCAATGGGATCAGCTATTTCACTTGTGATTAACGGCAAGGAAAAAGTCCCATCCAAGGCATTCGCAACGGGTATTGCAGCTGCTGACAAGTGTAAGTAAGACAGAGCTGAAGAGATAATTCAATGTCACAAACTGCTGTGAAGCGTAATTCAAAGCCGACCTCTCCATGGAAGCCGTCTAAGAAATTAAACAATGCCAATGCTGTTCAGTCTCTGAATGGTCGATGGGGCTATCTTTTCACAGCACCGTTCTTTGTGATGTTCTTGATCTTCGGTCTAGCACCGATTATCTACTCCATCTACATTGCGTTCTTTAACTGGGACGCTCTAGGTACTCAAGAATTCATCGGTCTAGCAAACTTCAATGAGTTAATTGCTGATTCGAGGTTCTGGAATGCATTGGTTAACACCGTAGACATTTGGTTGTTGTCCACAATTCCAATGTTGATCTTCTCGATAGGTTTGGCAGCGATTCTGCACAACCCGCACTTGAGAGGTTCAACTTTTTGGAGAACCATTCTTCTAGTTCCTAACATCACATCAGTTCTTGCCATCGCGATTGTATTTGGTCAGCTCTTCGGTAGAGACTTCGGAATGGTGAACATCATCATTGGTTCATTGGGGTTCGACCACATTGACTTCATCCAGGGAACTACATCAAGCCACGTCGCAATCGCATCAATGATTGTTTGGCGTTGGACCGGATACAACGCTCTAATCTTCTTAGCTGCGATGCTTGCTATTCCAGGTGAGCTCTACGAGTCTGCATCTCTTGATGGTGCAAGCAAGTGGAAGCAGTTTATATACGTAACTCTCCCTAGCTTGAGAAACACCATTACCTTCGTACTCATCGTCGGTACCATCGGTGGTCTCCAGGTTTTCGCTGAGCCGTTGATTCTCGGTGGTTCATACAACGGTGGTGACTCAGGTCAATTCTCAACACTTACCTTGTTCCTTTTCGAGCAAGCGTTCGTGGCATACAAGTGGGGTTACGCGGCTGCTATCGGAATCATGATCACGATCATTGTTGCGATTGTTTCCTTCATCAACTTCATGATTACCCGCAAACTAGCAGGTGATGGCAAATGAGTTCAGTAGTCAAAGAACAAACTATTCCGAGGGCAAAAGTGAACAAGAGACCTAAGTGGCAACGCATGGGTGTCGGTGGTTACATCGTTCTAGCCCTAACAACTTTCCTATCAATCTTCCCTTTCTACTGGATGTTCATCGTTGCATCTAACGGAACGGACGAGATCAGCAAGATCCCACCAACACTTGTGCCGGGCCCTCGCTTCTTCACAGTAATAAGTAACGTCTACGAAGTATTACCTGCCTTTAACCAGGCACTGCTAAACACTGTTTACGTTGGAACTGTCGTTGCTGTTGCTCAGGTGTTCTTCTCAGCTATCGCAGGTTTCGCTTTTGCGAAGTTGAACTTCAAAGGTCAGCGCTTCATGGTGCTGTTCGTTATCTTGACGATGATGCTTCCTAGCCAGCTAGGTATCATCCCGTTGTTCATGTTGATGGGAAACCTAGGTCTTATTGACACCCTCGGTGCGCTAATTGTCCCTGCATTGGTAACAGCATTCGGTGTGTTCTGGATGAGACAGGTTATTGATGCTCAGGTTCCTAACGAGCTTCTAGAATCTGCAAGCATCGACGGTGCTGGTGTATTCCGTGTTTACTGGAGCTTAGTTCTTCCGATCATCGCTCAGAGCAGCTTCGTTCTCGGATTATTCTCATTCCTTGCAACTTGGAACGACTTCCTCTGGCCACTTCTTGTTCTAAGCACTCCAGAGAACTTCACAGCACAGGTTGCAGTGAACCAGTTAAAGAGTAGTTACGCAATTGACTACGCACTGAACATGGGTGGAGCATTCCTATCAACAGCACCGCTAATCGTGTTGTTTATCTTTGTTGGTCGCAGACTTGTCCGTGGAGTTATGGACGGAGCGGTGAAGGGTTAATTATGAGTTTTCCAGAAGGTTTCAATTGGGGTTCAGCAACTGCCTCTTACCAGGTTGAAGGTGCATTTGATGTTGGCGGTAGATCTGCAAGTATATGGGACACATTCTCAAAGACTCCAGGCAAAGTAGTTCGTGGCGACAACGGTGACGTTGCCTGTGATCACTACAACCGCTACGAAGAAGACATCAAGATCATGAAAGATCTTGGAATGCAGTCTTACCGTTTCTCAATTGCTTGGCCACGCATCATGCCTAACGGCACCGGTGAGGTAAGCCAAGAGGGAATTGATTTCTACAACCGTCTAATTGATGCACTACTTGAAGCTGGCATCAAGCCAACTGCAACTCTGTATCACTGGGACCTACCTCAGGTTCTTCAGGACAAGGGTGGTTGGGGTAACAGAGATATCGTTAAGCAGTTTGCAGATTACGCAACCGTTTGTGCGCAAGCTTTCGGTGACCGCGTTGCTAACTGGATTACTATCAACGAACCTTGGTGTGTTACCTGGTTGGGTAACTTCTGGGGAGTTCACGCTCCAGGTCTAAAAGATGTTGACACTGCAGTTGCTGTTGCTCACCACACTGCTCTAGCGCACGCTGAAGCAACTCGTGCTCTTCGTGCAGTACGTTCTGATATCAAATCAGGTATCACTCTGAACATGACTAACTACAGAGTCTCTGATGAGTCAAACCCAGAACTACTTCAGCTTCGTGATTACTGGGATTCAAACATCAACCGCTGGTGGATGGATGCTCAGCTCCACGGAACATACCCGCAGAACCTAGTTGATTTCTACGGTGACAAGCTTGCCAAGGTTGTGCTTCCGGGAGATATGGACAAGCTAAAGATTGATTCAGAGTTCCTAGGTGTTAACTACTACTCAGACTCTTTCCTAAACACTCCAACCCCAGAGCAGGTTGAGAAGAACGAAGGGACCTTCGTCTTCCCAATCAACTCGGATGGAACTTCTCCTGGTCCTCACACTGACATGGGTTGGCCAATCACCCCAGATGGTTTGGGTGATCTACTAATCCGTATCCACAATGACTGGCCAGAGATCACTGACATCGCCATCACCGAGAACGGTGTTGCCTACGATGACGAGCCTGACGAGAACGGTGTTGTAAACGATCACCGTCGCGTTGATTACTTACTTTCACACCTGCACTCAGTAGAGCGAGCTATCGAAGCTGGTTCACCAGTAAAGAGTTACTACTACTGGTCACTGATGGATAACTTTGAGTGGGCTGAGGGTTACGCGAAACGTTTTGGAATTGTTCATATCAATTTTGAAACATTACAGAGAACTCCGAAACTTTCAGCACAGGTTTACAGTAAAGTCATCCAGAGTAATGGCGCATCGCTAAGCGCTTTAGTTAACAACTAGACACCGGCAAGGGGAGGAGGGCAACATGGCTCCTTTATTGCGCCCTACCTACGCAGTTATTGCTAAGACCGCTGGAGTATCAGAAGCAACTGTTTCCCGTGTTCTAAACGGTGACGAGAGCGTCCATCCAGATCGAGCACAGCGCGTAAGAGATGCTGTTGAAGAGCTTGGTTACAAGAAGAACAGAGTTGCCTCAGCACTGGCTTCGGGAACAACTGGCCTGATTGCAGTTGTTATTGACGATGACCTTTCTGTCTTCAGCGACCCATTCTGGGGAACAGTTACATCAGGTGTTAGCCGAGTATTACAAGAAAACGGACTACACACAGTTCTAATGGTTGCACCGGTAGGTGCTCTAGATGGTGGTGTTGCTCACTACCTCAAGTCAGGTGAAGTGGATGGAGCCATCTTCTTCGTCCTGCACAGTGACATCTTGGTCAATCACCTGAAGAAGCAGGGTTTACCGCTGGTTATTACTGGAACCCCACACTCTAACGCGGACATCCCATTTGTTGATACCGACAACTTCGGTGGAGCCTATAGCGCCACCAAGCACCTGATGAACCGGGGCTGCAAGAAGGTTGCCATTATTACCGGTGACATTGGAACTACCGCTGCTAAACAACGCCTAGATGGCTATTTGCAGGCTCACCGCGAGAGCGGGACATTGCCAAGTAAGTCTTTGATCTGTGAAGGTGATTACAGCTTTGAAAGCGGTAAATCTCACGCGCAGAAGTTACTAGAAACCCATCCTGATCTTGACGGTGTCTTTGCTAGCAATGACCTAATGGCAATGGGCGCAATTACTGTTTTCGAGAATGCGGGTAAGTCCGTCCCAGGTCAGATAAGGGTTGTTGGTTTTGACGATGCACTTATCGCTCAGACATCAAGACCATCGCTCACAACTGTTCGCCAAGATGTTGTTGCTCTTGGTGAAGCAGCTGGTTCTCTAATGATCGCCCAACTAACCGGCCAGGATTTCGAGCCTATTATTTTGCCAACTGAACTCGTTATCCGTGAAAGTGCTTAGAACTAAATAACGAATTGGTAACTACCCGCGAAACCGCTTTCACGGAATAATAATAAGGGCTAATCTGCTTATAGGACGTGTGTGCGCACTCCGAATAGATCGTTGAACTTAGGCGCACCCGCCTATATCCACCTTTCTTTCGGGCACGCATCCCATTTACTAGAAGGAATCAAAATGACCGTAAGTATCAAGAAGCTATCAGCCATTACCGCAACTCTAATGTTGAGCTTGGTGGGCGTAGGAGCTATTTCCGCTCCAGCACAGGCTGCAGACTGCAAGTATCCTGTTGAGAATCAGGCAGCTAACGATAACCCAAAGGCAAACATCCGTCTAATCAGCCCAGTGCTGACAGATGACAACTCAATTCGTCGCTACGACTTCGAGGGTGAGTTCACCATCGACTGTGACTGGTTCGGTGTTGGAATGCGCTTCAATCAGGTTTACGTTCCATTCGGTCTAACCACTAACCTAACTTTCCAGGCGACAAAGCCAAATGGAGATCCACTGGCTTTCACCAAGGTAACTCTTCGCGCTAACAAGGGTTACTCTTCATCAAACGCAGCAGTTCGCGTTAATGGAATCAAGGCAAGACCTGCTCCATCAACCGCAGCTGACGGTGCAAACGTAATTGGCACAACAGATGTGAACGGTAACGTTACATTCGTTGTTCAGTCACCTGCAGACTGTGAAGTTTACGGTGGAACATTGCCGGCAGCTCCCACTAGCCCAAGTGCAGACACCCCTAATGACAGAAACGCTGACGCAAGCACCGACTGCTTCAGCCAGTTCCTGCCGAGCATCACGGGTGAGAAGACTGACTCAGCAGACTTCATCGAACTTCACTACTTCGACTCAACTGGTTTGGATTACAGCGCTGAAGAAGCAAACCTTTCTGTTGCTGCACCGTTCCTAGATGACACAAACTCAATCACTGGTGATGGACTTCTTCAGACTTACGCAACGGTTGGATCAAAGCAGATTATTGTTTTCGAAGCTAAAACGCTTGACGGTTCATTCGTTCGTAACCGCGAAGTGAAAATCAAGATCAACAAGGCTAACTCTGGTGCAAACGCGAAGCTGACAGCAGGTCTAATTGGTGTAACCGGTTCATCAATTCCACTACCGGCCGACCCAACCAAGACTGCAGAAGACCAGCTTGTGCTTACTGGAACTACAGACGCTTTCGGTAACGTAGCGTTCGTACTTACAAACACTGACACTGTCGGTGAGGCTAAGCCTGCAACTAAGACAACACCGGTTCCTAACGAAGGTGCAGTGTTTGCATCTATCGTCGGTGAGATAACCGGTACTGTCACAAACGCAATTACCTATGAGCCACACTTCTACAAGGCAGTTGTTGTTCCAGTTCCTGTTACTTCTATCACTGTTGTTGCATCAGGTAGAAAGATCACAGTAACCATTAACAACGCAATTGGAAAGACTTCAACTATTTCCATCACAGGAAAGCCGAAGGTAACTCTAAAGCCAACCGTTGCTAAGAAGGTACTCTCATACACAGTTACAAAGGGAACCAAGAAGGTTGTAATCACAGCTAACGGAAAGTCCCTAACCAAGACGTTCAAAATCAAGTAACTCTCCTAGTTAGAAATAACGGCTGTCCAGAAATGGGCAGCCGTTATTTGTTTAAAGAGTTATTAGTGAATTAGATCTGCTATTGAGTTCAAGATCTCATTTGGTCTAAATGGATACTTGTTGATCTCTGCATCATCGGCAATACCGGTTAGCACTAGAACAGTGTGTAGACCTGCTTCGATACCAGCAACAATGTCGGTGTCCATACGGTCACCGATCATTCCTGTGGTTTCTGAGTGAGCATTGATCTTGTTCATAGCTGAACGGAACATCATTGGGTTTGGCTTACCAACGATGTATGGGTCTTTACCAGTTGCCTTAGTTATTAGTGCAGCAACAGAACCTGTTGCAGGTAGAGGACCTTCAGCACTCGGACCAGTTGCATCTGGGTTGGTAGCAATAAATCTAGATCCACTGTTGATCAACCTGATTGCTTTGGTTAGTGACTCAAAGTTGAAGTTACGTGTTTCACCTAGAACCACATAGTCAGGGTTCACATCGGTCATTACATAACCGATTTCGTGCATGGCTGTAGTGAGCCCCACTTCACCCAGAACAAAGGCTGTTCCCTTTGGCTTCTGAGAGTGCAGGAAGTCTGCTGTTGCTAGAGCTGAAGTCCAGATAGCTTCTTCTGGGATAGCAAGCCCTGTTGCCTTGAGTCTTGCTGCAAGGTCTCTAGGGGTATAGATCGAGTTGTTGGTTAGAACCAAGAACCGAAGGCCCTCTGCCTTCCACTGCTTCACAACATCTTCAGCTCCAGGGAGTGCTCTACCTTCGTGGACTAGCACACCGTCCATGTCGGTGAGCCAACATTCGATTTTTCTTCTTTCAGCCATGGTCTCAGTTTACCTTCAGCAAAGTTAGGCTTGAGTAGATGTCAGATAAAGAGCAGACAAATAACCCAAGTCACGAGCTAACCACTTGGGGAGTTGGCCCTTGGCAGGGGGAATGGCCTGAAGGTGCTGATCTACCTGAATCCATCTACGACACTGAGTTATTGACTAACGGGGACACCAGAAACGTAGTTGATAAGTATCGTTACTGGAAAATGGAAGCCATTGTGGCTGACCTAGACCTCAAGAGACACCCTTTCCACGTTGCTATTGAGAACTGGCAACATGATCTAAACATCGGCTCAATAGTCAGAAACGCTAACGCTTTCCTAGCCCAAGAGGTTCACATCATCGGAAATAAGCGCTGGAACAGACGTGGTGCCATGGTTACCGACCGCTACCAGCACATCAGACACCACGACACAGTCGAAGAGTTCCTAACCTGGGCTAAGTCAGAGAACCTACCCATCATCGCCATCGACAACGTCCCAGGCTGCCAAAAGATAGAGCTATACAAGCTCCCAGAGCAGTGTGTGTTCCTATTTGGACAAGAAGGGCCAGGGCTTAGCGAGAAAGCCATTGAAGCCAGCGACGTAGTCCTAGAAATCACCCAGTTTGGCTCTACAAGGTCTATAAACGCCTCAGCTGCTGCTGCTATCACCATGCACTCATGGATACAACAGCATGTGTTTACCGGCTAGAGATAGCATTAGCGTGTTCCTAATTGGCAACTAATTCTGGAGGGTGTAATGGCTGAAAACAAGAGGACTATTGTCGGTAAAGCAGCAAAGGCGGCTGGAGGCGCGGCCGTAAACGTTGGCAATGCCGTGGTCGGAGGCTGGAAAGATCTCAGCGAGGCAAGTCAGAGGTCAATTGGGAAAACCTACAACAACAAAAGACCTCTCGCCATCGCCAAGTTGAGCGAACTCAAATCAACCTTTCCGGATGCTACACCGTTGGAATTACAGACGATACTTGACGAGGAATTAAACGAAGTTGAAGTGACCAAAGGACCTTTTTCTATTGCCTATTCAAGGGCAGCCTCACTGTATCTTCTAACTTCGATAGAGCTGCGTCAACTTGACCCTGCGAACCCGGAAACCCGACGTATGCTCTTTGATCTGTTGGTCTTGCTCGACACAGCAATAATCAGAGGTATTCGCAGAGGGATAAATGTTGCTATTTGGTTAGTTCCACAACTAAAGGTGGCTAAGGGAGCTAAGGTCGCAAACGCCGCAATAAAGGGGGCCAAGCTCGCCAGATCTGCGGCGGTTGCCAAAAAGGCAATCCAGATTGCCAGGGTAGCAGCTCTACCAGCGGCTAAAGTTGCTATTTCAGCAGCTAAGGCAAACAGAAAGACCACCGCTTTCATTATTAGTCAAACTCTCAAAGTATTAGGCCCGGTGGTAGAGAATTCTAAGCCGGCTAAACCAGCCAAGAAGGCTCCAAAGAAGTAATCCCCAACCGGCTCCGGCTCTGCTCTCTCAATAAAGTAAAATGATTAGGTAAGCCCACCTAAAACAGAAACGAGATTGCCGTGCCTGCATTTGTGATCGTAGGAGCTCAGTGGGGCGATGAGGGCAAGGGTAAAGCGACTGACCTTTTGGCTGAACACATTCAATATGTTGTCAAGTTCAATGGTGGAAACAACGCAGGTCACACCGTTGTTATCGGTGATGAAAAATATGCACTGCACTTACTGCCTTCAGGTATTTTGACTCCTGGTGTTATTCCAGTTATTTCTAATGGTGTTGTAATCGACCTACATGTTCTGTTTGAAGAACTTGATGCTTTGAATACAAGAGGTATTGACACCAGTCGTCTACGTGTTTCTGCAAATGCACACGTCATTACTCCTTATCACGTTTCACTTGATAAGACTGCTGAACGCTTCTTGGGTAAGAGAGCGATTGGAACTACCGGTAGAGGTATTGGTCCAACATATGCTGACAAGATCAACCGTGTTGGTATTCGTATTCAAGACTTGTTCGATGAATCAATCCTTCGTCAAAAGGTTGAGGCCGCTCTAGTTCAGAAGAACCAGTTGCTAAGTAAGGTTTATAACCGTGCCGCTATTAGAGTTGAAGAAGTTGTTGCTGAACTTCTCTCATACACAGAGCGTCTAAAGCCTTACGTTGCAGACACAGCACTAGAACTACACCAAGCTATTGAAGCCGGTAAGAATGTTCTGTTTGAAGGTGGCCAGGCAACGATGCTAGATGTTGACCATGGAACATATCCGTTTGTTACTTCATCTAATGCAACAGCTGGTGGAGCTGCAACTGGATCGGGTATTGGCCCTGGACTATTCCAGAATGTAATTGGAATTGTTAAGGCATACACAACTCGTGTTGGTGCTGGACCATTCCCAACAGAACTGTTTGATGAGTGGGGTGAGCTACTTCGTAAGACTGGTCACGAGTATGGAACAACTACAGGTCGCCCACGTCGCTGTGGTTGGTATGACGCTCCAATTGCTCGTTACTCTGCACGTATCAACGGTCTCACTGATTTTGTTCTAACCAAGCTTGATGTTCTTACTGGCATCAAAGAGATCCCTGTTTGTGTGGCTTACGAAGTTGATGGTAAGAGAGTGGAAGAAGTTCCTGTCTCTCAATCTGACTTCCACCACGCTAAGCCGATCTATGAGAACTTCCCTGGTTGGGATGAAGACATCACTGGATGCAGAACTTTTGAAGAACTTCCTAAGAATGCTCAGGATTACGTCAGAGCGCTAGAGAAGATGAGCAACTGTCGTATCTCAGCTATTGGTGTTGGTCCTGCACGCGATGCAACAATCGTGATGCATGACATGCTTGGCTAACGCTCTTCATCCTCATCGTCATCAACCATCATGCTCTGGTTCTGAATAGTCTGTGGGTCATCAATACTTCTAGGGGTTCCTGAGTAGTCATAGTGATGGCGGATGTCTCCCTCTTCATCGTCATCTGGAACAGCCTTTAGAAAGCCTGGGCCACGCTCGCCAGCTTCACGCTCACGCTTCTGTCTTAGACCTTCTCTGAAACCTAGGACTATTACTGTTGCAAAGACAGCCACTACACCCCAGAAGATCGGGGGATACTGAATAAAGAAGACCAGTGCGAACATAATCGCAATAAAACCAAAGCAGCCACTAATAAAAGCACCCATTGCTATACCCCATTTCTCGTTGTTGCCTCTAAACCTAGTGGAGACCTAGGACAATAGGTTTATGCAGGATTTCACCGAACCGGAAGACCAAGTCCGTCTTAACCCTCCTGCTGACCGCAGTTCCCTTGTGGGGATACTCTACTACCCAGACATCCTTGACCTGAGGTTGGCCGGCTACGAGTTAGAACGCTTTGAGGAACTGCTACTGGCAATTGATTCAGCGAGCTATAGAAAAGCTTTAGCTGTTAGTGCCATGATCAGGCGTTCAGATGCTTCACCTATTTGGAATGCGCATAGAGCAAATCAAGTTGAACCTCTAATCTTGGACACACTTCACGAGTATGGATTACATCAAGTTCCTCAGTTGCTCAGACAAATACTAGGCAGAGTATTTGAAGATGAAACTAAGAACTATCTAACGATTGATCTAGTCACAGTCTTCTACTGGTCTTGTATTGCTCAAGTAGCTGAAGATTACGCATGGCGTGAACCAGCCCTTAAAGAGTGGGCAGAATACTTGAGTTACCCGGTTAGAACAGTATTTGGTTTAGGCCACTTGTTTCTGCAGGACGCTAATTAGTCTGCAGAAGAGTACTTAGGCTTTATTTCACCAATCTTGTCCATCACGGCAAAGAGCACACCTGATACCACGAATGTTAGGTGAATAACAATTCTCCAAATAGTGCCCTGACCGACTTCTCCGTCCTCAAGTGTTGAGAGTTCGATGAAGTCTTTCAGAAGTTCGATAACGGATAGCGCAACAAGTGATCCCAGAAGCTTTAGCTTTAGGCCGCTGAAGTCGATGGTTCCCATCCAAGAAGGTCTATCGGTTGAACCTTCAGCAACTTCAATCTTGCTAACAAAGTTCTCGTAGCCTGCGAACAAGACAATGAGAACTAGGTTACCCAATAGGACTAGGTCAAGAAGGCTTAGCAAATCTAGTGTGAAGTCGTGAGCATCTGAGCTGTTGATGTGAGATGCAAGAGAGATGAACTCGATGCCGTAGCGCCAGAGCAACAGACCTAGAGCACCGATAAGTCCGATGTATAGGGGAGCCAATAGCCATCTAGCTCCGAAGATGAAAACTTCTAGAATGTGTTGGAAATTCTTCATGGTTGGAGTTTATAGGGTTCCTGGCTGCTACTGCCTTAACTAGGCCTCTGATTGCCATCTTGGTAGCGCTCCTACTTAGCCGCTATCTCTAGTAGCCCAGCCAATCGGCTAATCGCCTTTACTTCAGCGACTGTTCGGAATTGGCTTTGGAGCAGTGTCTCGCTGAACACCAGGTAACAGGTTGCTTTGGCCCTGCTTATAGCCACATTTAGCCGGTTCCGATCAAGTAAGAACTCAAGGCCACGAGGAGCATCCATGCTCGATGATGCGGCGAAGCTGTAAATGACTGCCATACCTTCTCGACCCTGGAACTTATCGACTGTTCCAACCATGACTTCGTTGAAGCCCGCTTCGTCGAGCTTCTGCCTAATTAGGTCAACCTGGGCGTTGTATGCGGCAACAACAAGAACGTTTGAGGGATCCTTAGTTGCATGAAGCGAGTCAACCAAATCGACTACTGTCATGGCCTCCTCTTCGCTAGAGGTTGAATTCCCTTGGTGCGGGACGGGAACGGTTATTAGTCCCTGGTCATGCCCATCAATCTTGTGCCCTTCAGTAGACGGATGGGAACGAAGCTTTCCCTCATAAGCCAACCAGCTAACTGCGTGATTTACCTCTGGGTGCAGTCTTCTCGTCACTTCGATGAAGTAACCCATGTTGGCAGGGAGAATCGAATGATCTCCCATGTAGTGGCCAAGAGCGGAGTTCTCGACTCCTCCGGGGTGAACTGCGATAACTACTTGAGCAAGTTGTTGAGGGTCTCCCATTAGAACGATGTTCTTTGCGAAACCACTCACTGCCATGCA
>Ga0209550_10000913_pt1 | contig 28481 bp, 20 predicted proteins | sample LauGreSuBDMM15SN_2_FD_187567 | JGI IMG/M metagenome (GOLD analysis project Ga0209550, IMG submission 187567) | Freshwater lake microbial communities from Lake Michigan, USA - Su13.BD.MM15.SN (SPAdes) (version 5) | ecosystem: Environmental > Aquatic > Freshwater > Lake | place: Lake Michigan... | reverse complement strand
ATATATTTTAATATGTAATTGTTGTAATCAAATACAAGATAATACAGATATTAAAAATGGAAATTTTAGAAATTTAAGTTGCGAATATCTTCCATTAAAAAAATATAATCCAATAAAATTATATAATTTCATGTCCAATGTAGAGAAAGAAGTATCTATTATAGAAATAAATACTATTAATAAACAATCATAGATAAACTATTAAAGATATATAATTAACTTATTCAATGGAATCCAAAGGATTTTCTGGACTTGTTAATTTAGGAAACACGTGTTATTTAAATTCAGCTTTACAAATATTGTCTCATCTTTATGAATTGAATCATTATATTAAAGGTAATACAACTGTAAATAATATTCCTGATAGCATATTGATTAGAGAATGGTACGATTTATCTACGTTAATATGGTCCAAAAATTGTACAATATCGCCCAACAAATTTTTGTATCATGTAAAAGAATTATCTAGGATTAAAAATAATATATTTCATGATGATACACAACATGATTCTGCAGAGTATTTTTTATTCTGCATTGACAGTATTCACAATTCATATAATTTATTGAATACTATTTCTTTGCAAAAAACGAAATATAAAAATATAAATGACGCGATTGATTTATATGAAAGCAAAAATAAATCAATCATTCATGTATTATTTGCATCATTTTTATTAGTAGAATACTCAAATGCAAAAACATACGACTTTGAATTTGAAAAGATTGAACCATCTTTTACATTAGAATTGTCAATACCTAATATGCAAAATCCCACAATTAATGATTGTTTTGAAGAGACTTATAAATTAGAAATTATGCCGGATGAATGGTTTGACGATAAAAAAAGAGAGAATAAAAAAATTATGAAGCAAACCTACATTTGTTATACGCCAGAGATTTTAGTGATTCATTTAAAAAGATGGGATTACCGTTTAAATAAAAACGAATCATTGGTTCTTTTTGATGAAAAAATTAACATACATAGATATACGAAACTTGTAAGTGAAGATTCTTGCAATTATGAGTTATTTGGTATTATAAATCATCATGGCAATGTAATGAATGGGCACTATTTTACTTATATTAAAAAAGATAAATGGTATGTATACGATGATACTACCATTCAGCCTATGAATAAATCAGTCAATGATAATAAAAACTATTGCTTATTTTATAGAAAAATAAAATAAATAAACTATATAAATGTCTGTATCTATTAATGAAAATAGTTATATTCCAGATTACAATTCATTTGATGTATTTGGAAAATACAAATTACCCTTTGTTTTATTGCTCGTAATTATCATTATTGCGTTTGTATTATTATTTAGCGTTTTTAATAGATCCAATCTCAATTCAGATAATGCTAAAATCCCTATACTTATTTTAGAAGTTGTATTATTTGTTATATTTATATTTGTTGTCGTATTAAATTATAAATGGCTCAATGATAATAATTACAGTTTTACTACAGAAATAAAAAATTTATTTACTGATAAAACAACCCAAATTGATGTTGTATCTACGGGAGATGAAAAACCAGAAGAAAAGGATTGTCCGAAAGAAGATGATGACGGGGAAGTATTTCATATACCCCGAAATAAATATACATACAATGATGCTGAAGATGTGTGTAAACGCCTAAATTCCAGATTAGCTACGTACGATGAAGTAGAAGATGCATACAAAAATGGTGCAAATTGGTGCAGTTATGGTTGGTCGGATGATCAAATGGCATTATTTCCTATACAAAAATCTGTATACAATGAACTTAAAAAAATACCTGGACACGAGCGTGATTGTGGTAGACCAGGTGTAAATGGAGGATATATATCAAAGAAACACTCTAAATTTGGTGTCAATTGTTATGGTAAAAAACCATATATAACTGACAAGGATAAAGAATTTATGGAAAAATATTCATATTCTCCAGCAATTTCAGATGCTTCGTACAATGTTGCAAATAAAGTAAACGATTTGTTGATCTCTCCTTTTAACAAAGAAAAGTGGAGTTTTGAATAATTTATTTCTTTTTCTTAGTTTTATTCACACGAATTATCTTTCGTTTACTTTGTTTGCTTTGTTTAGGATATTTGGATTTAAATTCATCTTCATACTTATTCATTAATTTAATGGGCATTTTTTTAGAAGGTTTATTTGGTTGCACCATGAGTCCTAAAGGAAACATTATATAATGCAGATATATTATTATGCGTCATAATAATGTATTTATTTTAATTTATTTTTATAAATGAATGTTTTAGACCATTATAGTAAATCTCATTTGGTATTAAGCGACCCGCTAACATTAGATGAAGATACTTATTTTTGCAAGTTCAGTTATAATAAAATGCCACTTATTATTAAAACTAGTAAAATTTGTTATGTAAAAGGTTCAACCAATACTAAGTTTATAAATGTTTCTATTACAAGCAAGGATTACTTGGTTTGGTTTGAAACTTTTTACCAGGATTGTATTCAAATTTTTTATGAGAAATCGTCTGATTGGTTTGAAGACCCTTTGGATTTAAATGACCTTGAATTTTCTTTCATTAATCCATTAAAAAGTAATATTAGAGATAATTGTTTTGACGTACAATGTATTATAGACGCAAATCGTTTAAATATCAATGATTCAAATGAAAATATCTTGAGTTTAGATGATATATCTAGCTCAAAAGTAGTTCCTACGTTCCATATAAAGGGTATTAAATTCAATAGTAAACATTTTATGTTTGAAATTGAACTAGTTAACTTGTATGTTATTTTAGATGAGCCTCCTCCAGAAGTAAAAGATGAAACAAATTTAGACATTATTCAAAAGGTTGAAAAAATAGAAAACACTATATTAGAAAATGAATTGGACGAAGTCAATTTAAAATCGGATAATTTAGAAGATTCTAAGATAAATCTAGATGAAAATAATTTTTTAAAGATTTATGAAATGATCAATAGTAAAGTGAAAGATAATATTGTAGAACATTTAAGAAATATATTTATTGAAAAAAAAATAAAAAAGGAGGTTGATTTAACAGAAATGGTGGATGATGAAGATATTTGAGATTTTCATTAATTTTATTTTATAATATAAGTTTATAGAATGAAGTTGAGCAAAATGAACTTAAAAGGGCAAGATAATATTTTAAATATTGTATTGGGGCTTGGGCTTATTATAATTATTGTATTATTATTTCAATACAACAAAAAGAAGTCAACCTTGTACGACAACATGCAACCTCTTCAATATTCCCACGTAGAACAAAAAGATGGAGTTGCGGCTGCATCTCCAAATGATAGCTCGTACATGCAAGTCTCGGGTGTTAAAACGACTACTCCTCAATCTGCATGCACTACTCCATCAATGGTAGATCCGTCTGAGCTTCTTCCAAAGGACACTAACAGTGAATGGGCAAACGTAAATCCTGCATCAAATGATCTTAAAAATGTAAATATGTTAAATTCAGATCAGTTGATTGGTATCAACACTGTGGGTAGTTCTTTACGAAATGCCAATTACCAAGTACGTTCTGAACCACCAAACCCTCGCGTAAATGTTGGTCCATGGATGGCATCTACTATAGACGCAGACTCATTTAGAAGACCATTAGAAATTGGAGGGTGTGATTAAAATAATTATATAATTTATATGAATAAAGAAGACATTTTAGGATATGTTCTTATTATTTTTATACTTTTTATTTGTTATAAATTGTACAAAGAGTCTGACATTTTTCAGTTGAAATGCATTATATCAACCGTGGATGGCGATAAATATTGTGTGAGAGAACGAAATAATCTTCAAGCAGCATCTGATTTGCTTGCAAAAATAACCGTCAAGATGAAGGAACTTGTTGAATATGTGAACGAAAAGTATCCAGATAAACCTTGTATTAAACGTCTTGTAAAGAAGTTTAATCCTAAAAAAATTGTAGAAACTTTACCTACCAGCGAATACACTGCTTATAGTGAAAATAAAGGGCAAAAGATTGCGTTTTGTTTGAATCAGAAAAAGGAAGATAACAATCATTTAATAGATGAAAATACGTTAATGTTTGTTGCAATTCATGAAATGAGCCATGTTGCATCTGAGTCCATCGGACACAACAAAGAATTTTGGGACAACTTCAAATTTCTTCTTCAAGAAGCTAGAGATGCCGGCTTATATAATGCGATTGATTACAGTGTAAATAAACAAGAATATTGCGGTATGACTATATCCGACAATCCTCTTTTTTCATAAAAGTATATAAATAATATATACATTTATGTATAATGGTCCAATTTAAGATATTGGATAAAACTTATGATGTAGATGTATATAAGGACGATACTATTGAAAATATCAAGTATAAACTTTCTACTTATATAGATAATAAAAATATTAATGCATACTATTTATTTTACAAGAAAGAAATAAGACTAAATCCATACGACGTTTTTTTTCAATTGTCCAATAATAATAAAACAGTTATTGATTATAGAAAATTGTACATTTTTTGTTCAAATCATGAGATTCCTGTTCCTGATAAAAAAGATTATTACGAATTAGACGATATTTTGGAACTGAAAGTGGAAGATGCCCGCGTCTCATTAGAGCCAATTGGTATAGAAAAAGGAATGTTCATTACAAATCCATTTTCCAATATATTTAGCTATTATGATAACATTCCTAAAACAAATTCAAATAAATTATTACTTGACTATCCTGGTGCAGAAGTCATTTATGTGTGTTTGTCTGAAAATACTTACCCAACATTTATAAAGAAAAAATTAGAAATGGAACGTGTTGTCAATGTGTACTATCCTTATTTATTTGAAAATAGCGTTTTCTCTCTTTCCGATATACCAAATGAGTCTCATGATGAATATATTGATTATAACGAAATTATAGATTTTCATCACGCAAAATATAGGGAACGCGAAGACTTGCGCGTTGAAGAAAAGGGTATCATTTCCTTGTATTTTGTTTTATACACAAAACAATATTTTGATTTTCCACTTGAAATATTTTTCAAATTAGTGCAGTCTACTATGAAATATCCTTACATTAAACTTAATCCTGGGCGAAAACAAGAAAATATTTATCGTCTTTATTGTCCTAATGTCAGTTTAAAGGGTAATAAAAGCCCTTTATTTGATAAAAATAGATTAAATAAATATAAAAATATTATTAAAAAAAATGAATTTGTCTCCTATGTGATTGAGGATAAAAATTGTAATAATATCATTGAAGTGGATTCAATGGGAAATATTCACTATACTATGACTGATATCAAATCAATGACTGTTGAAGAAATAGAGGCTACTGTAAAAAAAAATATAGACCCTTTGATTGAAAAATTAATACATTACTTTGATCCAGCTGAAAAAATATTCAACTATTTTGAAAGAGTTCACGATGTAAATATAGATATTATTGATATGAAATATGTATATAAATTTCCAAAACGAAACAAATTAGAAGTCTCCAAATTTATAAAATGTTTCTCTCCTGTATTTAATTTAATTGATGAGGCGGACAATATTGTATTGCGCTACAAGCGTGTGTCGCAGTTTAACGTATTAGATAGTAAGCAGGCCTTTTTAATTGATCTTATTAATTTACTAACACCGAGAGAAAGTATTATTCAGGCATTTGCTACTTCTTTTAACGTTAGTTTAGAAGAAGCAGATGAAGCATTGGTTGAAATATTGCAAGTACACGAAACAAAGGATTTGTTGAACCAGCGACGTATATTACGATGTAAAAATAATCCTGGATTTAAAGTAGAAATATCTAAAACAGAAACAAACGTAGTTGTAGTGGTATACGGTATTACACATTATGAATATATTGACTACTTGGATGTATTTATACATAATTTAATTCTTTTCTCTCAAAAGGTGATTACTGGCGAAGATATCTTGGCCATTTGTAAAAAAAAATCGGACATTAAAATCAAAGAAATAGAACCTGAAATTGTAGAAGAAGAGGTAGAATCTGATGCAGGATCCTTGAATTTTTTAGACTTCAATATGAACAAATTTATGGGGGTAGAACCTTCTTTAGATTTGGGAAGTGATGATGAACCTGTCAATGAAATAGTTAAAGATAATGTCAGTGATTTAAGTGAAGCTGAGGAAGAAAAAGTTGAATCTGATGCTGAAGCTGGAGAAGAAGTTGAATCTGATGCTGAGGAAGAGGAAGAAGTTGAATCTGATGCTGAAGCTGAATATGAAAAAGAGGATGAGGAAGAAAAATCTGATGCTGAAGCTGAAGAAAATGAAGAAAGCGATGATGAAAGTGATGAGGAAGTAGTAAAAGCTGAATCTGAAGAAGAAAGCGATGATGAAAGATCAAAAAGTGATGAAAGTGAAGTTGGCAGTGAAGATTTTGAAGGATCTCCTAAATATATACCTTATGAAGAAAGAAGTTTGGATTTAGGAAGTGTACCCGATTCTGATTCTGATGAAGAGCCGGAATCTGAAACAGATGATTTTTTTGATTCTCCTGAACCTCAATCTAAACCTAAAAAGAATGAACCATTTGAATATAAAGAGGACAAATCAATATTTGATTCACCCAAATCTAATAAGAAGGATTCATTTTTTGAAGAATTAAATTTTAATTCAAATAAAAATAACTCAAAACCTGTAGCCAAAAAACAAGAGAAAAATTTGGGCGAACCTGTCAACTTTTTTGGCGGAGGCACATCCGAGCATGTATTTATTTACGATCATCATTCTAAAAAGACTCTACAAAAATTACTCAAGCGCGACATTCCTATTGTCAGTGCAGATGTAAAAGGTTATTACAGATATTTTGGTACAAATACATGTTCGTTGATACAGAGAGATGGCGTAAAATGTAAAGGCATTATGTTTTTAGCCGAAGAAAAAGAATTAACTATACTAGAAGAAGAATACGAAGGATTTAAAAAAACAAAAGTTGTTATCTACAATTCATATGGAAATAAAGAAAATGGAATTACATTTATAAAAACCAACATTAGTTGGGGTGTTCCCAATATAGACTATCTTAAAAAAGTATATATTACAGTAAAACAAGGTTGGGACGAAGTTGATAGTCAAGAAAGATTATTCGTATACAATAATGAATATCAGTTGATGGGAGTTTATGATGGAACAAAATATATTGACGAAAGTGTAGATACTGATATAACAAAGATAAGTTTAACTCATCCAAGTCCATTTTTAAAACGATTGCAAGATAAAGAACCCACATTGTTCATAAAAGAAGAGAGTCAAGCTTACTCACAGTATAGTAAAATATGTCCAGCCAATCGCAGAAGGTATCCAGTTATATTAACAAAGGCAGAAAAGGAGAGAATAGATAAAGAAGCACCTGGTTCATATGAATCCGTGGTTGAATATGGTACAGATCCTAAGAAAAAATATTACTATATTTGTCCACGTTTTTGGAATTTAAAAACAAATATGCCTGTAAATCCAGAAGACGTAGATCCATCCAAAATTATTGATGAAAAAACAAAAGAAGCAGATCTTACAAAAAAATACATATTTGAATTTTCAACTGCCGCACATGGACACCATTCTCTTGCATCATTTTTGGATAAAAAATCTCATCCTAAGGGGCACTTCATCCCATGCTGTTTCAAAATGAACAAACAAAACAAAATACCAAAACTACAAATAAAACGAGCAGCGGAAGCAGCAAAACATATGAGAAAATTGGGAGAAAATAAAATCGAAGATCAATCTAATTCTGAATCTGAAAAGGAAGAAAAAGTTGCAGACTATATACAAAATGGTCTAAAGTTTCCATTACCCAGAAGTAGAATTGGTGAATTAACAGCTCCACTAGAATCATTTTTTGGTATATCTCATATAGATTATTACATCAACCCTAAAAAACGAAAGCTTAAATTAGACAAGTTATGTTTATTTCGTATGGGTGTTGAAAATAGCAAGAACCAATCATTTTTGGCAGCAATTGCCTACATTTTTTACAAAAATAAGTCTATTAAAGAGCCTACTATAAAAAGCATGAAACAGTTGATTGTAGATAACATTGATTTAGATAACATACAATTTTTTCACAATGGATCTTTAGCTAGTACTTTTGCAAAACCAGATTATGAAAATCAATCTATTGAAGATTATCAAAATACAGAATTATTTAAAAAAATGGGAGATACTCTTGGTTTTAAAAAAATAGTAAACGGATACGAAAATTTTATGAATTATATTAACGATGATACCACTATAGATTATACTTATTTGTGGGATATTATATGTACTGGTGTATTGCACGTAAAGAGTAAATCATTGAATATGATTATTTTGAATGAAACCATGGATGATGCAACACAAAATATTAATATTATATGTCCAACTACTGTTCATTCAAACTTTTTATTTGATTTGAAAAATAAATCATTTTTTATATATAAACGCGGAGACTATTATGAACCTATCATTGGACAAACGGTAAAGAAAAGTATAACACAAGATCCTTTCTTTACCATGGATCAAATACCTTTTATGACAAATATTTTGGAAACAATTAATGCGCATTTGGGTGAATGTAAAGGAATCATTATTAATAAATTTTATCGTTTTGAAAAGAATATCTCTCTCGTAGAACTATTGTCCATACTAAATGAATTGCCAGAATATAAAGTTATAACACAAGTCATGAATTATGACGGTAAGATTATTGCAATCGTTGTTGAAAACAAACACCGCATATACGTACCGTGTGCACCAAGTAGTGTAATGAATCTCCCTTATAAATTGATTAGCGATGATTACTGGAATAATTATCCAATAACCGTAAAATATTTAAAAAAGTTATATGTTGATTCTCAAAAAAGAATTCCATGCCTACCAAAAATTCGTGTCATTGATAGAGAGAAAATAATAGGAATTTTGACAATGACAAACCAATTTATTATGTTGAAAAATCCTGAAAATCAAGAATACCATGACGATGGACTAGTTAACATAGATGATAGTCATTATTTACATCATAGCGATGAACAATATAATAATTATGATAAAATTTTAAGTAATTCTGAATTAAAAGAACAATATAATGTAATTGATAAACTAAAATTAGAAACATACTTTTATAATGCATACTATAATACATTAAAGGTTGCAATTGGAGACATTGTTAATTTAGATATTCGCAAACGACTAGAGGAAGTTATACACAATGATGCTATTTATATGGATCAATATTTAGAAATGAAATCTATATTAGACCCACTTGTAGATAGTTTATTTACTTTTCATAAATATGGCAAGGATGTATTAAAAGATATTGTTGAAATAAATTTGTGTAAAAATGAAAAACATTCTTATTGCACAGAAGATGGTAAATTAATGATACCTTTAAAAAATTTATATACTAAAGAGGATAATTCCAATGCATATTTGCGCAAATTTATTGACAATTTATTGAGAAATCATAACATACAAATATCTATTTTTAATGAGGCACATAGTACAATTTATTATACCGATCAATACAATTTGACTGAGAATGAATTATTGATATTAGAATCTATGTTAATGCCATATATTGAATCATTAGGACCTGTTGTCAAAAAAAATAATTATATAGAGTTTCGCGCAATGGAAGATTTGACCCCGCATGAAATATTTGAATTACTTGAACCAATACCTGCAGAGGAAGACGAAGATGTAGCTTATTCGCAATATAATACAAATACCGAGTCATCCGAAGTGTTGTCCGAATCTCCCGAAGAATCTCCTGAAAGTGTTAAGCCAATGAAGAAATTTACAACTAAACCGGTTGCTTTGCCTGAATCGCCTGAAGCTTTGCCTGAATCGCCTGAAGCTTTGCCCGAATCTCCTGAATCTCCTGAAGCTTTGCCTGAATCTCCTGAAGCTTTGCCCGAATCTCCTGAAGCTTTAACCCCTGAAGCTTTGCCTGAATCTCCTGAAGCTTTGCCCGAAGCTTTAACGCCTGAATCTTTAACACCTGAAGTTTTACCTGAATCGCCTGAAAGTGTTAAACCAATAAAAAAATTTACAACTAAACCGGTTGTTTTGCCTGAAAGTGTTAATCCAATAAAAAAATTTACAACTAAACCAGTTGTTTTGCCTGAAAGTGTTAATCCAATAAAAAAATTTACATCTAAACCATTTGAATTTCTTGATCTAGAAAAATCTCCTAAAATACCCGTATTACCATATGTACCAAAATCATCAGAAAGTTTTTCATCAAATAACAGTTTAAAACCATCGTTAAAATTAAATAAATCACCAAGACTACAATCATCAAGTTCAAATGGTTCATTTAAACCAGTAAACAGTTTTACTGCAAAACAATCTTTTAATTCAAAACAAGTGGTAGGTAATTCGTTTTCAACTATTTCTTCAAAAAATACAACCAAGAGTAAAGAAAGTGATCAAGAAGATAAAAATGAAAAACCAGAAAAGGAAAGTAATGAAGAAGCTGAAAAAGAAGAATCAGATAAAAGTAATGAAAGTGAAGATGAAGAAGCTGAAAAAAAAGAATCAGATGAAAGTAATGAAAGTAATGAAGAAGCTGAAAAAGAAGAATCAGATGAAAGTAATGAAAGTGAAGATGAAGAATCGGATGAAGATAGTAAGAAAAGTAATAAAAGTGATGAAGAAGATGAAAGTGAAGAATTGGATAAAGAAAGTGAAAAAAGTGAAGAAAGTGAATCTAAAAAATTGGATGAAGATAGTAAGAAAAGTAATGAAAGTGAAGATGAAAATGAGGAAAGTAATGAAAGTGAAGAAAGTAATGAAAATTTACCAAAACGTCATGTAAATCGCTTATTAAAACAGAACAAACGGTTCAAAGAAAAAACGACCAATATATGGAAAACAGAATTCAGAGAAGGTCGGCATAAATGTATACATAAAATGTATTTAACAAAGGTATGGGCTAAATTTTTCAAAAAGGGTACTACCTCCGTAATAAGATTTGGTACAGATAATATAAAACAAAACCCAATTCCAGAAAAAGAATGCAATTATTTTTTATTAAATATTATATTAAAAGATTATGAAAATAGCAATCGTAATTATGAAAAAAGAGATATAGATGGCATGATTATTTCTGGATATAGAAGATATTTCAAAGAAGATACAAAAAAAATTATATTAAAAAAATGGATAAAGGAAAAATCAGACGACGTTATGGATGTATATCATGCAACTAATAAACTGAGGAAATTAGAAACCCATATTCAAACAACAGAGTATTTTATAACACTAATTGATATAATCATGTTTATGGCATCGTCTAAAATACCAATTTTACTACTATATCAATCTAAAAAAACAAAAACCAGTGATGGCATTAAATTATTTTATATGAGAGAAAGTGAATACTATTACATTATTAAATTGAGAAACAATAGAATATTCATGTTGCATATGTGGTCTATCGCAAAAAATATGCGAAACAATGTTACACAAATCAAATTCTCCAAAGATAACATGACGAGAGATCTTATCAATAAACTAACGCGGGTTAGTACAGTTGACGATTATTTTAAAAGTTCGCTATGAGTTTATTTGTAAACATATTTATTTTTACTTTACCAATATTCGGATGCATTTTGTGATATGTTTGTATATATTCTCTTAGTTGAAATACTATTAAACGCGCGCACCAGTCAGGCATGTTTAATGATTTGTAATATTCAAAGACTTGCTTGTGAAATATTTCATATAATTTGTCAAACGGTACGTTCAAAAATACTTTCTTTTTATAGTAAATAAACATATCTCTCATTAAATCATATTTACGAAGAATGGGCATTTTATTGTATCCTGCTGAAATAACATCCAGTAAAATATTGTACGAATATTTGTCAATGAATTTATCTAAATTGAAATTAACACTAAATAAGTACCTTATACCGGGTGGAATAATATATGTACTGCTTAACATTTGTAAATATATGTTATATAAATTGTGCATACCAAAAGGTATATTTGTATAAGGGTTTGTTGGCATCATTGGTAATAAAAAATAGTGTTCATGATAATATATTTTTTCTTTTATAAGTTTGAACATTTCAAAATAATCAAACTTATATATTTTATTATTTTCTATTATTGTTATGTGTAATTTCTTCAAAGGATCGCCATATAAATTCGTGTCATTGAAATGCTTTGCATATATAAATTTTGTACGTGTTACAAATCGCGCAAGAATGTTGTGTACACTAGACACTTGCTGATACATTTCCACATCATCTTTGTATTTCAATAATTTGAATATAGTGAGTTTTTTTTGTTTTTTCAATACTAGTTGTACAAATAAAGAAAACTTATTTTTCATTGGATACACGAATTTATTAGGCGGTATGTATTCTGGGTACAAAATATGTATCAATCTGTAAAATGACATATAATATATATTATTTTATATTTATATTATATGCATATTTGTTTTATTGTTGTCAATCCAATCTTTCCAGATCGTTATAACGAATTTCATGTTTTTCTGCAAGGGTAGTAGCACATTTTTTGAGCCATGGCGAAATACTTGTTAGCAACGTACGTGTTTGTTGATAAGCATCTTTGAGTATAAAGGCAATCTCATAGTCCACCTCTTCCCTATATTTGTCAGATGCATGGGGTATAAAAAGATCGTGTCCCATCCCGAACTTGAGCACCATGTTCTCTGCGATTCGTGCAGCCTCTTCCAAATCTTTGGATGCACCTGATGAAACTGCACCCAGTACAATCTCTTCTGCCACACGTCCGCCCAGTAAAATCATCAAGTCTACAAAGAGCTGCTCCCGTGATATCAACGGGCTGCCACCAGAAACAAATTGTGTAAATCCCAATGTCTTGGGCGACCACAAGTGAATACATACTTTCACAAATGGTCGTTTTTTCATGTATCCTGTCAGTGCGTGCCCCATTTCATGTACTGCCACTTGGTAGATTTCGGCCTCGGTTAGATTCACTTTGGTAGATTGATATCCACCTAAAATACGGTTGCTCACGCGCTCCAAGTCTTCTTTTATTACCAATGTTCTGTTTTGTCTTAATGTGAGCAATGTGGCTTCGTTCAACAGGTTTTCTAATTGTGCCGCCGAGAAACCCTGGCTCATGTCTACCAAATCATCTAATGATACATTCAAGGGTTTACCCGTCTGATGAATTTCCAAAATGCGTCGGCGAGTAGGGTCATCTGGCATGCCTACATAGACCTGTTTATCAATACGACCCGGGCGAGTCAAAGCTGGGTCTAGCAAGTCTGCACGATTAGTTGCCCCAATGATAAAGACACCGTCTGCAGACTCAAAACCATCAAGCTGTACCAACAATTCGTTCAAAGTCGTGTCCTGTTCCGCGTGCTGGGGTGTGTCTGAACGCTTCTTTCCGATAGAATCAATCTCGTCCATGAATATGATACAAGGTGTATTATTTTTTGCCAAAGAAAATAGTTCACGAATACGCGCCGGCCCAACCCCCACGTATTTCTCCTGAAATTGTGAACCCGATACTGCAATAAAGCCAACCTTGATTTCTCCACTAAAACATTTGGCCAACAATGTCTTGCCATTCCCGGGCGGACCTTCTAGTAATATCCCGCGTGGAACCCGGACATTATACTGTGAGTACTTCTTTGGGTTTGTCAACAGATCAGCACATTGCATAAGCTCTTCCTTGATGAGCTCGTAACCACCCACTTGGTCAAATGTCATGGTACTATGAACAACTTTAAATTGTTCTGATTGTGTTTTGGAGTCATCCGGAATTTCGTCTCTTATGTCATCATCATCTTCTTCTTTAAGTGCATGAAAAAAAAGTTCTGGATCCGTTATCAGACGAACGCCGGTCAAACTTTCAATAGTTTTACTTTTTTGCTGTAACAATTCCTTCAATGCTCTCTTATACCGATTAATTTGTTCATCAATTTTCCGAAGATTTTCCTTGTCTCTCGGATTGTCGTTGTATTGTAAAAACATACGATTGGGACGAATTGGATGAGGTAAGAAGGCACGAATCTGTGTAAACAAAAGAAAAATTAGACGCATTATTCTATTTCTATAGAACTATTTATATACTATTCTTTTTTAATTATGGTTTATATGTTGCATAATTAATCATATGAGCGCTAATGTTAAATATCAATTGCGTAATTATTATCCATCTCTTTGTCAACTTCAATATCTTCCAAATTATGTTTGATTTTTAACTTTTCAATTGTGCAATCGTCTGTTGCCTCTGCCTTCATCATATCAAACAGATCAGGCTCTTCTTCTTCAAATGTTGCAGATTCTTTCTGCATCTTTTGCATATCTATCGTATTCAAATATACTGAAAATGATCCCGTTCCAAAATATCCTGGTTGCCCACACATAATATTAGCAGATACACCGCGCATTTCGTCCAATTCACCATGCCTTGCGGCCTTCAAGAACATCTCAGATGTTTCTTCAAATGATGCTTTTGCAATCGGACCAATGTTGTCGTTATTGATACCATGTCTGAATATAGATACCAATTTCCGGTTGCACGTCATTCGGTCGCAGAGTAAACCAATGTGATGGTAGTTGATATACCCTCCGTCAAATTCCATAACATCACATATTTCTTTGAATAAACATTTGCGAGCAGCTTCAATGCCAAGATGTTCCTGCATTTCAATTATGTTATTTGAATATGTCCTGTATACATCAATGTAGTCCAAACTCAATATATGCTGTAAGTTAGAACCAAGCGTATCCAAAACACAAATATCCTTTTTATCAAAATCACCTGTCTCGGGATTATAAGACATATAGTTATGTATTTTTCGCAATGTAACATTCTCAATATTATTGATTCCTCTAAGTACAATATTATTCAATAAATTTTCTTGAAAACTTTTTATCATGTAAATATTATCTTCTTCATCTAAACCCGCCGGCTTAATTTTTTGTTTTATATTCATCAACCGAATCCTGAATATGATTTCTTCGTCATTCAAATCATTGTAGAAACAACTAATATTCTCAGCGTATACTGCTTTTAATGCGTAGTGTATTTCTTCTAAAGTTATATTATTGTCAAGCAATATGGACTTATCTAAGGTCAACCTTAATATCCATTTATTACTACATGTCTCACCAGGAGCGCCTTCTCCAAATGCAGTATCTATAATACCCATAAACTCCTTGTAATCTTCCATAATCTTTAAATCACTAGAAACCAATGTAGCCATGTCGTCCGGATCATAATATATTTCTGCCGTCTGTACAATATTTTTCAACCGAGTATGTTCTATTCGCGAAATCATTTCAAATGCCTTATCCATATTCGTTTCATCTTCGTGTTTTAAATATATAGTCAACGACGGATTCTTCAAGTTATCAGTTAACGCCAAAATTTCTTCCATGCGAGGAACACCGCGAGTTACATTTGACTTGTCTCCTACGCCAGCATAATGGAATGTATTTAGTGTCATCTGTGTAGTAGGTTCACCAATAGATTGAGCCGAAATAAGCCCAACCATTTCTCCAGAATTTACAATACCAATCTTGTACATCAATACAATTTTTTCTAGAAGAAACATAAGTGCCTCTTTGTTATACCGATATACTTGTAGTATTTGGTATGGATTAAGGTAATAGTAATATGCTGCTTTGAACATGGCACATGGTTTATATTTACTATCAAGCATAGCATAATAATAATCAATCAACTTGTACGCATCAATTGGTGTTATATCGCACATGTTGATGGATGTTATACCGAATTGATGTTTGATATTATTAATGATTTTTTCAAATGATATTGGTAAATATATAATACTTTCTTGTTTAAATTCACTCACATTTTTTATGTAATCATCGCGTACTGAAATCATATATTCAATATCTTTCTTTACTCTCTGTTTTAAATCTCGTACTTGCTGATCAAATATAGGAACTACTGATGGTGTATAAAACAACTTGATTTCCTTCTTTTTGTAATCGTAGTTGTAGTATTCGTAAATTTGCGACATTGATTTGTTTAATATATCAAAGTGTGAATTTTCAATATGAATGGTGTCAAAGTTCGTACCGCCATATGAAAACTGAATAATTTTTTGCTTATTGTTTCTTACCGTTCTATCATAAGCTACGTATACATCTTCCATTGATTTAATAAGACGCCGCTGAATATAACCGGTCTGACTAGTTTTTACAGCAGTATCAATCAAACCAGTACGACCACCCTGCGCGTGATGAAACAGTTCTTCAGGTGAAAGACCACTAATAAATGAATTTTCAACGAATCCTCGCGCCAATGGACTATCATCAAACTGTTTGAAATGCGGTAGTGTACGATTTAGATAACTATAAGGAATTCGCTTATTATCTACGTTTTGTTGTCCAAGACAAGCTGTCATTTGTGCAATATTGAGTGTATTACCCTTTGAACCCGATGTAACAATTGTGACAAACCTGTTAGACTTGCTCAAGCTCTCAATACCAATTTTACCTGCTTCCGATGAAGCCTTATTCAAGATATTATTGACCTGTGTCTCAAAATATTCGTTATTAGATCTACCCGATTTATTTTCCATGATACCCAAATGCACTTGGTCTATTAGTGTTGCAACCTCCTTCTTTTTATCTAGAATAACCTGATTGATGCGAGTAGTGGTTTCTGTATTGGATATCAAATCACTCATGCCTACGCTAAAGCCGGTTGTTTTCATGTATTCGGTGACAATCGCTTGCAAATTATCTATAAAGTATTGGCTTTCAGTAACAGAGAAATCACTTTTAATTCTTTGAATTAATCCTCTACCACCACCAAGTGTATCCTTCTCCAATTGACCACGCAACATTTTACCGTTTTGTATTTCTAATACGCGATTGGATGTTTCAAATACATCCGATGACTTGAATAGATTGGTCTTATACTTTACACTAAGTGGTGGTAATATTGCAGATAATAATTCGTGCGACGTATATTCTTCTTTGTCATTTTCAAAGAATGTCGGATCTACGCGAATACATTTTGCCAACAAATTCATCGCCTGTTTTTTATCAAACACTATGTTTTCTCTCGTTAGCAAATAACTACCAAGCAGCGAATCTTGAAATATACCGATAATACTCTTGTTATTTGCAGGACTGATGATTTGATATTTGATTGCCGCCAAATGTTTCAGCTCCATTTCGGCCTCATCATTTTGTGGCATATGCATGTTCATTTCATCACCGTCAAAATCAGCATTGTATGGCTTAGTATCGGCAACATTCATTCTAAATGTATCACCCTTTGGCATAACTCGTACAATATGCGCCATCATAGACATTCTGTGAAGTGTTGGTTGACGATTAAATAGCACATAGTCGCCATTCAACATGTGGCGATGTACGGTGTCGCCAACTTCCAGTACAATGTTCTCCCTGTCTACATATCGCAGTGAAATATTATTCTTGTTTGCTTTTTCTAGAATCTTTGCACCGGGATATACATCTGGTCCATTCTTAACCAAATAAGTCAAATATCCGATATTTGTTTCGTTTACGTAGACAGGTTTTGTAATATTCATTGCAATTTTCATTGGAACACCTAACTCAGTAATAGACAACTCTGGGTCAGGCGTAATAACTGATCGTGCACTGTAATCTACTCGTTTTCCCATCAAATTACCACGTACGCGCCCGGTCTTTCCTTTGTGGCGCTCAGTAATTGATTTCAACGCTCGCCCAGAGCGCTGCTTTACGGGATCAGCGCCAGGAATTGTATTGTCTACAATAGTTGCGATATAGTATTGCAAAACAGATGTCCAATCGTCTATGATTTTTGCATTTGTTCCTTTCTGAGCCATTTTTTCTTTCAGAGTATTATTATATTTAATAATATTTATAATAATATGTGTTAAGTCATCTTCGCTGCGCTGTTGTGCGTCATGCTTAACAGATGGCCTCACGCTTGGTGGCGGTACAGCAAATGTCTGACAAATCATCCAATCTGGACGCGACCACACGCTAGAAAATCCCATGAAGTCCACATCCTCATCGCTAATCTTTTTAAATATTTTGAGGGCGATCTCAGGTGTAATTTTGAGTGTCATTGGTTCCCCCTGAGTACCAGGCCATTCCGCGATAAGTGTCGCAAAACTTTCCTTTTTGATCTTTTCTGGTTGAAGACAATCGCAACCATTCACACTTGAGTCGCCGCAACGTTTTACTTTACTGGCAATCTCAAATACATTATCCCATCGGTCGCTGGCAGAATACTTCAAAAGATTCAAATGCATTTCTTTGTCTATGAGAAGTTTACTACATTTGATACAAACGCATTTCAAAATTTTGACAATAGTAGGTAGATACTGAATGTAAAACACAGGCCTAGCGAGTTTAATGTGGCCAAAATATCCCGGGCAATCAATGTAATTTTGTCCGTCGGTTGGACATATCAATCCGGGCTCTAATATACCCATTCTGGTATCAAACAACCCGCCTACCTTTGGCTTAATTCCACTATATGTTTCTTTACTAGTTATCTCAGCAACTGACATTCGCTCTATCTCTTCGGGGCTCAATATGCTAAATTGAATCCCGATAATTTTAGATGCGATTTTCTGTTTTGAGTCCATCTGTTTAATTTATAATTATATTTTTATATTCATTCAATTTTATTTATCTTACGATTCATTCATAGAAATATTATATTCTTATAAAATAATGTCTAAACGTCCTCCTCCTAATGAAGACGCGTCCAATAAACGTGTAAAAAATGATATACCATTGGACGTGATAAAAACAATGGTAGATGAATTATTTATGTTATATGACCGCGCTCTTTTGTACAAAATACAGTATTTAAAAGATTTGTTGAATGATCCTGCCAATATAAAAGAAGTAATGAAGGAATATACAAAACATAAAACATTCATTACAACAATGGCTGATGCAAAACGTTATGAGTATAGTATAAAATACCAATCTATTTTAGGTTCATGTAATGATGATACGAATTATTTTAACACATTGTCATTTAAGGAAAAGGAAATCATGATACAAAAATTAGAGAATATTAAGAAGAATGATAGTAAAAAACCATATATTGTACAAATTTTTGAATCTAGTATGCCAGACAAATTCAAAATAATTTGTTTGAATAAAGTTGGGCAATTAAAACATGACCATAATCATAAATTAACAGCATGGATTGAGGCTTGTTTGAAATTGCCTTTTCAGAGTAGTGCGCATTTACCCGTATCTCTCAATGATGGTTTAGAAAAATGCCAGGTTTATATGAAACATTGTGAAGAAGTACTTAATGAATGCGTATATGGTATGTCTGATGCAAAAAAACAGTTGATGCAATTGGTGGGCAAGTGGATAACAAATCCAAATTCAATTGGTACCGCGATTGGATTGAAAGGTCCAATGGGTGTAGGGAAAACAACGCTTGTTAAAAAGGGAATTAGTCGCCTATTGAATCGCCATTTTGCATTCATTTCTCTCGGTGGTGCAATGGATGGCACAACACTGAAAGGTCATTCATATACATATGAAGGAGGTACTTATGGTAAAATAGCAGATATATTAATACAGAGTAGAACAAATAATCCAATCATATTTTTTGATGAACTAGACAAGGTTAGTCAGACAGACAAGGGTCAAGAAATTATAGGCGTATTAACACATTTAACAGATACGACACAGAATGACCAATTTCACGATGATTATTTTTCTGAAATTGATTTAGATTTGAGTAAAGCATTGATTATATGCAGTTATAACGACGAATCTATGGTCAACCCTATTTTGAAAGATCGCATGTATACGATTGACATACCAGGCTATTCTATTAGCGAGAAAATTTGCATATCTAAAACACATTTGATTCCTGAAATTGAAAAAGATATTGGGATCTCACATGACATGTTTACGATCAAGGATACAACTCTGAAATATTTAATAGATAAAACTAGCAAGGAAGATGGTGTGAGAAATCTTAAACGAAACTTGGAAACAATTTATAGTAAACTAAACTTATTTCGTATACTAAAAGAAACAACAATATTCAACGACATCATTGAAGTATCTACTCCATTTGAAATTAATGAATTAGTGATCAACTCATTAATCAAAATAGCTATACCAAAACACAATCCAATGTATATGTAATTATTCTGTATTTTGAAATAATATGTATTCCAATGTAACAAATTGACCAAACCAGTCGCCTCTTTGACGTGGAACAAATTCCCACAACCAAGGGCACCAATAATAATCTTTAGTCGGTGTATAACATAAATACGTATGTATATAATAAGGAGCCGCTATTGTTTTAATAATTGCTTCTATCAAACTTGGAATAGTAAAATGATTATTTTTGGAATTTACAAATCCATAAGTTGACATAAAAAATACAGATGTAAGATAATAATCATTTGTCATTTCCTTTTGATATATATTTTTTAATTTTGCATTTTCAGAATGTTTTGTTAAAGAAAATCTTCCATTAGGATATGCGCCATCATTTCCAAAAGCTAAAAGGTAAAGTCTTAACCAATCATATAAAGTATAACGTTTCATAATATTTTCATTTATGTGTAAACAGGTTATAAAATATTTTCCATTTTTATTTAATATACTTTGTATAATTTTAAAATATGCTGTATATTTATTTTCACTTTCATAAGGACATCTTGCATATTCTAAATTACCACATTGTAAAATTAAATCAAACTGTCCTATTTTATTCGTAATGTCCCACATATTCATATGATATGCTTCAAAGCCTCTATTTTTTACTAATTTTACTTGTTCTTCAGATATACTTACTCCAACAGGACTTATTCCATAGTGTTCTTTAATGTACATCATAAAATCCCCTTCACCAAAACCTATTTCTAATATTTTCATATCTTTATGAATTTTACATATTTCACATATTTTTTTAAATTTATTTCTATCTCCTAGTTTTTTTAATTCAACTGCATCGTTAAAATGTTCACCATTTAATCCAATAATTTGTTGTGTTTTATTTTTATAAGAATTATCATATACATCTTTTGACCATTTTTTTATTTTTTTTAAATTATTTATACTATGGTCTAATGTATTTATTCCAAATACATTGTTATATAAACCTTCTGAAAAATTACTGTATATAGGATTTTTTTTGTTTATCTCTCTAAAATAATCTGAATAAGCGTATTCGGTTGCAATGTATTTATCTAACTGATAACCATGATATTTCAATGAACTAAAAATAATTTCTATTATAAATGGGAATGATAAATACATTATTTTTTTAGTTTTTATAAATAAATAAATAAAAATGACAAATGATAAATTTCTTATTAATGCCATTATAGAAAACCGTTTTGTATTTGTATAACAATAAGTAACTAATATTTGTATAATTAATACTATAAAAAATAAAAATGTAATATAACGTGGATTAATATTTGATTTTGACATTATAAAATCATTATATAATTAACTACTTATTTTTTCATTAAATGGGTTAAACTTCATTATAGAAAGTGGTATGACGTGATAACTATTTAAACCATACCGCGTTTTATAATTACACCTGCATCATTGGGACTCGGACATAAACAACCGGAAGACGTACTATAAGGTGTTGGACAACATTCTGGTTTAAATTTTGCATGATACATAGCATCTATACTTTTGCCTCGTACAAATCCTTCCTTAGTTCCTTCTTTTAAAAACAATGCTAATACAACAATGAGCAATATACATATCAACATATATATTAAAACCATTTTTTATTAAAAATATTATACTTGTTTAAATCTAAACTCATATTCATGTTGGTTGGATTATATGACGTAGTTTTAAACCGTTTTACACATGTTTTGAAATTATCATACGTGGTTTCCAATGAAGTTCTACCATGTTCTTTTTTAATAAATCCCGATACAAACATATACTTTGGTATACACATATTTTTAGACCAACTCGTACGGCTTTCTAAAAGTTCTGCCTTTATATATAACCCTGTTATAATGATTACATATACTACTATAAAAAAGGTAGGAGCTATATAATTAAAATTAATATCATCTCTTGATTTGTATATTTGCATTACTTCACTCATTCTTTTAGCCATTACTTTATCCATTATACATTGTTCACACAATTTTTAAAGTTATCTGCTGCAGTTTTACTATCGCTTGTAATTGAATTTACCAACATGTATACTGGATTGCATTTTAAGTTTACCCAATCTTTTTGCACCAATGCCATATTTTGCACGTATACGCACAAATAAATCATCATTAATAACATTGCGGTTACCACCATAAATCGTGTCCAATCATCGTTCATAATATATATACAGTTTTTATATAGAGACTTTATACTATATTTATACATGGCTCTCATGCAAACCTATTACAACCTCTTAGATGAATATCAAGTAAAATATGGTAAAAATACGTTCTTGCTCATGCAAGTGGGTAGTTTTTTTGAAGTATATTCGCCGACAGAAAACAATCCTAATATGATGTCGTTTAGTCAAATATGCGATTTGAAAATTGCTAATAAAAATGATGGATTTATGGCCGGATTTAGAGATTATATGATAGAAAAATATCTTTCTAAAATAAATGAGGCAGGCTATACATCAGTTGTTTTTGTACAAGAAGAGGTTGATGGAATCATTCAGCGTAAGGAAAGTGCGGTTTATAGTCCTGGAACTACATTTTTAGATGACGACGTAAAATTGTCTAATAATGTTACTTGTATTTGGATTCATAAAACCCGCAAGGACATCATATTTGGGTTGTCTAATTTGGACATTTTTACAGGAAAAATTAATTTATATGAATATCAACAAGTATATTATCATAACCCAACCACTTATGATAATATAGAAAATTTCATGTCTATTTACAAGCCGATTGAACTGATTTTTATTTATAATGTGGAAGACTCGCTCATTGATCATATTTTGCACTATCTTAAAACAACAAGTAAAAAAATAACCAAAATTTCTCTTGTTGCGGAAAATCATTTCAAATCTCAAGCACTCAAATGCGAAAATCAAGTCTACCAGAATGAATTGATACGTACATTTTATCCTAATACAATGAATCATTTGCTTGATAAAACAATCGCATACCAAGCATTATGTTTTTTGTTAAACTATGTATCTCAACATAATGCAAATCTGACACAGAGATTGAAGGAGCCTCACATTGATACACAAGATATATTGGTTTTAGCAAATCACTCTTTAAAGCAATTAAATATATTGGATGGTGAGTATAGTGGCGAGTATTCTAGTGTACTTAAACTGCTAAATATATGCAAAACACGAATCGGACAGAGAGAAATGGAACGCATTATTCTGAAGCCAACACGAAATGTTAAATATTTGCAAGATTCATATGATATGATTGAGCACGCTCTAGTAAAGCGTTATTCGTGGCCTAATTTAAATCAAATTAAAGATATAGAAAAAATTATTCGTAAAATGTTTCTAGCAAGAGCGACACCCTTAGACTATTTTTATTTACATGAGTCGTGTAGTATTATCAAGGATATTTTATCTTCAGCGGATGAGAGATTATTAGAATACGTGCATGCTAAAACTACAATGGAAGAAATTTCTAATATACAAGCAACCATTTCAACGTGCTTAAATTTAGATACATGTAAAACAATTAATTCATTACAGTTTGACAAGTATGAAACTCACAATTTAATTGTCCGTGGTTATAGTACAGAGTTAGATGATATTATAGAAACAACTCGTGAATGTCAAAATAAGATCTCCAATATTGTAAATTATTTGAATGATCTATATTTTACTATTGATAAGAAAACAAAAGACGCTGTAAAATTGCATGAAACAAGTACGCTATCTTTTTTGATAACTAAGAAGCGTAAGTTGGCTTTAGATAAGAAAATTGGTGAATTACAAACAAAAATAATAACATTTTCCAATTTTACATTTGATCTCTCTAAAATTAAATATAAAGACAATAATAGCAATATTGAAATTATTTCTAAAGAAATGCAAGATATTGTAAATAAGCTAGATGCGTCTAAAGTTGCATTTTTTAAGAAAATAACAGAAGTGTATTTGTCTGTACATAAATCATTATCTGTTCTCTCCTACGACTCGTTTATATTTTCCATTCAACAGTTGGATACATTAAATGCGAAATGTGAACTTGCTAGAAAATACAATTATTCAAAACCGACAATTGATCCAAGAGAAAGTTCATATGTCTCTATTCGGGATATGCGACACCCTTTGATTGAACACATTGAAAAGAATGAATTGTACGTTACAAATGATATTGATATTGGTATGGAAGATAAAGGTATTCTATTATTTGGTACCAATGCTGTTGGAAAAACCAGTTTAATTAAAGCGATTGGTATATGCGTTGTTATGGCTCAAGCAGGATTATACGTACCATGTAAGTCCATGACATATTCGCCTTATGAATATATTTTTACAAGAATCATTGGCAATGATAATATATTCAAAGGTCTATCTACATTTGGTGTTGAGATGAGCGAATTACGTGTTATACTGAACAACTGCAATCGTAATAGTTTAATCTTGGGAGATGAATTGTGTTCTGGTACAGAGATTGATTCGGCGTTGAGTATTTTTATAGCTGGACTAGAAACCATGTACCGCAATAATAGCTCTTTTATTTTTGCAACACATTTTCACCAAATACAGCATTATGAAGAAATAAAGAGAATGGATAAGATACTACTACGACATTTGAAAGTACAATATAATCGCGAAACCAATTCATTAGTATATGACCGAAAATTGGCAGATGGGGCTGGTGAAAGTATATATGGTCTAGAAGTATGCAAGTCGCTTGACATGCCTGAATTATTTCTAGAACGTGCTTATGAAATTAGAAATAAAGACTGCGTTTTAAATTTGAATGTATCTAAATATAATAAACATAAAATCAAAGGAATGTGTGAATTTTGTAAGAAAAAGATTGGTTCGGAAATACATCATTTACAATATCAGAAGAATGCCAACGAAAATGATTACATAGAAAATTTTCATAAGAATCATTCTGCAAATTTAGCAAGTGTATGTGAGAGTTGCCACGACAAAATACACTCTATGGGGCTTGTCTATGAAAAAAAGAAGACCTTTGATGGTTATAATTTAATATTACGATAATGTATGTCTAACAATAATTTTAAGAAAAAAATGGGATCATCAACTACTGATCCTTTCTATGCTCAAAAAGAAGTACCTAAACCGGGGTTTTTTAGTCGCACAGCATCATGGGTTAAAGGCGCATTCACGCGTAAGAAAAAAAAGAAGCTGAAACCCAAACCTAAACCCAATTGTATACCCTATAAACCAACTGATTTACAAATTTTAAAAATGGAAAAAAGGGAATGTTATGAAAAGCTTCAAGACTACGATACGTCTTTTTTGATGATTCCATTAAATTCATTAAAAGATAAATTAATATATTTAAATAAAAAAACTTCCAATAAAAAGACAAAGAAAAAAACGAATAATAATCAACCTGAAGAACCTAGATGTGATTCTGAAAAAATATCCTTTGCAAAACTAAATAAACTATTTAAATATTCAGTTAATGTGTTAGAATCTGCACTGAATCGTATGAATACATTAGTAATTCCAAAAAAAGATGATGATGATTGTCCTGAAATTGACGGCCCTGCTATAGGTGAACCTGTAGAAGCTAACTACAAAAATGTACCTATTGCCAATGTTAATTTTAATCCAAATAATAAAAAACCCGTAGATAATTTACCCAAAGCTACCCCTCTTGCAGCTATAGCTTTACCTTTTGGAAAAGGTGGTTCTGCATCCAATGACATATGTGGAGACTATGTAGAATTAAGAGGTTATGTAAAACAAATTATTTATGAAATAGAAAAAATACAATTGTCAAAGAGTGAAAAGAATGCAGCAAATGAAAAGAATGCAGCAAATGAAAAGAATGAAAAGAATGAAATGAATAAAAAGAATGCAAATGAAAATAGTAAACACAACAAATGTAAAATTACCGATGATATATTTGCCAAATTAGAAGAAGCCAGATCTAAGTTTGACGTTATTTTTACAAAATTGAATTCAGATAATCGTTTACCACATAATTCAACAAATGGAACAAGAGTGGCGCGACAAAATGGGCCACGTAACTAAACTCTCACGCAAAGAAGTATTTGATACTGTATATTTAGAATGCAGGATTAATATAATAAATAATAAGGTCGTAGAAGGTGGCAAACCATTATCTAGTACAAAACTAAAAATACTAAACGAAATATACAAACAATCGGGTTATACTACTTGCAATCCTTATTGTTTGAAAAATTGATTTAAATTTATATATATATTTATATACAAAAATGCTTATTCCAGTTAAATGTTTTACGTGCGGAACGGTTATCGGAGACAAATATCTATTTTATCAAAAGCGTGTCATTGACTTGAAGCTTGAACGTAAAATCAATCCAGAAGTCATTCAATACTTGGATGAGACCAGAATAGATAAAACGGTTGAAGGTGAGGTATTGGATCTTCTTAAATTAACTAAAATATGTTGTCGTAGACACATGCTTACCCACGTAAATATATTTTAGTATAGTATATGAGAACATACAGAAATAAAACCAGAAGAAATAAAAAAGCGAGAAAAACGAGAAAAAGAAAATCATTTAGAGGGGGGACAACTGTCCCTTTTTCTAGTTTAGGCAATCTTGTATCCGATTTTACCAATTCTGTAGGTAATTTATTTAGTACATTTAATGTTATGCCAAGCGCATATAATCCGCCTCATACACCCGACGTATCTAAACAATTTTTAAATCCTGTGGATCAATCTATTCAACAAATATATAAATCAGCATTTTAATTTCTTACATAATTATATAATGGCGAAATCTAGAACAACAAAATTTGACATAACAAATTTATGCACCCCTTCAACGATTTATTTCGTTATTTCTCTACTTGGATTAGTTCTTCTCGGCGTTTCTAATTTAGGAAATGAGGACCGATTGTGCATCGGCGGATACAATTGCAATGTACAAAGTAATACCGTTCTATTCGTACTAAATGCAGTATACATTCTTTTCTGGACCTTTATTCTTGATTTAATGTGCAAGAACGGCTATTCTTCGTTATCCTGGTTTGTATTACTTTTACCGTTCATTATTTACTTTGTAGTTTTGGCAATGCTATTTGTAAAAATGTAATTATATATTTATTATTTTTATCTAAAAAAATAATAATTATAAGTATAATGAGTGATGAAGAACACTTTCAGATGATAGACACCTATTTTCAAGATACTACATTGGTGAATCATCATATTAGTTCGGTCAATAATTTTTATAACAAGGACATCCCTAAAGTGTTCAGAGATATGAATCCAATCAAATATTACAGTGAATATAATGAGCGGCTGAAAAAATACAGGTACGAAACTCGTATCTATATCGGAGGTAAAGAAGTTGATAAAATTTATTATGGTAAACCAGTTATTTTTGATGAAGATAATAAACACTATATGTTTCCAAATGAGGCGCGTTTAAGAAATATGACATATGGTGTTTCTATACATTATGATATAGATATTGAATTAGTTATTCATGATTCTGAAGAACCAATTATAATTGGAAAAACGCTGCCTGCAGCAGATCATTTTTTTCTTGGTCTATTCCCGATTATGTTGAGAAGTGATTTGTGCATTTTGAATAAAATGCCTAAGGAGACTAGATACAGTATGGGCGAATGCAATCATGATTATGGAGGTTATTTTATTATAGATGGTAAGGAAAAAGTACTTGTGCCACAAGAAAAATTCAGTAATAACATGATTTATATTAGAACAGTCAGCGACAATGTACATGATTTTTCAGTTGAAGTTAGGTCTGTATCTGAAAATACGTCTAAACCACAAAGAACATTTGCAATTCGTCGCGTTGCACCATCATCTACCTACACGAATGGACAAATCATGGTTTTTATACCTAATGTGCGCAAATCTATACCTTTATTTATAGTATTCCGAGCATTAGGAATTGTTTCTGATAAAGATATTTGTAAGATGATTGTATCTGACTTGAATGTATACTCATCATATGTAGCTTCTTTAATTCCATGTGTACATGATGCTGGTGCTATATTTAATCAAATGAACGCATTAGAATTTATCGCATCCTTTACAAAGGTAAAAACGGTACAAGAAAGTTATAATATATTAATTAACTATTTATTGCCGCATGTAGGAGAGATGAATTTTAAAGCCAAGGCGCATTTTATTGGACACATGGTTTTTGAAATGTTAAAAGTTGTGCACAATGATGAAAAGGTAACCGATAGAGATAATTTTAAATATAAGCGCGTAGATAGTTCCGGGTATTTAATGAAAGAACTATTTATTGAATATTCTAATATCATGTATGAAAATGTATATAAAAAAATAGATAAGGAATTTTATTACCACAAAGCGGAATATGTTGATTCTGGACCGGTGG